>OLSP01003071.1_pt1 | contig 12255 bp, 10 predicted proteins | sample 1672941 | NCBI WGS metagenome assembly OLSP01 (sample SAMEA3136739, study PRJEB25190) | human gut metagenome | reverse complement strand
ACTATACCGACTTCACCTTTGATGCAGACAATAAACTCCTCTATGACGAATTGCATGCCATCGCTGTCGGGACCTTAGCCTGTGCTTCCACAACCTTCGCCTGCATTTCCTGCGTATAGGCCTTCATTTCCTGCTCCTTGGCAACAGCCATCGCACGGCGTTCCTCAGCGCGCGCCTGAGCAATGCGCTTATCAGCCTCCGCTTGGTCGGTCATCAGCGCAGCACCGATGTTACGGCCTACATCTACGTCCGCAATATCAATGGAAAGAATTTCAAAAGCGGTGCCTGCATCAAGGCCCTTGTCCAAAACAGTTTTGGAAATATAATCGGGGTTTTCCAGTACCTTGCTGTGGTCGGCGCTGGAGCCTACGTTTGTTACAATGCCTTCGCCGACACGCGCAATAATCGTTGCTTCGCCGGCACCGCCTACCAGGCGGTCAATGTTGGCACGCACTGTTACGCGTGCCTTTACCTTCAGCTCAATGCCGTCCTTGGCAACAGCGCTTACTACCGGAGTTTCGATAACCTCGGGGTTAACGCTCATCTGCACAGCCTCCAGCACGTTGCGTCCAGCAAGGTCAATGGCACAGCCACGCTCAAAGCTCAGCTCAATCTGCGCTCTGTGGGCAGCAATCAAAGCATCGATAACGCGGTCAACGTTACCGCCTGCCAGATAATGCGCCTCCAGCTGGTTGACGTTTACGTCAAGGCCTGCCTTGTTCGCCTTAATCAGCGGCAGCACAATCTGTGACGCGGGCACACGGCGCAGGCGCATACCGATGAGGTTGAAGATGCCTACATTAACGCCGGCAGCAATGGCCGAAATCCACAGGCCCAACGGCACAAAGTTAAGAAAAATAGCAATACCGGCAATAGCTATGATTACTGCAAAGCCACTGCCGAAAATCATACTGAATAATAAATCCATAACGTCACTCCTTCGTCTGTTCTACAAAAATTTTGCTGCCCTCCACCCGCACGATAATCACGGGCGCGGACTTTTCGATATAATCTCCCTGACTGCTCACGTCAAGACGCTTGCCGTCCACCAGAATCGTGCCTGCAGGACGCAGCGTAGTCAAGGCTGTGCCTCTTTTGCCCACCAGCATGCTCCAGTCGTTGCCGCCGATGTAGCCCTCGCTGTTCTTTTGGCGCGTCCACAGCACAAAGGGATTATACTTGCTTTCCTTGGGCAGATACACGCACAGCAGCGTAATTACCAGCACCAAAAACAGATACACTGCCAACAGCACCAGCGCCGCCCAGGCATTGCCGCCCAAAACGTAAAAGCCGCCGACTGTCAGGCACACCATGCCGCTGACACCGAAAATTCCGAAGCCCGGCACAACAAATTCTATCAGCAGCAGGACAAGGCCCGCCAGCATAAAATAATATTCCAATGGCATGACTGCACCTCCTCAACGCTTGTACAATTATAGTATAGCAGAGTAAAAGCATGAAGTAAATTTAAAGTTTGGGATGCAAAAAGGCTGCGGACAAGCTGCAAACAAAATTATCGGCGTGATTTGACGCTTACGTAATATCGCTTACGTAATATCAACTTCTTTCATAACTGAAAGAAGTTGCAAGAAAGGTTCGCGCTTTCTGGAAAGCGCAGCAAAGCAAAAACTTTTTCGAGAAAAAGTTTTACCAAAAAGCTTTAAATAAGCTAAATCGCTTTGCTGGAAATAGCTATTTTTTCGTAGTTCTGCCGAACGGTATACGCGGTAGTGTTTACAAATCTGTGGTAAGCTTAAGCCCAGGTTGGCGTGACTAAGGTTGGGGTTAGCTGTAAGCTGAAATGCCTAAAGTTTGCATGAGCAGCTATGGGGTATCCAAGTATTTCGCTGCAAGACGCTAAAAAAGATATATCAAAAAAGACCTTAGCATCAGCTTTTGCCGCTGCCAAGGTCTTGATTTTTATTCAGCTTCAGTTTTCCGCCAGCACCTGCTTTAAAAGCTCCAGTGCGCTCGCTTCGCTCGCTTTGTTCGTGCCCAGCTCGCCGCGGAAGGCACGTGCAAGGATGGATTTCTTCATCAGGTCGATGCTTGCCAGCGCCTGCTCCGCAGCCTGCTGGGCTGCGCGCTCACGCGCCAGCAGGTCGTCGATGAGGCGCACGATTTCGTGCTGTTCGGGGAGGGTGGGGATTTTCAAGATAATACTTCTAATATCTTGCAATCCTAAACCTATCTTTGTAGCTCCACGCTGTTTATTTTGCATCTGTTGTAATCCAACATCCGACACAAAATACCAAGCTAAAAATTCTGCATACAAATCATTTTTCGGTCTCGCCAAAGCAACATGCTGATTTATATAAGCATCCATATCTTCTCTCACTAAACCAATCATACCAACATCAGCAGTAATTGAAATCAAAATGTCGTTCTTTTGCAATTTACTTCTTTGACCTTCTACTTGATCTGGTAATTCAACATATTGTATGTCAGAAAGATCTAGTTCTATTGTTCCATGATTTAAATTTCCCATACGAACAAATATGGAACCTTTGTCTGAATAATATTTAGCCCATCCACGAGAACCACTCGTCACATACTCAAAAAAGTCTTCGCCTTTTTTCTCTTCCCAACTTTCATCGCTCACGCCGTTTTCCAAACGCCACTGCTTTGTCAGCTCGCCCATAAATGCCTTATGCAAAATTGCAGCCTTGCGCACGGCAAAGCTGTCGGCAACCTCCTGCAGTCTTTCCTTCGCTTCATCCAGCTTGGCGAAAAGCTCTTCGATGCGCTCGACAATGCGTTGCTGTTCGGAGAGTGGAGGAAGAGGAATGGGATATGTTTGTACATATTTAGGTTGCGCCCTCATCAAAGAACCACCAACGCCAGATACATTAGAAAGCATAAACTCTCTAAAATATTTTGACTGAAAGCAGTACATTAAATAATTTGCATCAATATGATTATTCCTAATGATAATCCATTCAGAAGAAGCTATCAATTCATTATCAGTAAACTGACTAACTTTCCATACACGATTTATTCTTGGATTGATTTTGCACAACAAAACATCTTTCTTGCAAACACTTTGTTTTGAAGAACCTATGTCTGAGCCTGCGATAATTTCAGGATAATTGTCAACCATACTTGGAACACTGTACAACTCAAAAATTTTATCCGGTTCACTAATAGGGTTTACTGATTTAGAAATATATTTATTAACTTCTCCAAGCCTTACCCACACCCAATTCTCCGGCACCTCATAAGGCTGTTTCTCCGCAGGCACCAGCGCCTGCTGCAAGCGTTCTTCTATTGTCAATGCTGTCTTTTTCTTTGGCATTGCCAGCTCTCCTTTATAAGCAAACATTCTATTGCTTTAATCTATAATTTATGATAAAATGTTTTTGACAACCGGTTCACGGGGTGGGATTGCCTTCATTCTCTACGAATGGAGGTGATGTCTATGGTATATTTCAGCTTTCAGGATTTAATGTCCTTTGGAGTTTTTATCGTAGCATTACTTACGTTCATTTTTAAGAACAAAAAGTAATAAAAAAGTTACGGACATAGAAAAACCGCCCCAAGACTTTGACGAGTACGGAGCGGATTTTTCTTAACCTACTAGGCAACCCACCTCTGTGGGCGGTTGTCTTTTCTATATCTAATATACCACACAATCCATAGCTTTGCAAGTTTTGAATTGTGCTCACTAAAAAGAAAACCACTCCTACACTTTGCGGGGTAAGAAGTGGCTTTCTAAAAACTTTTTGTCTTTTCTAGTTTAGTATACCACAGAAGCCTTATCTTTGCAAGTTTTGGATTGTGCAGAATGTAGTGAAAGGCTCCCCTCGGGGGGAGCTGGCGCCCGCAGGGCGACTGAGAGGGGTCTGCTGTCTTTATGCTTTCTTATAGTGAACCCCTCTCCGTCATCGCTACGCGATGCCACCTCTCCCCAAGGAGAGGCTCTTCCCTTTCTTCCTTCATCCTTCACTCTATTCTTATCTTTGCAAGCTCCTCAGCTCCTGCGCCACACTCTGCAGCAAATCCACAGCCTCCGCCAGCTTTTCCGCAGCCTCTGCCGCACTTTCCGCCGGGTCCGGCAAATCCTCGTAATCCAGCACGCTGTCATCCTTAATCAAGCCAAGGTCCAGACTATTGCCCTTCTGCGCAATTTCCTCACGCGTAAAGCACTGCCAGCGCTCGTCTGCCACCTTGCTTCTGTCCTCTGCCGTGTAGGCAGCCTCAAAGCCGGCAAAGTCACTCGCCTTCAGCGGGTTCGTCTTGCCGAAGGATGGCATGTTGGTGCGCAAATCATAAAACCACACGGCCTTGGTGCTGTCCTTATCCGTTTTTTCGCGCGTAAAGAAAAGTACGTTGGTCTTGACACCCTGAGCGTAAAAAATACCTGTCGGCAAGCGCAGAATAGTGTGCAGATTGCACTTATCCATCAAGTCGACACGAATCCTTTCGCCGTCACCGTCGGCAAAAAGCACATTGTCCGGCAGCACTACGGCAGCGCGCGCCTTGCCGTCAGCCTTCAGGCTACGATAGATATGCTGCAGGAAGTTCAGCTGCTTGTTGCTCGTGGGATAGGTAAAGTCGTCACGCGTTGCACGCTCGCCGCCTTTTTTCGTACCGAAGGGAGGATTGGTCAGCACCACGTCATAGCCCTGCATCTCCTTGCCCACGTTGGAAAGCGTATCACCCAAAATAATTTTGCTCTGGATGTCATGCAGCATAGCGTTCATCAGCGCCAAGCGGTGCGTATCATGCACCAGCTCGCAGCCGGTGAAGGCCTGCGTATATTCAAACTCTGCCGTTTCCTCATCCAAATCAAAGAAATCGTCCGTCTGCTCACGCACAAAATTGCTTGCCGCAATCATAAAGCCGAAGGTACCGCAGGCAGGATCGTTGCAGCGCTCGCCGGCCTTGGGTGCCACCAGGCGCGTCATTACGTCAATCAGCACGCGCGGCGTAAAATACTGCCCAGCGCCGCTCTTCTTTTCGTTAGCGTTTTTCTCCAGCAGTCCTTCGTAAAGATTACCCAGTCCCTCCTCCTTCACGCTGAACCAGTCCAGCTCGTCAATCGTCCTGATAATCTTTTCCAGATTCTTCGGCTCGTCGATGTTCGTCGCCGCGCCCTTGTAAATCTCCTGAATACGTCCCATGCACCGCTCGCCCAGATAATCCAGCAAATCCTTGTAAAAGCTCTTCAGCTCCAGGCCCTTGCGCGCCAGCAAATCATCCCAGCGATAGCCCTCCGGGATATTTTCCTCGCTGCCGGTTTCCTTAGCCATTTTCAAAAATAAAATATATGTCAGCTCCGTAACGTACTGATGATAGGTAATGCCGTCATCACGCAGCACGTTACACAAATTCCAGAGCTTCGCTACAATCTCCTGTGTATTCACGCAGTTTTGCCTCCATCTTCATATAAATAACCGTTAAATTCGCTCACGATATTATCCAAATCGTCGGCGAATATTTTTTGTGCCCGCGCATAACCGCCTAGGCGCTGCAAGCGTTTGTCCTCCTTAAAGGCCTCCACGCTCAAAATATCCTGCTGCTGCATATAGCTGCGGATAATATCCAGCCACTTCTGCTGCGCAGGCGTAAATTTGTGGTTTTTGTTCAGCTTGTCAAAGGCGCGGCTCAGCTGTGAATTTTTGCTCACCAACTCCGTTCCCAGCATATAGCGCCTGATAAGGCTGATAATACCTGCCACCATCGTGCTGTTCGTGTATTCCGAATAGGCATCGTTCAGCTGCAGCGCCGTAAAGCCGTTGGCATCGAGCGTCAGCAGCAGCTCCTTCAGCTGCGCCTTCGTCAAATCCTTCGGACGAGTGCAGATGATATGCAGGGCAGCAATTTCGTTGGCGTGGCTCTTTAAATACGCCGCAAAATCGTTCAGGTAATCTCCGGGCTTGGTCTTTTGCGCACCGTAGCCGCGCGTATGACCGGTAAGCTCATCCTTGCCTTCATAAATCATACCGCCCATATTGCCGCCGGCCCGGTATTTTTCCAGCTGCACCAGCGCCTCTTTATGCTGCAGCAAAAGCTCCTTGGCCTTGGCGGCATCCGCCTGCTGCAGCTCACCGGCAAAGGCTGCCACATCCTTGCCAGTCGCCAGCACAAATTCCTTCTTCGTCTGCTCGTCCAGTCTGTTCACCTTGCGGCGCAGCTTTAAGGCCACCTGCTTGGCAATATCGGTAATCGCCTCCGCTGCCTCCGCTTCATCAAGCTGCTTCAGCAAATCCTGCACGGAAATCTGCGGATTGGCAACAGCAGGCATCGTCACCACCGGCTGCAGGCTGTTATATACGCCCACCGGGTCATAAATCTCAAAATGATCCTTGCCGATTTTATCGCAGCGGCGCGTCGCACGTCCCAGCATCTGCTCAAACAGGATACGCGATTTCACGCAGCGCATAAACACCAGCGTCGTAATCTCCGGCACGTCGATACCGGTAGTCAGCAAATCCACTGTTACGACAATGCTCGGGAAGCGTTCATTCTTAAAGCGCTTGATTTTCTCCTGAATCTTTTTCTGGTCACCGTTAGCCACGCTGCCGGTAATCTTCATAATCGCATCGCTGTCCAGATTATCCTTGGCATAAAGCTCCTGCAGTATGCTCACAATCATATCGGCATGCGTATCGGTTGCAGCGTAAATAAGCGTCTTGCCGTACGTTTCCGGCGCATCGGGATAAAGATTTTTGGCAATTTCCGCCAGCACTGCCCTGTTGAATTCCGGCACGATAACACGGCGGTTGAACTGGTCGACATCAAAATCGACATCATCGTCCAAATAAGCCGTATCAAGCTCGCCGGTCTGCTTGTTGATATATTTAACAGTATCGCCTCTTTTGAGCTGAATTCCCTGCTCGCTGAGCTTCGTTGTCAGCTGATGCGGTGCGTCATGGTCAATCAAATAACCATCCAGCACAGCCTCGCGATAGGTGTAGGTATAAACAGGCTCGCCGAAAATTTCTGTCGTCTGCAGGGCAGGCGTTGCGGTGAGCGCAATTTTTACCGCGTTAAAATAATCCAGCACATAGCGATACTTGCTCTGGTAATCGCGCTGGTCGCGATAAAGCTGCTCCGCCTCTGCCATTTCCTTATCCAGAATATAACCGCGGTGCGCCTCGTCGATAATAATCAAATCGTAATCGCTGACTGCGGGAATGCGGTCCTCGCTTTCGGCGTACATAATGCGCTTCATCATGCCCTGTACGGTAGCAACATGCACGGCGGTTTCCGCATCAATCAGCTTATCGGTAAGCTCCTTGATATTGTAAATCTGGTCTAGCGTCTGCAGGCTTTCCAGCTTAACCTCTTTAAAGACATCCTGCGCCTGCACACCTAAGGCATTGCGGTCAACGAGGAATAAAATACGCTTAAAGCGCTTTGCCTTCAAAAAGCGGTAAATCATTCCCAAAACCGTGCGTGTTTTGCCGGTGCCTGTGGCCATCGCCAGCAGCGCCGTCCGCTTGCCGCAGCGCACTGCCTCATCCACCGCCTGCACAGCCTTCAGCTGATAATCGCGTAGATGCAGTCCGTTTTCATCCTGCAAAAAATCATACGGCAAAGCATCTAAGGCAGCGTTGCCCTCGGCGGTATTTTCCTGCAGCATTTCCTTCAAGCCTAAGGGAGAAGGCCAGCCTGCCATAGCCCGCGGCATATTGCCGCTTTGACGCAAATCCGCAAACCAGATACCGGATTTTATCTGCAGCTGCTGCACATACGGCCTGCCGTTGGCAGCAAAAACAAAGGGCACCTTAAAATCCTGCCACTGTCCCAGCAAATATTCCGCATCGCATTTTCTCACAGCGCGCGCATAATCCTTGCATTGGTAGCTGATGACGCTGGAAATATCCGTGTCCCACTTTTTCGCTTCGATAATGCCCACAAGCTTCTCGCCGATAAAGAGCGCGTAATCGGCGTAGCCCTTTTCCTCGTTGCCCGGCACCTTGTCCGTAGGCCATTCGGCAATCGCCAGATTGCGTCCCTTCGCAGGACGGCAGCCCTTGCTGTAACGCAAAACGGTGGTGTCCGCTTCCCAGCCAACCTGACGCAGCTGCTCATCAATCAGGTAGCGTGTTTCCGCTTCCGTTTTCGGTCGTCTGTTGGCAGCCTGCAAATTCGTTTTGCTGCGCTCCTGCTGCGGTACTGGCACAGCCTTCTGCGCTTTTTCGTTATCCTGCTTACGCAGGCGCGCTTCCTCCGCCTTGTCCTTGGCAGTTTCAACAAAGGCTGCCTCCGGCTGCTCCGCAGGCAAATGATATTCCTTGGGCTGATAAGTATAATCACCGTACACCTGCATGAACCATTCGCAAAGACTGTACGCCTGCGGCAGCAGCAGCTTGGCCTTCTGCAGCGAATCCGTACCCTCATGGCGCGCTTCGTTGCCGCCCAAGCGCAGGCGGTGCATAATGCGTGCCAAATCCTCTGTGATATACTCTTCGTTTTCCAGCAGGCGGATTTTGTTTACCAGTGTATCCTTCATCTGATAAGGCATTGCTATATTGTCAAAGTCAAACATTTTATTAACGATATCTTCGCACAGCAGGCCCAGCTTAAAAAGGCAGGAGTTGGAATCGCTGTACAGATAGCGCTCCGCGAACTCGCCTGTTTTTTCCAGACCAGGAAATTGTGTGCGTAAAAAGCTGAAGCCAGATGCCATAAAAACGGCCTCCTTTGAGCTATAAAAATGATAATAATATACTTATATTCGCCTTGAAACAAAATTTACCTGCTGAATATATTTTCGCAAAAGGCAATACCGCTGTAATAAAAAAAGCTGCCTGCCCTCCTGTACGAAGAAAGCAGGCAGTCCTTCGGTCCGCTAATCCCTATAAAGTAAAATAACCGCGCCAAGATTTCTCTTAGCACGGTTATCAGTTGTTATTTGAGCAATTCACGAACCATAACGTTAATACGTTTGCCATCTGCACGGCCTTTAGTTTTTGCCATAACTGCCGGCATTACCTTGCCCATATCCTTGGGACTTGTAGCGCCAACAGCAGCAATAACTTCTGCCACGATAGCCTTCAGCTCGTCATCGCTGAGAGCTTCCGGAAGATATTTTTTCAGTATAGCAATTTCTTCCTTAGCTTGGGCAACCAATTCGTCACGACCTGCTTTTTGGAATTCCTCAACAGAATCTTGACGCATTTTGACCTCTTTCATCAAGACAGCCAGAACCTCATCATCTGTAAGTTCCTTTTTGTCATTGATTTCAACATTTTTAATATTAGCACGCACCATGCGGATAACAGACAAACGCAGTTTACCTGCTTCTCTGTCCTTCATGGCCTGCTTCATATCAGCAGTCAATTGGTCTTTTATAGACATACAGCCCGCCTCCAATTATCTGGTTTTACGTTTTCTGGCTGCTTCGGATTTTTTCTTACGTGCAACGCTCGGCTTTTCATAGTGCTCGCGTTTTCTTACCTCAGAAAGAATGCCTGCCTTTTGGGTTGCTCTTTTAAATCTGCGCAGTGCGCTGTCTAAAGTTTCATTCTTGCCAACTTTAATTTCTGCCATCTGTTCTCCCTCCCTCCACACACTTAGGGAAGTGTATATGCAAATTAAGTTTTCAGCCGTTGCCAGCTAAAAACACTTACTGATTAATTATACAAGAAAAGACAAGCATTGTCAAGGTTTAGCATGGGGGCCAACCCAAAGCTTTGCCGCCAATTACGTGAATATGTAAATGTTTTACTGTCTGACCGCCTTCATCGCCGGTGTTGATAACAACGCGGAAGCCTTTTTCGGCAATTCCGGTCTTTTCAGCGATCATTTTAACCTTGCCCAGCATGTATGCAACCAGCTCGGGGTCCGCAGTAGTGATGTTAGCTGTGTGGTCCTTAGGCATCAGCAGCACATGAACCGGAGCAGCCGGAGCAACGTCATTGATAGCAATCATTTTATCATCTTCGTACACTTTGGTAGAAGGGATATCGCCCTTAATGATTTTGCAAAAAATACAATCCTCAGCCATTTCATGTCCCTCCTCTCATTTATCGTATCTAGTTATATTCTACTTTTTAAAATAAAATCCTGCTAAATTTTATTTTATTTCTCCAACAATTCCTCTAACAGCTTTATTATCAAGAGACCACTGAACCTGCCAAGTTCTTCCATTTATCGTATCCAAAAGCAAAAACGTATATATATTTTGCGTAGGATACAATTTAAACCTGCCATTTTGTGCCTGTGATGCATCAACCATCGGTATAGAATTTAAAGAGCATTCAAATCTGGCTTCGTCTTTATTGATGCTATATTGTACCTGAGTAATTCTGCCATCACTGGTATTTAATTTCAAAAAATTGTACATATTTTCTGTCGGATAAAGTTCATAAGCAGAATTAGAATTCTGTACTTCTGCTGAACAGCCAACAAAAAATGAAGAAACAAAAACTAATGAAAGTACTAATAACAAAGAACCTTTTTTCACGAAACGGGTTAACATCATTATTATCACTCCTATTAACATAATAATAAATTAATTCAATTCGCCCAGCAAAAAATCCTCTTTTACGCCGGTAATTTTTACCTTGGCAATGGTGTTCGCCAGCTCCGCCGTTCCCGGAACGACAACGCGCAGATACGGACCGCACAGGCCCTCCATATGCTCATCGTCCACAGGCTGCTCAAACAGCACCTCTTCCACCTTGCCGACAGTGCTCTGCAGCATTTGCTGATGCAGCTCCTCGTCCACCTTCGCCAGACGCGCCGCACGCTCGCTCTTCACAGCCTCGTCCACCTGCTCCTTCATTTCGGCAGCAGGCGTACCCTTGCGCTTGGAATACGGGAAGATGTGCATTTTGGCAAAGCCGCATTTCTTGGCAAATTCCAGTGTAGTTGCAAAGTCCTCCTCGGTTTCACCGGGGAAGCCCACGATAACGTCCGTAGTAATTGCCACATCAGGCACCTGCGCGCGGATTTCGTTCACCAGCTCCGTAAAACGTTTGGTATCGTAAGGACGGTGCATAGCACGCAAAATCTTGTCGCAGCCGCTTTGCAGCGGCAGATGCAGGTGACGCTGCAGGCGCGGCTCCTCTGCCATCAGCTGCAGCAGGCGCGGCTCCACCTCAACGGATTCCAAAGAACCGAGGCGCACACGCTGCACGCCTTCAACGCTCAGCGCTGCCTTTACTGCGTCATACAAAGTAACGTGCTTGCCTTCCTTCGCCAGCTCCTTGCCGTAGCAGCCAAGGTGAATGCCGATGAGCACAACTTCTTTGTAGCCTGCGGCAACCAGCTTGCCGACCTCCTCACGGATGCTTTCCAGGCTGCGGCTGCGCAGCGGACCGCGGGCAAACGGGATAATGCAGTAGGTGCAGTATTGGTTGCAGCCCTCCTGAATTTTGAGGAAGGCACGGGTTTTATCGGTTTCGGTACCGACGCCCAGCTCTTCGAACTTAGTGTCTACAGTCATCTGCTGCACATTGTCCAAAATCTCCGTGCGCTTGTGCTCCAGCGCCTCCTCGACCAACTCCACAATGCGTCCGCGCTCCTGATTGCCGATGATTACATCAACACCCTCGATAGCACGCACCTCCTCCGGCGCAGTCTGCGGATAGCATCCGGTGACAACCACCAAGGACAGTGGATTGTGACGCACAGCGCGGTTGATAATCTGGCGCGATTTGCGCTGACCGGTATTGGTAACAACGCAGGTATTAACTAAATAAACGTCTGCCGGTTCACAGAAAGGCACAACCTCATAGCCTGACGCACGGAAAATCCCCTCCATGCTGGCAGTATCGGCCTGATTAACCTTACAGCCCAGCGTATAAAATGCAATTTTTCTCATCTATGTTTAATCTCCTAAATCTCCGGTTTCATAAAAAATCGCTGAAATAGCGACAAGGCCTGCCGTTTCCGCACGCAGAATGCGTCTTCCCAGCGATACGGGCACAGCGCCTGCTGCGCGTGCCGCATCCAGCTCCGCTTCGCTGATACCGCCCTCAGGACCGATAATCAGCAGCAAATCTGTCAGCGCGCCCTTCGCCTGTGCCTCCTTCAGCGCCGCCTTCAGGCTCTTTTTATCCTCGCACTCGTAAGCGATAATCTTCGTAGCGCAGTCATTCGCCGCCAGCATCTGTGCCATCGTCTGCACAGGCTGCACCTCGGGAATAATATCGCGCTTGCTCTGCTTCGCCGCGGATTCGGCAATCTTCTGCCAACGCTCCACCTTTTTGGCAGCCTTAGCACCGTCAAGGCGTACTACGGAATGCTCCATAGCTACAGGCACCACGCTGTAAGCGCCCATCTCCACAGCCTTTTGGA
>OLSP01003070.1_pt1 | contig 12256 bp, 9 predicted proteins | sample 1672941 | NCBI WGS metagenome assembly OLSP01 (sample SAMEA3136739, study PRJEB25190) | human gut metagenome | reverse complement strand
CGCCGTGAGAGGGCGACGTCTTAACCCCTTGACCAACTGGCCTTGTCAACCGACTTGCATAGTATAGCCTACTTTCCGGAAGAATGCAAGTACTTTTTTCAAATTTTTTTAAATTTTTTCAAAAACTACGAAAAAACCCGGGAAACATGCGGGTTTCCGGGCACAAAAATTTTTCAAAAATTTCTTTCAAAAGACAAAAAAGCACTGTGGGCGGCCTGGAAAATTTTCTGCTTGCAAAATTACCATAAAGTGGGGTATTATATAGAACGAATGTTTGAACATAAGATAAGACCAGAAGAAGCGGACAGTTGTGTCCGCTTTTCATAACCATTGAAATGATGATGATATCAGGGGCCAAAGGTCTTTTGTCCCTAATTTGAAATCTATGCTGTCAAAGCAAAGAAAGGAAATAACACCATGGCAAAGAAAGACACTTACGACGCGGGGAGTATTTCCGTCCTGGAAGGACTGGAGGCTGTCCGGAAACGTCCGGGAATGTACATCGGAAGTGTATCCCGGAAGGGTCTGAACCATCTGATTTATGAGATTGTGGACAATGCGGTAGATGAGCATCTGGCTGGTTACTGCTCCAATATAGAAGTAACCCTGGAGAAGGACGGCTCCTGTACCGTAAAGGATAACGGACGAGGAATCCCTGTTGATATGCATGCAAAAGGCGTATCCGCAGAGCGTCTTGTATTTACCACGCTTCACGCTGGAGGCAAATTCGACAATTCTGCATACAAGACAAGCGGCGGTCTTCACGGCGTTGGATCTTCTGTTGTAAACGCCCTGTCTACCTATCTTGACATTAAGATCAGCCGTGACGGCTATGTGCATCACGACCACTATGAGAGAGGCGTTCCGACCATCGAGCTGGAGGAGGGACTTCTCCCCAAGCTTTCCAGAACCAGACAGACCGGAACCTGCGTCAATTTCCTTCCGGACCCGGAGATTTTTGAGAAAACAAGATTTTCCTCCACAGAGGTAAAAAGCCGTCTTCATGAGACTGCTTACCTGAACCCGGAGCTGACCATCCATTTTATGGATCTTCGCGGGGACACGCCGGAGGACATTACTTATCATGAGCCGGATGGAATCGTAGGCTATATTAAAGATCTGAACCATAATTCAGAAGCTCTTCACGAGCCAGTGTACCTGAAAGGGGAAGCGGACGGAATCCAGGTGGAAGCTGCATTTCAGTACACCAATGAATTCCGTGAGAATGTACTGGGCTTTTGCAACAATATTTACAATGCAGAGGGCGGCACCCATCTTACTGGATTTAAGACAACCTTTACCACCGTTATGAACAGTTACGCCCGTGAGATCGGCGTCCTGAAGGAAAAAGATGCCAACTTTACAGGTGCGGATATCCGTAACGGGATGACTGCCGTAGTTTCCATCAAGCACCCGGAACCCCGCTTTGAGGGACAGACCAAGACCAAGCTTGACAACCAGGACGCTGCCCGTGCAACAGGAAAAGTGATGTCAGAGCAGCTGGTGCTTTATTTCGACCGTAATCTGGAAACCCTTAAGACCATTTTGTCCTGCGCAGAGAAGGCTGCCAAGATCCGCAAAACAGAGGAGCGTGCCAAGACCAATCTTCTCACCAAGCAGAAATATTCTTTCGACTCCAACGGCAAGCTGGCCAACTGTGAGAAAAAGGATCCTTCCCTTTGCGAGATTTTCATTGTAGAGGGAGATTCCGCAGGCGGCTCCGCCAAAACAGCCAGAGACCGTAACTACCAGGCCATCCTTCCCATTAGGGGAAAAATCCTGAATGTTGAGAAGGCAACCATTGACAAGGTGCTGGCCAATGCGGAGATCAAGACCATGATCAATGCCTTTGGATGCGGATTTTCCGAAGGATACGGAAATGACTTTGATATCACCAAGCTTCGCTATGACAAGATCGTGATCATGGCAGATGCGGACGTGGACGGTGCCCATATTTCCACCCTTCTTCTGACTTTGTTCTACCGGTTTATGCCGGAGCTGATCTATGAGGGACATGTCTATATTGCTATGCCGCCTCTTTACAAGGTTATGCCAAAGAAGGGCGCGGAGGAGTACCTGTACGATGACAAGGCGCTGGAAAAATACCGCCGCAGCCACAAGCCGGGAAGCTTTACCCTTCAGAGATACAAAGGTCTTGGAGAGATGGATGCCCAGCAGCTCTGGGAGACCACACTGAACCCAGAGACCAGAAGAATGAAGCGTGTGGAAATTGAGGATGCCCGTATGGCATCCAGCGTTACAGAGATTCTTATGGGAAGCGATGTACCGCCGCGAAAAGCATTTATTTATGAGCATGCCACAGACGCAGAACTGGATATATAAAGAAGCGCACGCCTGGGAGGCCCAAAATGCCTGCAGGCTGCATCAGAGAGGAATATAAGCGATGGAAACAAAACAGGAAAATGTAATTGCCACGGACTATGCGGACGTGATGCAGAAATCCTATATTGATTATGCCATGAGCGTTATCATTTCCAGGGCACTTCCGGATGTGCGGGACGGCCTGAAGCCGGTACAGAGAAGAACCCTGTATGATATGTATGAGCTTGGAATCCGTTATGACCGACCCTACCGTAAATGCGCCCGTATTGTGGGAGATACCATGGGTAAATATCATCCACACGGCGACAGCTCTATTTACGAGGCACTGGTGGTGATGGCCCAGGATTTTAAGAAAGGCAAGATCCTGGTAGACGGCCACGGAAACTTCGGCTCTATTGAAGGCGACGGTGCCGCTGCCATGCGATATACAGAAGCAAGGCTGGAGAAGCTGACCCAGGAGGTTTTTTTGGCTGATCTGGACAAAAACGTGGTAGACTTTATGCCAAACTTCGATGAGACAGAGAAGGAGCCTGTGGTGCTTCCGGTAAAGGTTCCCAATCTTCTGGTAAACGGAGCAGACGGCATTGCAGTTGGTATGGCAACCAGCATTCCCCCTCACAATCTGGGAGAGGTTGTGGATGCGGTGAAAGCTTACATCAAGAATAATGACATCAGCGTCAAAGGCCTGATGCGTTATCTGAAGGGACCGGATTTCCCAACAGGAGGCCTTGTGGTCAATAAGGACGACCTTCTGAATATTTACGAGACCGGTTCCGGCAAGCTCCGTCTTCGCGGAAAAGTAGAAGTGGAGAAATTAAAGGGCGGCCGCCAGCAGCTGGTGATCACCGAGATCCCTTATACCATGATCGGAGCCAACATTGGAAAATTCTTAAATGATGTGGCATCCCTTGTGGAGACTAAGAAAACTACAGATATTGTGGATATTTCCAACCAGTCCTCCAAAGAGGGAATCCGCATTGTGCTGGAACTGAAAAGGGACGCAGATGTAGAGAACCTTACCAACATGCTCTACAAGAAAACCAGACTTGAGGATACCTTCGGGGTAAACATGCTGGCTGTTGCAAACGGCCGGCCGGAGACATTAAGCCTGAAGCAGATCATCGAGCATCATGTGGATTTTGTGTTTGAGGTAACCACCCGCAAATACAAAACCCTTCTTGGGAAAGAACTGGAGAAAAAAGAGATTCAGGAAGGTCTAATCAAGGCCTGCGATGTGATCGACCTGATCATCGAAATCCTTCGTGGAAGCAAGAACCGGGAGCAGGTAAAGAAATGCCTGGTGGAGGGCATCACAGAGGGAATCAAATTCAAGTCCAAGGCAAGCGAGAAGGCTGCGAAGAATCTGAAATTTACAGAGAACCAGGCAACTGCCATTCTGGAGATGCGTCTGTACCGTCTTATCGGACTGGAGATTGAAGCGCTTCAGGCGGAGTATGATCAGACCATGAAGAACATTGCTTCTTATGAAGATATTCTGAACAACTATGATTCCATGTGCAATGTGATCATCGAGGAACTGGATGGAATCAAAAAAGAGTATGGCACAAAGAGACGCACCGTTATTGAGAACGCAGAGGAAGCTGTATACGAAGAGAAGAAAATGGAAGAGACAGAAGTCTGCTTCCTTATGGACCGCTTCGGCTATATGCGTGTTATTGACAGGAATGCCTATGAGCGCAACAAAGAGGCAGCCCATGCAGAGAACAAATTCGTATTTACCTGCATGAATACAGATAAGATCTGTATTTTCACAGATATGGGTCGGATGCATTCCATTAAGGTTGTGGATATTCCGCTGGTACGCTTCCGGGATAAGGGAACTCCGGTTGATAATCTGAGCAACTATGACAGCACCCAGGAGCAGATCCTTTATGTGGTCCCTGTGGGACAGGTGAAGCTTTCCAGCCTTCTGTTTGTCACAAAGACTTCCATGTGCAAGCTTGTGGCTGGAAGCGAGTTTGATGTTTCCAAGAGAACCATTGCTTCCACAAAGCTTGGGGAAGAGGATGCGCTGATCTTTGTAGGACCTGCAGATGAGATGGAGCAGATCGTTTTCCAGAGCCAGGGCGGCTATTTCCTTCGCATTCTGAAAAACGATGTATCTGCAATGAAGAAAACCTCCGTGGGTGTAAGAGGCATGAAGCTTGCAGAAGGGGATGTGCTGGAGCACGCTTACCTCATCGAGCCCCGCCAGGAATACACCATCACCTATCACGACAAGCCTTACTCTCTGAATAAGGTAAAGCTTGCCAAGCGTGACACCAAGGGCACAAAACCCAGAATTTGAAAATAGCCCTTGCAATTTGGATATAAAGGTGTTAGAATGAAGAAAATCAGAACTTGTTGACAGAGGAGTGGGCGTGAGCCCACTCCTTTTGCTGATAAGGATCGCTGTGCGGCACGAAAAGCGTTACTGGTCAGGAGTGAACAGTAATGTTTGCTGCGGGCTACAGCCACTGACATGGAAAGGCAGGTGGGAAAAATGAGCAGAAAAGAAGAGTACGAACAGAAAGCAGAAGCAATGCTGGCACCCATCGTTGAGAGCAACGGATTCGAGTTGGTCGATGTAGAATATGTGAAGGAAGCAGGAACCTGGTACCTGCGAGGCTACATTGACAAACCCGGCGGAATCACAGTGAATGACTGCGAGACAGTAAGCAGAGCTTTCAGCGACAAGCTGGACGAGGATGATTTCATCGAAGACAGCTACATTATGGAGATCAGCTCTCCGGGACTTGACAGACCGCTGAAGAAAGAAAAGGATTTTGCCAGAAGCATTGGCAAACTGGTAGAAATCAGAACCTACCGGCCAATCGAAAAGCAAAAAGAATTTTGCGGTGAACTAGCAGCATATGATAATAACAGTGTGACCATCGACGAGGAAGGAACTCCCCGCACCTTTGACAAGAAGGACATTGCACTGGTACGTCTGGCAATTGATTTCTAAAAGGACCTGTCGCTTTTGCGGCAGTCTGATGAGCGATTAAACTGGAAAGCAAAAAGGAGGAAATAAGAAAAATGAACAAGGAGTTAATGGGTGCTCTGGACGAACTGGAACGCGAGAAAAATATCAGCAAGGAAACTTTGCTGGATGCCATTGAGCAGTCCCTGATCCAGGCATACAAGAATCATTTTGGAAAAGCTGACAATGTACACGTAACCATCAACAGAGAGACCGGTGATTTCAGCGTATTTGCAGACCGTACCGTTGTGGAGTTTGTAGACGATCCTGCAGAAGAGATTTCCCTGGTGGAAGCACAGAAGCAGAACACCAATGCTGAGATCGGCGACATTATTAAGGTTCCGATCCATTCTGACAAATTCGGCCGTATCGCCACACAGAATGCGAAGAACGTTATCCTTCAGAAGATCCGCGAGGAAGAGCGCAAGGTTCTCTTTGACCAGTACCACGGCAATGAGAAAGAGGTTGTAACCGGTATCGTGCAGCGTGTGGTTGGACACAATGTGAGCGTAAACCTTGGAAAAGCAGACGCTATCCTTGGTGAGAACGAGCAGGTAAAGGGTGAGACCTTCAAGCCTACTGAGAGAATCAAAGTGTACATTCTGGAAGTGAAGGATACCCCGAAAGGACCGCGCATCCTGGTATCCAGAACACATCCGGGCCTTGTAAAACGTCTTTTTGAATCCGAAGTAGCAGAGGTAAAGGACGGAACTGTTGAGATCAAGAGCATTGCACGTGAGGCTGGATCCCGTACCAAGCTTGCTGTATGGAGCAACGATCCTGACGTAGATCCGGTTGGAGCATGCGTTGGTGTAAACGGAGCCCGTGTCAGCGCCATCGTAAACGAGCTTCGCGGCGAGAAGATCGACATCATCAACTGGGATGAGAACCCGGCCATTCTCATTGAGAACGCATTAAGCCCGGCGAAGGTAATCGCTGTTATGGCGGATCCGGATGAGAAGACTGCACTGGTTGTAGTACCGGATTACCAGCTTTCCCTTGCAATCGGCAAGGAAGGACAGAATGCCCGCCTTGCAGCCCGCCTGACAGGCTTTAAGATTGATATCAAGAGTGAGACTCAGGCAAGAGAATCCGGCGACTTCTATGATTATGATGAGGAAGATGACGAGTACTACGATGAGGATGAGTACGAGGAAGCCTCCGAAGAAGCAGCTGCAGATGAGGAGGCAGAAGCTCCTGCCCAGGATGAGTCTGAGGTAACTGAGGACGCAGCAGAGAATGAAGACGAAGAATAAGATTCCCATGCGCCAGTGTACTGGCTGCAGAGAAATGAAAAATAAAAAAGAAATGATCAGGGTATTAAAAACCGCTGAGGATGAGATCGTTCTGGATGTTACAGGCAAGAAAAACGGTCGGGGAGCCTACATCTGCTTTTCCCGGGAATGCCTGGAAAAAGCAAGAAAGAACCACGGACTGGAGCGTTCTTTGAAGGCGTCTATTCCGGAAGAGGTTTATGAAAGCCTTGAGAAGGAGTTTGATAGTATTGGAGAACAATAAAGCATTATCCCTGATCGGACTGGCAACGAAGGCGGGAAAAACCGTCAGCGGAGAATTTTCCACCGAGAAATCCGTGAAGACAGGCAAAGGATACCTGGCCATTGTAGCAGGGGATTCTTCCGAGAATACAAAGAAGAAGTTCCGGAATATGTGTACCTACTACGAAGTGCCTTTATACATCCTTTCTGACAAAGAGGCCCTTGGCCATGCCATGGGCAAAGAATTTCGTGCCAGCCTTGCCGTGCAGGATGCCAATTTTGCACAGGCTATCATGAAAGTTCTGGGAAAAGAAGGCAGAGAGTGCTGAAAACCTGACACCAAAGAGGAAAAAGTATTCCCGGGAATGCTTTTAAGAGTTCCTGGTGAATAGTTTGGATTCTGGTGAAAGGGAGGCATGGCAGATGACCATCAAAAGGAGCATGTCTGCACAGGACGAAAGACCATTAAAACGAGTAGATAAGAAAAACAGACCTAAAAAAGAGATAGATACGGGAAAGGAGAAAGGAATAACATTGGAGACTCCTAAGACAGAAGAGCAGAAAGTATCAGTAAAGAAAGAAGGCGACGGTGCAGAGGCACCGAAGAAGAAAAAGAATATTATCCGCGTATACCATGCACAGAATGCAAGTGACGGCGGAAAGAACAGAAAGAAACCGGCAGGAGAGAAGAAGGCCCGTCCACAGGGCGCCCGTCCTGCAGCACAGGCAGGCACACCAGCCAAAGCTGAAGCACCTGCAAAGCCAGTGGCACAGACAAGCGCACCAAAGGCAGAGCAGCCTGTAAAGGCCCAGAGTGCACCAGCTAAGACTGAGGCTCCAAAAGCTGTAGCACAGGCAAGCGCACCAAAGGCAGAGCAGCCTGCAAAGACTCAGAATGCACAGCCGGCCAAAGCGCAGAATGAAGCATCTGCAAAACCGGCAGGCCAGCAGAACAGAAATGAGAATGGATCACGCCAGGGCGGCCAGAATTCTGATAACAGAAACGGCCAGCAGGGCGGACGAGGTTTCCGTCAGGGAGAGAACCGCGACAACAACCGTGACAACCGAGGCGGAAACGGCGGCAGATTCGGTCAGGGAAGATCCCAGGGCGGCCAGGGACAGTTCCGCGGAAACAGAAACGGTGACGGCCAGGGAAGACCTGCAAGACAGGGCGATTCCCAGAACAGAGGCCCGCGTCAGGGTGATGGAAACGGACGTAATTTCCGTCAGGGAGATAATCGTGACAACCGTAATGGAAATGGCGGCAGATTTGGCCAGGGAAGGCCACAGGGCGGCCAGGGACGTTTCGGAGGCAAGGACGAAGGACGCAGTGAGGGACGCTTCGGCGGACAGAACCACCAGGGCGGCCAGCGTTCCGGCGGCGCAAGAAGAAGCGGAGGATCCGATGCCATCTTCACACCGGAGCTGACCAAGACATCCAAGGACAGCAAGCGTGAGCGCGACAGAGAGAATAAGAACAAGAAGAAAGATTTTGATAAGACCTCAGGCGGCGGACACAGACCGAACCAGGGCGGAAGAAATCAGATGTCCAGAATTCCGAAAGCCCTTCAGAAGCCAGCTCCGCAGCCAAAGCAGGAAGAGAAGAAGCCGGAGATCAAGGAGATCACAATTCCGGAGAAGCTTACCATCCGCGAGCTTGCAGAAGCGATGAAGATGCAGCCATCTGCAATTGTTAAGAAGCTGTTCATGGAAGGTCAGATGGTAACGGTAAACCACGAGATCGATTTCGAGCAGGCAGAAGAGATTGCTCTTGGATTTGACATTATTGCAGAAAAAGAAGAAAAAGTAGATGTAATTGAGGAACTTTTGAAAGAGGAAGAGGAAGATGAATCCACAATGGTTTCAAGACCACCGGTAGTCTGTGTAATGGGACACGTTGACCATGGTAAAACTTCTCTTCTGGATGCGATCCGTCATACCAATGTTATTGACCGTGAGGCCGGTGGTATCACACAGCACATTGGTGCGTATGTTGTAGAAATCAACGGAGAGAAGATTACATTCCTGGATACTCCGGGACATGAGGCGTTCACAGCAATGCGTATGCGTGGAGCAAGTTCTACAGATATCGCTGTTCTTGTAGTAGCAGCAGATGATGGTGTTATGCCACAGACAGTAGAAGCGATCAACCATGCCAAAGCAGCAGGTATTGAGATCATTGTTGCAGTCAATAAGATCGATAAGCCGAGTGCAAATATCGAACGTGTAAAACAGGAACTTTCCGAATATGAACTGATTCCGGAAGACTGGGGTGGAAGCACCATTTTCTGTCCGGTATCTGCACATACACATGAAGGTATCGATAATTTATTAGAGATGATCTTATTAACCGCAGAAGTATGCGAGTTAAAAGCCAATCCAAACCGTAATGCAAGAGGTCTTGTCATTGAGGCACAGCTTGATAAGGGACGTGGGGCAGTAGCAACGATCCTTGTTCAGAAAGGTACGTTAAAAGTCGGAGAACCGGTTGCATGTGGAAGCTGTTATGGTAAAGTACGTGCGATGATCGATGATAACGGCAGGAGAGTCAAAGAAGCAGGTCCATCTACACCGGTTGAGATCCTTGGTTTGAATGGTGTGCCGAATGCAGGAGAAGTATTTGTTGCTATGGACAGCGAAAAAGAAGCAAGAAGTTTTGCAGATACTTTTGTATCACAGGGCAAAGAAAGACTGCTGGAAGAAACAAAAGCAAAGATGTCCTTAGACGATCTGTTCAGCCAGATCCAATCCGGTAATGTCAAAGAACTTGACCTGATCGTCAAAGCCGATGTACAGGGATCTGTAGAAGCTGTAAAACAGAGTCTTGAAAAATTATCCAACGAAGAAGTCATTGTAAAAACGATCCATGGCGGTGTTGGTGCGATCAACGAATCAGATGTTATCTTAGCATCTGCATCTAATGCGATCATCATCGGATTTAACGTTCGTCCGGATGCTACAGCAAAAGCAACTGCAGAACGTGAAGGTGTAGATGTAAGACTGTATAAGGTCATCTACAATGCGATCGAAGATGTAGAAGCAGCTATGAAGGGTATGTTAGATCCTGTATATGAAGAAAAAGTATTAGGTCATGCGGAAGTGCGCCAGGTATTTAAAGCATCCGGCGTTGGAAATATCGCAGGTTCCTATGTTTTAGACGGTATCTTTGAACGTGGCTGTAAAGTACGTGTGACAAGAGAAGGTACACAGATCTTTGAAGGAGATCTTGCATCCTTAAAACGTTTTAAAGATGATGTGAAAGAAGTAAAATCAGGATATGAATGTGGTCTTGTTTTAGATGGATTTAATGATATTCAGGAATTAGACCAGATCGAAGCATATAAAATGGTAGAAGTTCCAAGATAAGAACGGAGCGAATAAAAATGAGAAAAAACAGTATTAAAAATACCCGTATCAATGGGGAAGTTATGCGTGAACTGAGTAATATTATCCGCGGTGAGATCAAAGATCCGCGGATACATCCGCTCACAAGTGTTGTTGCAGTAGAAGTAGCACCTGATCTAAAGACCTGTAAGGCATATATCAGTGTGTTAGGAGATGAAACGGCACAGGCAGATACGATAAGAGGGTTAAAAAGTGCAGAAGGTTATATCCGCAGACAGCTTGCAAAAAATATCAATCTGCGGAATACACCGGAAGTACATTTTATCTTAGACCAGTCAATCGAATATGGTGTTAATATGTCAAAGATCATCGATGATGTCAGCAGAGAAGATGCAAAACATCATGTAGAGGATGTTACGGCAGAGGAAACAGCAGATACAGAAGACGAGGAATAGAACATGAAAGATTTTGCAACCTATCTTGAAGGTGTACAGACAGTTGCGATCGCAGGACATGTCAGACCGGACGGAGATTGTGTCGGTTCCTGTCTGGCAACCTATAATTATATCAAGGATAATTATCCGAAGATAGAGGTGGCACTTTATTTACAGCCGATCCCGAATATATTCAAATTTTTATCGCGGGCAGATGAAATCATGCATTCCTGTGAAGAAGATAAGACTTATGATCTTTTTATTGCACAGGACTGTGGAGATCTGAAACGTTTAGGCGATGCCGCAAAATATTTCGAAACTGCAAAAAAGACGATCTGCGTTGACCATCATGTCAGCAATGATAATTTTGCAGATGAAAATTATATTTTTCCATATGCAAGTTCTACATCAGAGCTTGTTTTTGGACTGATCGGTGAGAAGTCCATCACAAAGAAGATCGCAGAATGTATTTATGTAGGCATGGTGCATGATACAGGAGTATTCCAGTATTCCTGCACATCTGCAAAAACAATGGAAATAGCCGGAAAACTGATGGAAATGGGCATCGACTTTTCTAAGATCGTAGATGAAACGTTCTATACCAAGACATTTGAACAGAACCAGATCTTAGGAAAGGCATTATTAAACAGCAGGCTCTTATTAGACGGAAAAATTTACTGAATCCTCCGCGCATCTGGCTCATGGCTAGGCAAGTGTCATTACGATGGAGGAAATGAAACAGTATCATGTACTGCCTAAGCATTTAGATGGTATTGTGAATCAGCTTCGTGTGACAAAAGGTGTAGAAGCAGCAGTCTTTTTGTATGAAAATGAAGATGGCAGCTATAAAGTCAGTACACGTTCGAACGGGCTTGTCAACGTGGCAGAATTAGCAGTCAAATTCGGCGGAGGTGGTCACGAACGGGCAGCAGGATTTTCCATGGAAGGCACACCGGAGGATCTGATCAACAAGGTTGCTTTTGAAATCGAAAAACAGCTATAGAAGCAGGGACAGAACATGGATGGAATTATAAATGTATATAAAGAGGCAGGATTTACTTCCTTTGATGTTGTTGCAAAGCTTCGAGGGATCTTAAAACAGAAGAAGATCGGTCACACAGGAACACTCGATCCTGATGCAGAAGGCGTACTTCCGGTATGTCTTGGCAAAGCAACAAAGATCTGCGAATATCTGACAGAAAAGGATAAGACCTACCAGACAGTGCTGCACTTAGGAATTACGACAGATACACAGGATCGTTCAGGAAATGTGCTAAAAGAACAGAATGTGGAAATATCAGCGGAAGAACTTCTTACCATTATTCAGGGATTTGCCGGAAAACAGCAGCAGATACCACCGATGTATTCTGCATTGAAAGTCAATGGGCAGAAACTTTGCGATCTTGCAAGAAAAGGTATTGAAGTGGAACGTAAGGCGAGAGAGATCGAGATTTTTTCCATTGATGTACAAAAAATCGATCTGCCATTTGTCACAATGGAAGTACACTGTTCAAAAGGGACGTATATCCGTACCTTGTGCCATGATATCGGAGAGCGTGCGGGCTGTGGCGGCTGCATGGAAAAACTGCTTCGTACAAAGACCGCCGGATTTTCCTTAGAAAATTCATACCGTCTTACAGAGATTGAACATGCTT
>OLSP01003066.1_pt1 | contig 12295 bp, 8 predicted proteins | sample 1672941 | NCBI WGS metagenome assembly OLSP01 (sample SAMEA3136739, study PRJEB25190) | human gut metagenome | reverse complement strand
AAAAAGAACTTCGCAAAACTTTCTGTATCTACGCAACTTGGTTCAAAACCCAGGATGGTAAATTCAATCCAATAAAAATATAGTAGAAAAAGAGTTGGTCTTAGTGACACAACCAGGGTAACCGCACCAAAAACAGTTCCCGGCCGAAAGAAAACGGGCCGGGGCTTTTTTTCGGTCAAGTGCCATTTTAGCCGACACAAAACACAGTTTTGCGAGACGGTAAACCCTCACTCTTCCTTCACAATAATCCACTGTATTACAGCACGATATAACCAGTGAAAGATGAAAGCAAATAAAAAAAAACTCCTGCTCCGAGATATTTCAGAACAGGAGTCTACTCCAGAACTTATAAGTTAGTTATTAAATTCCGAATGCTTCTTTCACTTTATCTACATAATCCAACTTTTCCCAGGTAAACAACTCTACTTCGCAGACTGTCGGCTGTGGGTTATAGCGGGATATAAACGTTTTGGTAACCGTTTCCGGCTTACGTCCCATATGACCGTAAGAGGCTGTTTCCAGATAGATCGGGTTACGCAGTTTCAGGCGTTCTTCAATGGCTTTCGGGCGCATATCGAAAAGATCCCAGATCTTTTCAGCGATTTCGCCGTCTGTCATTTTTACATTTGCACGGCCGAAGGTATTCACGAAGATGTTCATCGGTTTGGCGACACCGATTGCATAAGATACCTGTACCAGCATTTCATCAGCCACACCGGCAGCCACCAGGTTTTTGGCGATATGACGGGCAGCATAAGCGGCAGAACGGTCAACCTTTGTACAGTCTTTTCCAGAGAAAGCCCCGCCGCCGTGACGTGCCATTCCACCGTAAGTATCTACGATGATCTTACGTCCTGTAAGTCCACTGTCTCCGTGTGGTCCACCGATTACAAAACGTCCTGTCGGGTTGATGAAGAACTTTGTCTTCTCATCTACCATGCCCTCCGGAATGATTGCATCGAATACATATTTCTTAATATCTTTATGGATCTGATCCTGTGTCACTTCCGGATCATGCTGTGTCGAAAGTACGACTGCATCCAGACGTGCCGGAACACCATTCTCATCATATTCAACCGTAACCTGTGTCTTTCCATCCGGTCTTAAGTACGGAAGTGTTCCGTTCTTTCTTACTTCTGTAAGCTTTCTTGAGAGCTTGTGTGCCAGTGCGATCGGGTATGGCATATATTCTGGTGTCTCATCAGAAGCATAACCAAACATCATTCCCTGATCTCCGGCTCCGATCGCATCGATCTCTTCTTCGGACATTGTATGTTCTTTTGCTTCCAGCGCTTTATCAACACCCATAGCAATATCAGCCGACTGCTCATCGATTGCTGTGATCACACCGCAAGTCTCTGCATCGAATCCGAATTTTCCTCTTGTATATCCGATTTCTTTGATCGTGTCACGTACGATCTTCTGGATATCAACGTATGCATTCGTTGTGATCTCACCCATAACAAGTACCATACCTGTTGTAGTTGCTGTCTCGCATGCGACACGGCTCATTGGATCCTGTGCCATCAATGCATCCAGAATGGCATCAGAAATCTGATCACACATTTTATCCGGATGTCCCTCTGTTACTGATTCTGACGTAAATAATCTTCTTTCCACGTTCTTCTCTCCTTTTTTCTTAAAACATTCCTGCATTCTTTCTCCCAGGATTGCCGGCAATTTTTTGTAGATTCCCCTGTTTTACCGAACTGAAAAACCGTCCACTTACATAAGTGGACGGTTTGATATCTTCATAAACCAATCCTCTTATTGTTCGATCACTCGCTCAGGCTGGCACCTTCCATATATGGGGTTGCCGCAGTTTCATAGATCCTTTGTATCTCCACTGCTCTGAATAAGAGAAAGTTTGCTTTTATTATATTTCTGGTACGACTAAGACTTTACTCTATTTTACACATACTGTCAATAGACATACTTAAGAAAATGTATCATCTAGCCTACTTTTAATTTGAATTTCTGGATTGCTTTTTCGGAATCTACTTTTTCGATGATTCCGCCGATACCACGGAGCTTCTCTTCGAATCTTTCATATCCTCTCTGGATATATACGATATCGTCTACAATTGTGATTCCGTCAGCTGCCAGACCAGCTATACAGAGTGCTGCTCCTGCACGAAGATCCGGTGCGCTCACTCTGGCTCCCGAAAATTCTGTCACGCCTTCAATCGTTGCAGAATTACCTTCTACTTTCACATTTGCACCCATTCTTGCAAGCTCATCCAGATATTTGAAACGGTTTTCAAAAATACTCTCTGTAATGATACTTGTCCCCTTACATAAAGCCAGTGTTACGCCGATCTGTGGCTGCATATCTGTCGGGAATCCAGGATATGGAAGGGTCTTCACATGTGTGCTTGTAAGATCTCCTTTTGATACGACACGTACAGCATCATCGAATTCTTCCACTTCACATCCGATTTCTACCAGTTTTGCGATCGTAGCCTCCAGATGCTTCGGAATAACATTCAGTACCGTTACATCTCCCTTTGTAGCCGCTGCCGCGAACATGAATGTTCCTGCTTCGATCTGATCCGGGATCACAGAATATTCTGTCCTGTGAAGACGCTGTACACCACGGATCTTGATCACATCTGTACCTGCTCCCCTGATGTTGGCTCCCATGCTGTTCAGGAAGTTCGCAACATCTACAACATGTGGCTCTTTTGCGACATTTTCCAGAATGGTAAGTCCTTCTGCCATAGCTGCTGCCATCATAACGTTAATCGTTGCACCGACACTCACCACATCGAAATAAATATGCTTTCCGACAAGACGGTCTGCCTCTGCAACGATCTTGCCATGTTCAATATCTACATCTGCCCCCAACGCACGGAACCCTTTCAGATGCTGGTCGATTGGTCTGCTTCCGATATTACATCCTCCCGGAAGTGCAACTTCGGCACGTTTATACTTTCCAAGTAATGCGCCAAGAAGATAATAGGAAGCACGGATCTTCTTAATATAATCATACTCAATATCTACGTTCTTGATACTGGCTCCATTAATCTTTACTGTATGACGGTCGACACGGTGTACCTGCGCTCCAATCCCCTCGATTGCATCGATCAGTACGTTAATGTCATTCACATCTGGTAAGTTATCAATTAATACGGTCTCATCTGTCATAATTGCTGCTGCAAGAATTGCAAGTGCCGCATTCTTGGCACCGCCGATTTCCACTTCTCCCACAAGCGGATGACCGCCCTTAATAATATACTGTTCCATTAATTACACCTCATTAATATTTATATGAATCTTTAATTACAATAAATCTTTTGTTCAATATTTATAACTATCTCAAATTGTACATAAATTTCTGCATCACAATATAACCCCAAAAGGGTTCGCGCCTATTATAGCACAAATTTCTCAATTGTAAAATATTTTTTACAGTTATGTAATTTTATTGTAACATATTACAATTGTTCTATCTATACTTGTGCACTTTTACTCCCCTAATGCATCTAATACCGATTCAATCGTATCTTCCAGCTTCTGATTATCTTCACACACTGTAATATCTGCATACTTTTCAAAAAGCTTTACTCTTTCATCATACAGATCTTTGAGCGTTTGTCCGTCACGCAGTACCACTCCACGACCTTTGGCGTTTTTAAGTCTGCTGTTTATTATCTCAAAGGATGCCTGTAAATATACGACTTTGCCGATTTCTTTATAATGTTTCATCGCATTTTCACAATATACTACGCTGCCTCCCGGCGAGATAACGGTACGTTCCGCTTTCACCTGTGCATTGACCCGGTCTTCTACTTTCAGGAAGCCATCCGGTCCAACGTCAGCAATAATATCTTTCAGAAGTTTCCCTTCTGATTCCTGGATCAGAATATCCGTGTCCACAAATCTGTATCCCAGTCTCTTTGCAATTACCACACCAACTGTACTTTTCCCGACTGCCGGCATTCCAATAAAAATAATGTTATTATCTGCCACGATGCGCCCTCCTGCATGTTATGTTCTGATTTTTCTTTCATTTGAAAACTATAATTATCACCGCACAGTATAACATACAAGAGGGCGAAGTGGAAGTTTTTTTCCAGATGCCCTCTTGTAGATCAATATATTTTTTTACGTATCTCTCTATGTTCCACACGTCTCCTGCAAAGTTCCTGATATGTCATAACCTCGATCAGATCCATAAGCCAGGCACCCGGGTTCTCTTCTTCCTTCTCCGCCTTATCATAGATCCTGCGGCACATCAGACGAAGCTGCAGGCGGTCCGGATATTCATCATACATCATACTTCCGTCATATTCCATTCTGTCACATTCCTCTTCCATATAAGGAAGTACTCTCTTCGCCGTATCCGGGTAAATACTTTTCATATAGTCATAGTCTCTTCTCGCATTCCGGTCATCATTATACAGCAGCGGAACCGGATAAGCCATATAGAATGGTAATTTGTTCTCCATAATCCTGATTGCTCCTTGGCGGTTCTATCTGTATTAAGATATGCACGGGGACATCAATCGGTGAATGAGAAACTATCTCTTCTAATTGAATGTTATCTCATATTTTTCAATATTAACGGTTGCCGCTTCATCACTAGTAAATATAATTTCATTTGCTTCCAATGGCGTAGGAATGACCACACTTGCCGTCTGCTCTCCATCATTAATAAATAATTCTACAGAATATCTGTCCATGATAAAATGTAGTTTCGGCGCATGATGTTTTTCCGCAATTTCTATCTTTCTCACACAAACAACATCTGCATTTACACCACTGTAGGTCCGGTCAATTTCAATCTGATGTTTTTCCGGATAATATGTAAATGTTGTTGTATATTCTTCATTATGTGCCACATCTACCTTGAACTCCCGGCCTTCTACATTCGTAAGTTCTACCGTCATGTCAATCACCCGGCCATTGATACCATCCAAAGACATCTGTCCGCTAATTTTCTGTTCTGTATAGATGATTGGATTTTTCTTATACTTTTCCAGTTCTCTCACCGGACTTTGCCAGATTTTCCCATCTTTGATTTTTAATTCTCTTGGGAGTGTCATCATTCCCTGCCATTTCTGTCCTTTTGTCATGACACGTGCATCCCACGACTTCATCCATGCGACCATGATCCGCCTGCCATCCGGAAGTTCTGTTGTCTGTGGTGCATAAAAGTCCAGTCCATAATCTAGGCTTCTCTTTTTCTCCCATGCAAAATCCGATATTTCTTTTTCTGCATCTCCAATAATATAAATGGAATTATGACCGTTATGAAATTCGTACTTTTGAGCATGCATATTCTGCGGAGAACAAATGATTACAGGATACCCGTCTACTTCCAGATAATCCGGACACTCTAACATATCTCCATTCTTTCCGTCATTTCTCAAAAGGACTTTTTCATACCGCCAGTTTTTATAGTCCGCACTGCTAAATAAGACTATTTGCCCACAATTTTCCTCATAGCGATTGCCTACAACGCAATAATATCTGTCATCCTTTTTCCATATCTTCGGATCACGGAAGTCTTTTCTGTCAAATTTCTCCGGCATGATATCTCCTTTTATAACTGGATTATCCTGCCATTTTTCATAAGTCTTCCCATCTCCAATGGCAATGCACTGATTCTGGATTTCTTTTCCGTCTTTCTGGCTTACTCCTGTATAAAGCAGCACATGCTTTCCATCAGCTTCTACTGCACTTCCCGAGAAACATCCAATGTGATCATAATCCTGATCAGGTGCCATAGCTACCGGATATGCTTCCCATTTTACCAGATCTTCGGTCACCTGATGCCCCCAGTGCATCGGTCCCCATTCTGTTTTATATGGATAGAACTGATAGAATAAATGTACTTTTCCCTGATATACAGAGAAACCATTCGGGTCATTCATCCATCCTGTTTCCGGTGTCACATGGAATAATGATTTTTCTTTTTCATCTATGTGATTTTGTCTGATATATTCATTGGCTTTTTCAAGCATACGTTCTTCCTCTTTTATTCTAAATTATTCTGCTCCGATCACCTGCTCTGTTTCCTTATCAAAGAAATGCATCTTATGTGGCATAAAGGTAAATTCCACCTCATCTCCCACCTGGCTTACTTCATATTTTGATACTCTTGCAATCGTTACGCTTCCTCCGAAGTCAAAATACAGATTATTCTCATTTCCCATAATCTCCGTATTGTCAATAACTGCTTTCTGATGACTTCCATAGACATCCAGATTAGTTGTATCGAACTTGATATCTTCTCCTCTGATTCCCATGATAACTTCCGAGTATCCCGCAATACGTTTTGCAATTGCTTCCGGAAGTTCCACTGTATTGCCATCTGCAAATATCAATTTCTTTCCGTCTACTTTCACATCATAAAAATTCATCTGCGGAGATCCTATAAATCCCGCAACAAATTTATTCACCGGATGTTCGTACAGATCCATCGGTTTTCCAACCTGCTGGATCACACCATCTTTCATGATTACAATGCGGTCTGCCATTGTCATGGCTTCTACCTGGTCATGTGTAACATAGATGGTTGTACTTCCAAGATTTCTATGTAACTTGCTGATCTCATTTCTCATGCTGACACGCAGTTTTGCATCCAGGTTGGAAAGTGGCTCATCCATCAGAAAGACTTTCTGGTCTTTTACAATCGCTCTTCCAAGTGCCACTCTCTGTCTTTGTCCACCTGATAAATTCTTAGGCTTACGGTAACGATATTCTTCGAGTCCCAGGATATCAATTGCCCAGTCTACTTTTTTCTTGATCTCATCTGCCGGAACCTTCATGTTCTTCAATCCATAAGAAATATTTTTTTCTACCGTCATATGTGGATACAGTGCATAGTTCTGGAACACCATAGAGATTCCTCGATCCGCCGGTGCAACCTCATTCACACGTTTTCCATCAATAAAAAGGTCTCCACTTGTAATCTCTTCAAATCCTGCGATCATTCGGAGTGTTGTGGATTTACCGCATCCAGATGGTCCGACAAATGCGATAAATTCTTTTTCTTCTATATCTAAGTTAAAGTCTGTCACGGAATTCTTATCGTTTCCTGCATATTTTTTACATATATTTTTAAATTCGATAAAGCTCATCTTTTAGCCCTCCTTGGAACCTGTTGATATTACACCCTCTACGATCTGTTTTGAGAAGAGTGAATAGATAATAATGACCGGAATTGTTACCATTGTGATAACTGCAAGGGTCTGTCCTGTTGTTGTGTTATCATTTGATGTAATCGCATTCAGACCAATCTGTGCCGTCAGAAGATCACTGGATGTAAATACAAGTGACGGCCACAGATAATCATTCCATACATTCAGGAATGTAATACACTAACCGTTGCCACTACACTCTTTGACATTGGAAGAACCATAGTAAAAAAGTATTTTACCGGTCCACAGTGATCTAACTGTGCTGCCTCATATACATCATCCGGAAGTCCCAGGAATACCTGACGGAACAGGAAAATGTTAAACGGATTCACGATCATTGGAAGTACATATCCAAGCACCGTATTCAGAAGTCCAAGTTTTGCAATGATCAGGAAATGTATCGTAATGATCGTCTCCATTGGTACGATCATCAGAAGCATAATGATCAGAAGCCAGCGTTCTCTGAATGGAAAATTAATCTTAGCCAATGCATATCCTGCCAGTCCATTTACAATTACACCAAGTACGATCAATATTGCTGCATAGAACAAGGTATTACACATATATCGTACAAATCCTGTATTTGTTAATACAGATACATAATTTTCAAAGAAATTGCCGTTCAATGCCGGTGGAATGAATGCCGCCATACTGTTCATATCAGCAGTGATTGCCGCATCTGGTTTGAATGAGTTTGCCAGCATCCAGATAACCGGGAACAGGAACAACAATGATACGATCAGAAGTACGACCGTCAGTATCCAATTATTTCTTTTTTGCTTTTTTGTTAACATTCTGATCCTCCTTATCTCTTGTTGCGATTGTCTGGATCACGGTCAGTATCATTACAAAGAATGCGAATACAATAGCCATTGTAGATGCCAGTCCAATTTCCCAGTTAACAGTACCTGTTTCATATATATCATACACAACCGTATACGTTGAATTCGATGGTCCTCCTCCGGTCATAACCATTGGCTGTACCAACATACGGAATGCTCCGATCGTAATCGTAATTAAAACGAACACACACAATGGTTTCAATTCCGGCAGGGTAATGTCCTTGAATTTCTGCCACGGTGTTGCATGGTCCATCTCGGCCGCTTCATAAAGTGCCGGATTGATTGCCTGGATTCCTCCCAGGAAGATAATCATCTGATATCCCATTCCCTGCCATGCACTCATGATCGCGATGGATGGAAGTGCCTGACTGGCACTGTTGATGAATGGCTGTGCATCAATTCCAAAGAAAGAAAGGATTGCATTCATAATTCCTTCCGGGCTGTAGATCTGGATCCACAGTGTTGACACAACAGCAAGTGACATGACCACCGGAACAAAGAATGCTACTTTGAAATACTTCTTACAATGCGTCACTTTATTAATCAGAAGTGCCAGCACAAGCGCTCCAATTCCCTGCAGCGGAACAATAATGATCACAAACTTTACGGTATTAAAAAATGCCTGTGAAAACACATCATCTTTAAAAATCTGAATATAGTTGTCCAGTCCGACAAAATGCGTCAGTCCCGGATTTAAAGCAAAGAAATCAGTAAAACTGAAAATCAATGTCAGGATCATTGGCAGGAATAAAAATATCGTAAGTAACACAAGTGCCGGTCCAAAAAACGCCATTCCCATAATGGATTCTGTTCTTTTCTTCATTATTTCATCACATAACGCTTTAATTTTGCGTTAATCCTTTCTACAGATTTATCCAGTTCTGTCTTCGCATCTTTATCGGTAAGCACTGAATTTTCCAGTACTTCCTGTACCGATGCACTAACCTGTGGATATATAGGTGTTTTTGATCTTGGATGTCCATATTTACTGAGCTGATGATATAAGGCTTTATAATTCTCATCTTCTTCAAAAATCGGACTGCTCTCAAACGCTTCATATGTAGATGGGAAACTCTTACTTTCATCCCACAGACGCTTTCCACTTTCTATACCACTCATCCACTGTACCAGCTTTGTCGCACCTTTTAGTTTCTTCGTCTTTGATGATGCCGCAAATGCCCAGGAACCGGTTGGTGTATATCTTCCGCCATCCCAGTTATCGGATACTACATATGGTGCAACTCCAAGGTTTACATCCGGATAGTTATTATAGATTGTATTTACTTCCCATGCCCCGTCAAACTTAAATGCTGCTCTTCCGCTTTCGAACAGGTCTGTGATCTGTACTTTAGACATATATCCATTATCCAAAAACGATTTAAAATAATTCACTGTTTCCAAATTCTCTTTTGAATTGAATACACCGTTCACCTTCAGTCCATCTTTACTTACAAAGTCACCGCCATTTGACCAGAAAAACGGTGCATAATAATAAATCGTAGCTTCTCCTGTCGGGAAAGTCATATCCAGCGCATAACCTTTTTTCTTCTCTACTACCGGCTGTACTTTCTTTAACACCTTTGTGAATTCACTCCATGTCCATGGGTGATCTGCATCTGGAACTTCTACACCCGCTTCTGCGAGAATATCTTTGTTATAATAAAGTCCCACGCTGGATTCCATTGCTCCAAGCGCATAGAGCTTGTTATTATACGTTCCCTGCTGAATAATGGAATCCAGATACACGCTCTTTTCTTCGTCTGTTAATTTTGCAAGCGGCTGGATAATTCCGTTCTCTGCATATGCCGCTATATTAGGGCCATCAACAGTAAGCACATCCGGCAGATCTCCTGACATCACGGATGCATTGATCTTATCCGAATAGCCTCCACCACTGTCATTTCGTGGAATAAATTCAATATCTGCAAAATATTTCCCATCATATTTCTTATTAAATGCATCTACAGATTTCCTGTAGCACTGTCCTTCTTCTGTGTCTTCGATTGAATGTACCCAGATAGAAAGATATTCTTCGCCTTTGTCATATCCCTTTACTTCTCCTGGTTGCGGCTGTTTATCTCCACACCCCGTCAATGCCATTGCAAAGAATGCTGCCAGCAGTACCCCTACTGTTCGTTTCTTCATAGCTTTCTCCTTTCAGATTCACGATTGCGTAACCAGTTAAGTAACCGGTTACTTTATATGTTCATAATACTATCCAGAGTCTTACTTGTCAATAGATTTCAAAGAAAAGAGTTACCGGTTACTTAACCAGTTATTTTTTGTTTGATTTTTTTCAATGCACTTGCTATACTGATAATATACATTATAAGGAAGAGGATTTACATGAAACAGAAAAAAGTAACTTTTGCAGATATAGCCGCTTATACAGGCTTTTCAAAAACTACCATTTCCAGATATTTTAATAATCCGGATTCTTTGACTTTTGAAAATCAGGAAAAAATCGCTCATGCACTGGATGTCCTTGGATACCAGGAAAATAAGCTCGCCAAAGTACTGGCTAATGGAAAAAGTGAATTTGTTGGAATTATCATCCCCAACCTGTATCTTCACTATTACTCTGAGATGTTAAACCAGTTACTTTCTACTTACGAAAAGTATAATTATAAATTTCTTGTATTCATTGGAAATAATAAAAAAGAGATTGAAGAAAAATATATTCATGAACTGATGGCTTATAAGATTGAGGGACTTATTGTCTTAAGCAATACCATTTCGTCTGAAGAACTTGCTTCTTATAAACTCCCGGTTGTCACGATTGAGCGGGAATGTGACCATGTCTGCAGCGTGTCTACAGACAACTATCTGGGTGGTGTTCAGGCAACCAGTTTGTTGATACGTAATAACTGTGATGTCATTTTACATATCAATTCCATATTTTCTGATACCCTCCCGACTTATGGGCGTATTCAGGGATTTGAAGATATCTGTAATGAGCATCATATTACTCACGAACTGATCCAAAGAAATATGGGAAACACTTATCAGGAAACTTTAGCTCAGCTAAAGAATATATTTAATGAAATTGAAGAGAAATATCCGGCACAAAAAAAGGGAGTCTTTCTTGCGAATGACACTTATGCCAGTATGTTCCTGAACCTGATATTCCAGAAATACGGAAAACTTCCGAAGGATTATCAGATTGTCGGATTCGATGATTCTCCTATTGCAAGCGAAGCTATCCTTCCAATCACAACCGTTGGACAGCAGATTGAGAAAATTGCACAGACTGCCATGGAGCTTCTGGTTCTCCAGATGAATGAAATGAAAAAAAGAAAACCAACTCCTTTAAAAGAGCCGGTTCATAAGCAGATTACGCCTGTATTGATCCGACGTGATACTACGGAATAATACCGGTAGTGAGCAAATGATAAATTCCCTGAAGTTTTATTATTCACTTCAGGGAATTCTTTTGACAAATTCTATATTTGGCTTTTTAATTTCTCAACCACTTTTTGAATTATGTTTATATCTTCTTCTAATTCATCTGCTATCTGTTCTGTTGATTTTCCTTTTTTCAATTTCTTCTTTATTTTCAATTAATTTTGCCAAATACATCACCTCGTTTTATTGTTAGTTCTCACTTATCTTTGAAATTACATTTAATTTTTTCCATTTGCCACGTTTATATCTTACTAAACTTATTGTTCCGTTTAAGAACCATGTAAGTCCTGTTGCAAAAAATACACCATATCTTCCAAACATAGGCACCATCGTAAGTGGTCTTGCAAGGAATATTCTTCCGCACATTTCTACTATTCCTGTCATTAATGAGAACATTGCATCTCCTGCTCCATTCAAGACATTTCTAGTAGTATAAATTAATCCTAAAAATGTTAAAAAGCAACTATCTATTCTAAGACCTACAGTACCTATTGCAATTACATCCGGGCTCTTTCCGAATATAGATATTATCTGTGGTGCAAATCCCCAGAATATTGGTAATACAGCCAATGCAAATACTGTACTTATAATTGTACCTGAGAAAAATCCCTGTTTTACACGCTTTATATTTCCTGCTCCCATATTCTGTCCTGTAAATGTAGAAATGGCTGAACCTAATGACATAAATGGCTGCTGAACTAACTGTTCAATTCTTGCAACAACTGTAAATGCCGTTGTAAATGTTGCACCAAATCCATTTACTACTCCTTGTAAAACAATAAGAGAAACAGCTATCAATGCATTTTGCAATGCAACCGGTATTCCTAACTGTAAGCATTTATATAATATTGCTTTTTTTATCTTTAAGTTTTCTTTTGTAAGTCTGAAAAATGTTGTACA
>OLSP01003054.1_pt1 | contig 12349 bp, 13 predicted proteins | sample 1672941 | NCBI WGS metagenome assembly OLSP01 (sample SAMEA3136739, study PRJEB25190) | human gut metagenome | reverse complement strand
CGAGTGCCTCGCCGCTGATCTTCAGAAGGATACGCTGATATTTCAATGCCATAATAACATACACCACCTGTATCAGATTTGGCCGCGCTGTGCGCTGCCGTTTTTATCTCCTGTCTATTTTACAATAAAACTGCTCCAAAGTAAACAGGCAAACGCCAGCTCTTCGGCAAAGGTTTCTCCCCCGGCCCTCTTTGCGCAAAAAAAGACTGGACATTTGCCCCGGAACATGCTATAATACTGCTTGCATCCCGGCAAAATCGAATATGCGGGCATCGTACATCGGCTAGTATATCAGCCTTCCAAGCTGAGGAGGTGGGTTCGATTCCCATTGCCCGCTCCATGCAGAAAAGACGCTGGTTCGTAAAGAACCAGCGTCTTTCTTTATCCTCTGACCCAGTTTTTGCCCCGCATTCCATTCCGGAGACCCAAAAGCGGCCCTTTCCCCGAAAAACAGGGAGAGGGCCGCTTTTCTGTTATATTATAATGTTATTGTCCTCACATACTCCACCGGCTCTTATCCGCCCGGGTGTCGATGTGCACCCAGCCGGTGCGGCGCTTCGGGTGGGAGGCATCCTTCGGGTAGCGCCCGATGCCGCCCCGGGCGGGCAGCAGAGTCTCGGCGTAGGCGGCGACCGAGGCCACCGGGGTGTCCTCCACCCAGAAGTCCGCTGCCCGGCCCAGCAGGTGCTGGCTGGACTTGCTGCCGCCGACGGCGGCATTGTGGGCAGCGGTGCGGTAGCCGCTGGTGATATGCAGGGGCTTTCCGAAGTGCTCCCGGATGCACTGGAGCAGCACCACCAGCTCCTCGTCGAGGAGCACGACGTCGCTGCCCTTGCAGCCGAACTCCCGCACCCGGAAGCTGGGCGAGAGTTGCCGGGTGGAGTCCCGGCGGAGGCTGTATTCACAAATCGACATCTTCAGTCCTCCGCTCCGCCCTTCTTCCCGCAGATCTCTTCGAGCTCCGCCTTGGAGAGGATGCCTTTGCGGACATACACCCGCAGCATGGCCTCCGAGATGCGGCCCTGCTCCCAGCGTTCGGCCAGTTTTTCCTTGTTGCTCATGTTTTCGTCTCCTTTCTTATTCTGCATCCGGCAGGCTCAGGGCCACCATGTCTTCCAGCGCGTCCGCAATGCGGGTCTGGTCGGAGATGCCGGTGTCCGCAGGCGGGGCATCCTCGAAGGCCTCCATGGCGGCGAGGTAGTCCTCGTCGGTGGTGCAGCCGCTGAAGTCACAGCCTGCCCTGCGGCAGCGCTCCACGGCCTCGTCGAAGATGAGGGCCACGCTGCCGTTGATGACGCCGCCGCCCACGATCATCTTCGCAAAGCGGCCCCACGGGTAGCGGTCGAGCCACTGTTCGGCGGTGAGCACCTCGCCCACCGGGGTGATCACATCGGAGCTGTTGTCGTAGATCTTGTAACGTGCCATTCTGAGTTTCCTCCTTATTCCTTATATTGTATAAACGTCAACGGTGTCATGGTAGAGGCTTTCCGTGTTCCTGCCGCCCGCGAACAGCACATAGTCCCCGACGGCGGCAGCGGCCATGCTGTCCCTCGCCTCGCTCAGAGCGGTGAGGGTCGTTCTGGTCAGCGAGGCGTCACAGACATCCACCGTGCTGGACTCATCGCCGCCTGCGAAAAATGCATACCCACCGGCCGTCACCGCATCCGGCTGTCTTGCCGCGCTGAGGATGCTGACCGTTGTTTTGGTGAGGGAGGCGTCGTAGACATCCGCATCGGCCGTATCGCCCGCAAAGAGGGCATATCCGCCCACCGCCGCTGCGGCATAGCTGTTCTGGGCACTGCTCAGGTCTGCCGCTGCCGTGAGGGTCAGGGAAGCGTCGTAGGCGTCCACCACAAGACTGCCATCCTTGGGGGTGCCGCCTGCAAAGAGGGCATGACCCCCGACGGTCGCGCCCGCCGGGAAGAACCGTTTGGTGGACAGCGGCGTGCCCGCCGTCCGGGTGAGGGCCTCATCGTAGACGTCCACGGTCGTGAAAGCGCCGCCCGTGGTAAGGCCGCCCTGACCGCCTCCGGCAAAGAGCGCACGGGAGCCAAGCACCGTGCAGCCCATCCTCGTCCGCATCCTGCTCAGCGCGGCAGCTGACGTCCGGGTGAGGGAGGCGTCGTAGGCATCCACCGTGTTATGGCCCCCTCGGGCGGTCGGCGTAGCAGTCCCGCCCGCAAACAGAGCATACGCCCCGAGCGGCACGGCGGAATGCAGATACCTCTTGTCCCCCAGCGCCGCCGGGGCCGTCCGTGTGAGGGAGGTGTCGTAAGCGTCCACCGTATTGCAGACCGCGTTCGAAGCCGTGCCAGCGAAGCGTCCGCCCCCGATGAGCGCACTGTTCCCTGCTGCTGCGGCCTTTGCGCCGTACTTCGGGGCCGCGAGAGGCACACCCGTCCCGGCATACTCCGGCTCTGCGCTGTAGCACAGCCGCGCCCTGTTCCCGACGCCGACGTACATCTTCCGGACTGCACGGGCCTTGCCCGCCACCCCGACATAGGCTTTTTTCATCCTGCGGGCGACGCCGCCCGCACCTACATAGATTCCCTTTGCCATCTTCTGCCCCCTTTACGCATACACGATGAGCACCTTGTTGGTGGCAAGGCTGCTGCCTGCACCGGGGTCGGTCGTCTGGGCCGCAAAGGTGAATCCGTTGACACTGTTGGCCGTACCGCCCGCCGAGGAAGAACCGGCGTAGCTGTGAGTATGGCTGGCAGCGGCTTTCCCGGCCAACGCGCTGCCGACGGCCTTGGCATCTGCCGCTGCGCCTGACACGGCGAGGGTGGCATCCACCTCCGCCGCCTTTCCCGCCGCGCCCGTCTGGCCCCTCGGGCCTTGCGGGCCGGTCGCACCGGCGGGGCCTGCCGGGCCAGTATCGCCTTTTTCGCCTTTCGGACCCTTCGGGCCTTGTGCGCCCCGTGCACCGGGGTCGCCCTTCTCGCCCTTGAAGTTTCCCGAGGCGATGCCCTCTTGCAGAGTCTTCAGGCTGCGGGCCGCAGCGGCGGCGCTGTCCGACGCGCTGCTCTGGGCCGTCTCGGCCCGCACAGCACTCTTCTCCGCGTCGGCACCGGCCCCTTCCATCTGACCCACCAGCTGCTGCCATGCCGGAGTGCCCGGCGGCGGCAGGGTGCCGTCCTCTGTGCCGGAGTTTGCGGCCACCCGGTAGCGCAGGTCGGCACTGGTGAGGGTGCGGACGCCGTCGCTGCCCTCGAAGGTGATGCATCCTTCGCCGGGCACTGCCGTGACCAGCGCGGGCACCTCCACCACCCCATCCTCCACCAGCGATGCGGGCGGGCTGCCGCCCGGCGTGTGCCAGAACGCTCGGAGGGTCATCCCCTTCCACTCGTCAGCGGTGCTCACCCTCAGCCGGTAGACGCCGCAGTTCCTGCTGTAGCCGAGCTGCAGCGCATCCATGCTGCCCGGCGTCTTTACTGCGCCGGAGGACGCAAGCGAGAGCTTGTATTCTATCATCCAGAGACCTCCTTTTTTGATTCGGCAGATGCTTTTCCGGCAGGGGCGCTTCTGCCATCGCACCCGCCGGGACAAAAATGCCAAGCGGCTCCCGGGCGCAGTTAACAACCATTGCTTGTCATTTCAGTCTTTTCTTGTGCCATATGGTAGCATCTCGCTGCTGTGAAGTCAACAGATTTTGCGAAATAGTCGGAAACTTGTGCGAAAACGCGCAGAAAATCGCGCTTTGCCCCTGCCGCAGGCAAAAAACGGCCCGGGCCGTGTGCGTACACATCGGCTCGGGCCGGGGGATCCGATTCGATTTTACTGCGGCCGGGACATCCTGCTCATCTGTCCCACTTGTCGCAAAGGGCGTTGATCTGGTCGGCGAACTTGGCGAGGTCCTTGTTGGCGCCGCCCTCGTTGTGCTCGATGACCCGCAGCAGGCGCTTGCCTGCGCTGAGCAGCCGCTGGAAGACGGTGGCCGCACGGGCTGCACCCTCGCTGACGCGGTGCTCGACGCGGGTGCGGGTGCCTTCCTTCAGGCAGACAGCACCCTCGGCCCCGATGGCCCACTGCTCGCCGTTGTAGGGCGCACAGGCGGTGAAGCCCTGCTCGGTGAGGGTCTGGGTGAAGATATTTTCCACCTCGTCCTCGCCATGGATGACGAAGACCCGCTTGGGCTTCGGCTCGAAGGAGTTCACCCACTTCAGCAGGCCCTCCCTGTCGGCGTGGCCCGAAAGGCCGGTGAGCTGGCAGATCTCGGCCTGCACCTCGATGGACTCGCCGAAGAGCTTGACGTCCGTTGCCCCCTCCAGCAGGGAGCGGCCCAGCGTGCTCACGGCCTGATAGCCCACGAAGAGGATGGTGCACTCCTTCCGCCAGAGGTTGTGCTTGAGATGGTGGCGGATACGGCCCGCCTCGCACATTCCGCTGGCCGAGATGATGACCTTGGGCACGGGGTCGGTGTTGATGGCGCGGGACTCGTCGCTGGTGACGCTGACCTTCAGGCCCGGGAACTGGATGGGGTCGATGCCCTTGGCCAGCAGGGCGTTGGCCTCCTCGTCGAAGCAGGAGGGGTCGGTATCCTTGAAGATGCGGGTGGCCTCGATGGCCAGCGGGCTGTCGATATAGACCGGGAAGCAGCCGTGGCCGGTGACAAGGTTCTTCTCCTTGATCTCACGGATGAAGTAGAGCAGCTCCTGCGTGCGTCCCACCGCAAAGCTTGGGATGACCACATTGCCGCCCCGGTCGAAGGTGCGCTGCAAAATTTTCGCCAGCTCGCCCACATAGTCGGGTTTCGGGCCGTGGCAGCGGTCGCCGTAGGTGGACTCCATAAAGACATAGTCCGCATCCTTCAGGTAGGTGGGGTCCTTGATGATGGGCTGATGGAGGTTGCCGATGTCGCCGGAGAAGACGAGCTTGGTGGTCGCGCCGTTCTCCGTCACCCAGATCTCGATGCTGGACGAGCCGAGAAGATGGCCCACATCCACAAAGCGGATGACGAGGCCGGGGGCAAGCTCGACCTCTTTGTTGTAGTCGAACCCCCGGAACAGCGCGATGGCCGCCTCGGCGTCCTGAATGGTGTACATCGGCTCCACCGGCTCCGCGCCAGAGCGCTGGCCCTTGCGGTTCTTCCACTCGGCCTCGAACTCCTGAATGTGGGCCGAGTCCCGCAGCATGATGCTGCACAGCTCTGCCGTGGGCTTGGTGGCATAAATTCTGCCCCGGAAGCCGTTGCGCACCAGCAGAGGCAGCAGGCCCGTGTGGTCGATATGGGCATGGGTGGCCAGCACGCCGTCGATCTCGCCCGGTGCAACAGGGATGGGCTGGTTCTCGTAGACATCCTTGCCCTGCTCCATCCCGCAGTCGATGAGGTAGCGCTGTCCCGCCGCTTCCAAAAGGGTACAGCTGCCGGTCACTTCGTGGTTGGCACCCAAAAACGTCAGTTTCATAGACACACCTCCAACGGATCTATCCAACTTTGGTGTATTAAGTATAACACGTTTTGCCCTGCAATGCCGCCCAAATCGAAGGCCGATTCTCGGGCAAAACGCCGAAACCATCAAAAATTTTTTATACAATCTTGACAAACCACCCCCGGATGATATAAACTTAAATTGTATGACGTAACTTCTACAGAGATTCCAAATAGAGAGGTTGTATTTTATGGTTCGTAACGATTTGCGCAATGTCGCTATCATCGCTCACGTTGACCACGGCAAGACCACGCTGGTGGACGCGATGCTGCATCAGAGCGGCGCTTTCCGCGACAATCAGGTCGTGGCAGAGCGTGTCATGGACAGCGGTGACATCGAGCGTGAGCGCGGCATCACCATTCTGGCCAAGAACTGCTCCTGCACCTACAAGGGTGTCAAGATCAATATCGTCGATACCCCGGGCCACGCCGACTTCGGCGGCGAGGTCGAGCGCGTGCTGAAGATGGTCAACGGCGTCCTGCTGCTGGTGGACGCTGCCGAGGGCTGCATGCCCCAGACCCGTTTCGTGCTGCAGAAGGCTCTGCAGCAGAACCTGAGCCTCGTGGTGGCCATCAACAAGATCGACCGCCCCGACGCCCGCATCAAGGAAGTCATCGACGAGGTGCTCTACCTGCTGATGGATCTGGGCGCTACCGATGAGCAGCTGGACTGCCCCATGCTGTTCTGCTGCGGCCGTGAGGGCACCGCAAGCCTCGACCCCGATGTGCCCGGCACCGATCTGGTCCCCCTGTTCGACACCCTGCTGAGCACCATCCGGCCCCCCGAGGGCGACCCCGAGGCTCCCTTCCAGATGCTGGTGTCCTCCGTGGACTACAACGAGTTCGTGGGCCGCATCGGCATCGGCCGCATCCAGAACGGCGTCGCCAAGGTGGGCGAGGAAGTGGTCGTCTGCGACTGGCACAACCCCGACCTGAAGATGCGCGGCCGTCTGACCAAGCTGTATGACTTCCAGGCCAATGGCCGTCAGCCCTGCGACAACATCACCGCAGGCGACATCGTGGCCTTCTCCGGCCTGCCGGACGTCACCATCGGCAACACCCTGTGCAGCCCCTCCAGCGTGGAGCCGCTGCCCTTCGTGAAGATCAACGACCCCACCGTCGAGATGACCTTCTCCGTCAACGACAGCCCGCTGGCCGGCCGCGAGGGCAAGTACGTCACCAGCCGCCAGATCCGCGACCGTCTGCAGAAGGAACTGCTGAAGGACGTCGCCCTGAAGGTGGAGGATTCTGCCACCACTGATTCCTTCCGCGTCATGGGCCGTGGCGAGATGCATCTGTCCATCCTCATCGAGACCATGCGCCGCGAAGGCTATGAGCTGCAGGTCTCTCCCCCGCACGTCCTGACCAAGGTCATCGACGGCAAGACCTACGAGCCTATGGAGCACGTCGTCATCGACGTCCCGACCCAGTATCAGGGCGCTGTCATGACCGGTCTGGGCCAGCGCAAGGCCATCCTGCAGCAGATGGAGTCTCTGGGCACCGACCGCGTGCGTCTGGAGTTCCGTATGCCCAGCCGCGGCCTGTTCGGCTACCGCAACCAGTTCCTGACCGACACCCACGGCGAGGGCATCATCAACCAGATCTTCGACGGCTATGATGTCTGGGCTGGCATGATCGCCAACCGCTCCACCGGCTCTCTGGTCAGCTTCGAGACCGGCGAGGCCGTCACCTACGGCCTGTTCAACGCCCAGCAGCGCGGCACCCTTCTGGTGGGCGCGGGCGAGAAGGTCTACGAGGGCATGGTCATCGGCTACACCGCTTCCGGCGAGGATGTGGACGTCAACGTCTGCAAAACCAAGCACCTGACCAATACCCGTGCTTCCGGCTCTGACGACGCCCTGCGCCTCATCCCCATCAGCAAGCTGAGCCTTGAGGGCTGCCTTGAGTTCCTCGCTCCGGATGAGCTGCTGGAGGTCACTCCCGAGAACCTGCGCATCCGCAAGCAGATCCTCAACCACGAGCAGCGCATGAAGGCAAAGAGCAAGCTGAAGTAAGCTCTTCCCCTATAAAAGCAGCGATCCCGCCCCCTGCATCCCGGATGCAGAGGGCGGGATCTTTTTGCAGCAAAACATCCGCAGCGGCCCGGAACGGGCGCACTGCGGATGTTTTTTCTTGTTCTGATGTTCAGCCTGCGTAGGCGCTGCCCGGCGTCCAGACGTTGTCCGCCGCGTACTTGGCGTGGTTGCGCAGATACGTCACCCACGCGCCGTAGCCGTTGCCCGCCGAGAAGTGGACGCCGTCCGGCGCAGCCAGCACCTCTTTCAGGTTGCCCTCGCCGTCGGCCAGCGTCTCCCACAGGTCGAGGTAGACGCAGCCCTTGTCGGCGGCCAGCAGGGCCAGCTGCTCGTTCACCGAGCGGATGATGTCCGAGGCAAGGCCCGGCTTTTCCACGGCCGCCTCGGGGCGGACGGGCGGGATGGACTGGACATAGATGACGCACCCCTCGCCCAGCGTCTGGCGCAGGACATCCAGCATCTGACCGTAATAGGCGAGGAAGCGGTCTGCCGCGCCCACGGTGGTCAGGGTGTTGGTGCCCAGCAGGATATACAGCTTCTTGGGCTGGGCGGCGGCCAGCACATCCAGCGCCACCTCCGGCCCACGCACGCTGCTCTTGACCGCGCTGCGGTTGACGATGGCATCCGGGCCGACGCCGGTGTAGCCGCAGATGAGCGCGCCGCCGAGGTTGATGCTGTAATCCGAGAAGCCCACGGTCAGGCTGTCGCCGAGGAAGGCCGCGTCGGAGAAGTAGTTCAGATCGACCTGCCCGCAGGCGGGCTGGCGGATGACGCTGCTGTCGTAGGCCCTGACGCTGTAGGCCCCCGCCGTCTGGCGGGCCGGGCCGAACTGCTCCAAGGTCACGGCGGCGGTGCCGTCTGCCGCCGGGGCGGTGCTGTCGGCGCTGCTGTCCGCCCCGCCCTGCATCGGCAGGGGGGCGAGGATATTCTGCGCCGTGCCGTTGGCCGTCACCGTTGGCAGCTCTTCGGTTTGCTTCTGTCCGTGCTCGAGGATGACCGTGATGGCGAAGCTCACCAGCAGGATGCCCGCTGCGGCCCCTGCGAGCCGTGCGAGGCCTCCCGCGCCGCCCCGCCGTCTCCGGCTGGTGCTGTGATACTCATGTGAAATGCCCATAAAGGTGTTCCCGCTTTCGTTTGGTTCTGATGATAGTCTGCCCGGGATGGGGCGGGTTATCCCCCCGCTGCGGCCCGTCAGCGCTGTGTGAACCCTATTTTATCATAATTTTTTTGCCTCTGCAACCAATTAGGGCTTGCATACAACAGGCAAAACGGTTACAATAGAAGAAGAGCAGGTTTTTGCACACATTTCTCGAAGTGCTTGCACGACCTGCTAGAATTTTTGTGCGAGTTGCGGCTGCCGGTTGTTGGCTCTGCCCCCGCCTGTACACTGTGCAGGGTGTGCGGGCCTCGGAAGGGACAGGGCGCGGAGCGGCGCTGCGGCGCACAGGAAGTCCAATTTATCGGTAAATGATACAAGGAGGTTCTCATGGCCAAGAATGTGATCATCGGCCAGAGCGGCGGCCCCACCGCCGTCATCAATTCCAGCCTCGCGGGCGTCTACAAGGCCGCCTGCAGTCTGGGCGCAGACAAAGTCTACGGCATGAAGCACGGCATCGAGGGGCTGCTGAAGGAGGAGCTTGTGGAGCTGAACGTCCTGCTGGACGACCGGCTCAGCATCGAGCTGCTCAAGCGCACGCCGTCCAGCTATCTGGGCAGCTGCCGCTACAAGCTGCCCGAGCCGGAGGCAGACTCCACGCCCTACGTCAAGCTGTTCACCCTGTTTGACAAGTACGACATCTGCGCAGTGTTCTACATCGGCGGCAACGACTCGATGGACACCATCGCCAAGCTCAGCCGCTACGGCGCACAGGTGGGCAGCACGGTGCGGTTCATCGGCGTGCCCAAGACCATCGACAACGACCTCTGCCTCACCGACCACACCCCCGGCTACGGCTCTGCGGCCAAGTACATCGCCACCATCCTCAAGGAGGTCATCCGCGATTCTTCTGTCTATGACATCCGGAGCGTGACCGTGGCCGAGATCATGGGCCGTCACGCCGGTTGGCTGGCCGGTGCGGCCTGTCTGGCGGGCGGCGACGACTGCGACGGCCCCGACCTCATCCTTCTGCCGGAAGTCCCCTTCGAGCCGGACAAGTTCCTCGCCAAGGTGGACGAGCTGCAGCGGGTGAAGTCCAATGTCATCATCGCGGCCAGCGAGGGCGTCAAGACCGCCGACGGCACCTACCTGTGCGACCTCGTCTCCACGGCAGGCCAGCTGGACGCTTTCGGCCACAAGGCCATCCTCAGCGGCACCAGCCGCTATCTGTCCGACCTCATCCACGACAAGCTGAACTGCAAGAGCCGCGCCATCGAGTTCTCGACGCTGCAGCGCTGCGCCAGCCATCTGGCCAGCCGCACCGACGTGAACGAGGCTTACGCCGTGGGCGGCGCTGCGGCGGCAGCAGCCTTTGCCGGTGAGACGGGCAAAATGATCGCGCTCAAGCGCGTATCCGAATATCCCTACCAGTGCATCACCGAGGCGGTGGACGTCCAGAAGGTGGCAAACCTTGAGAAGAAGGTGCCGCTGGACTGGATCGCCCCCGACGGGGCGAGGTGTTCGGGCAGCCGCTGGCAGACAACGGCGACCGCTCCGGCGGCGACGGCCGCATCGATATAGGCGTGCCCGTCGCTTTGGGTGCCGCTCACGGCGAAGAAGCAGTCCCTGGGAGCGATGCGGCGGGAGTCATACGCCAGTCTGCTCACACGTGTATCGGAGTTGCCTTCCACGCGGAGCACCTGTGTCGCCTTGATTAATTCTTGAATTTGTTTCATCTCTTTATTTGAGTGTTATGGTTACGGCTCCCCCGCGCGAGATCCGCGTGCCGGGAGCGATGCTTTGGTATCGGACGGAGCCTCGTCCCGAGAAGGAAACTCTGAGGCCCCGGCTTTCGAGCAGGAACAGGGCGTCTTTGAGTCCCATGCCTACGACGTTGGGCATCGTTTGGTCGTCCTGTGCGAGCGTCGAGATCGTGACGTTCGAGAGGGAGTCGATCCGTACCGTTCCCCAGCCTTTGCGGTCTTCGAACGAGGTGCGGGGCGAGAATTTGTCGGCGATGCGGCGGATTTGGGCGATGTCGCCGCCTTTGATTCGCCGGGGATAGTGTTTTTCCCCTGAATTTTCCGGCGAGAGATCCCAGTCGTGCTCCCGGTTGTAGAGGTAGGTGACGACCTTCTTGACCACCGGACCCGAGAGCGGGCCGCCGTAATAGGATTTGCCGGCCTGCCGTTTGGTGTGGATCGTCGTGAGCACCGTGTAGCGGGGGTTGTGAGCCGGGAAGTAGGCGACCATGCTGCCGATGTAGTAGCCGTCGCGGTAGCCGATCTTGTCGTCGGCGTATTGGGCCGTACCGGTCTTGGCCGCTACGGTGTAGAGGGTCGTGTCGCGGAAAAATCCAGCACCCGTACCTTCCGTGCCGACGCTTTCGAGAAGTTTGCGGACCTCGCGCAGCGTGCGTTCGGAGCATATCTTGTCCACGAGCGTTCGGGCCTTGAAATGTTCGACCACGTCGTCGCCCCGGCGCAGCTCCCGAACCAGGATCGGAGAGATCATTTTGCCGTCGTTGGCAATGGTGTTGTAGAGGGTGATGACCTGGATCGGGGAGAGTTTGATACGATAGCCGAACGAGCGGCGTACGAGCATACTGTTGGGGTCGGGCACCTCCTTCCAATCCTGAAAGAGCGGTTTTTTCTCGCCGAAAGCCTCCAGTCCGACGGTTTGGTCGAGGTGCAGCTTTTTCATGAAGTCGCTGTAACGCTCCTTGTTGTCGGCATAACGCTCCCAGATCGCCTTGGCGAAATAGACGTTCGACGACTGGGCGACCGCCGTGCGGAAATCCATGTCGTTGAATCCGGCGTGCGAATCCTGCACCCGGATGCCGCCGACCTTCACCACACGTCCGTTGCCCGTGTCGTAGGTCTGGTCCAGCGGCATATCCGCGTCGTCCAGCAACAGCAGCATCGAAGCCAGCTTGAAGGTCGAGCCCGGCTCCGTGTTACGCCCGATGGCGTAGTTCTCCCGCTCGGCGTATCCGCCGCCGGGGGTGCGGCCCAGATTCACGAGGGCGAGGATTTCGCCCGTGCGGACCTCCATCACGATCGTGGTACCCCAGATGGCGTTGTACATAGTTATAAACTTTTGTTCTACAGGGCTGTATTCTGCGATTTGTAGAGGCTGAAGTTTGCTAATCTCCTCTACCTTTAACTGAATTTGATTTGACATAATGATTATGATTTTAGTTGATTAATAATTTCTATTTGCTTGTATTTTTGTTACCATTCATTTAAAAGGCAGTATGCCATACTTAAGAATCCTGCTATTGATATAATATGCAGGTAGTTACCTTTCAAAACGCCAATAAAACAGATCACAGCAAAGACTGCAAAAAGGACAGACGTTCCCACCCTCAGGAAATTCCCGAGTTTCAATAAGTCGATTTTCATCAGAATATGTTTTTGAAAATTTTGTTTGCCGGAAGTGCGTTGCCTAATATATCCATTGCACTAGCGTTCTCTAATTCAGAGCGTTTGAAGTAATACTTCCCGCGTTGAGAGTTTCCGGTCGGGTAGCCGATAATCCAGCGTTTAGCCCGCCATTCTTCGATCAGTTTCTTTGAATATTCCCGTTCAGCATCAGCGGCAGTCACTACTTCGGAAAGAAGGCCTAAGCCTTTCAGCGTCGCAATTGTGCCAATTTTTATGCCTGCGGTAACGATTTGTTCTATTGTCCTATCTTCCATTTTAAGCAATGCTGTTTACGATTAATACTTTGGGTTGTAGAGATTTCGAGTCGGATTTTATGTTGTAAACACCCGGTAACGCTTTA
>OLSP01003051.1_pt1 | contig 12357 bp, 17 predicted proteins | sample 1672941 | NCBI WGS metagenome assembly OLSP01 (sample SAMEA3136739, study PRJEB25190) | human gut metagenome | reverse complement strand
TTGTCAATTCGCCTGAAATAAGGTATAATAGTCATTGTTTCAACTGTAAAGCATGTTCCATTCATGCTATAGGATGAAACAGTAATTATTTTGGGAGAGATTTAGTTCTATGTTACGATTTATATATGTTATTTTACTGAACCTGTTCCGTGCCCCTTACATGATTCCAAAGATGCGGAGGGAAGCTGACCATCCGGAGAAGTATTCAGCAGAAGAACGCTATGAGCTGGCAAGACATTGCATCCGTCTGATGAAAGTTACCGGTGGAATTCATACGAAAGCATATGGACAGGAGAATCTTCCGAAAGAGGGCGGTTACATGATGTACCCGAATCATCAGGGCAAGTATGATGCGCTTGGAATTGTTTACACACACCGTAAACCTTGTTCCATCGTTATGGATAAGGCAAAATCCAATACCATTCTTGTAAAAGAGTTTATTGATCTGTTGGAAGGAAAGCGACTGGATAAAAAAGATGTACGTCAGGCGCTGACCATTATCAATGAAGTATCGGAAGATGTTAAGAATGGAAAATGTTATATCCTGTTCCCGGAGGGTGGGTATGATTTTAATAACCGCAATCATGTCTGTGACTTTAAAGCCGGCAGTTTTAAAATTGCATTGAAAACCAAAGCGCCGATTATCCCGGTAGCTCTGATCGATTCCTACCGTGTATTTAACAGTTTCTGGCTTGGACCGGTTACAACACAGGTACATTACTTAAAGCCTATTTTATTCGAGGAATATGGCTCTTTAAAGACACAGGAGATAGCAGCATTAGTCAGAGACCGGATCAATGAAAAGATCAATGATGTATTAAAAATCACTGAAAAACAGGAAAAATAAGTTTTACCTATCTTTTACAAAAAATTTAAATATTGTTGATAGAAAGCAAATATCATCAGGCAGATAATAATACTAAAGAAAACAAAAAAATGTTTTAAAATTTAAAGAATGTCTGGTGATTAGTTTATGATGAGATTATGGAAGTATGTAGATGCAAAAAAATTAGATAACAAAAGCAAAGCAAATATTTTTTTGATCATGAATATTATATTGTGGTCAGGTATCGCTTTTCTGCTCAGCTTTGTCGCAGGTGTATTCTGTGGATACAGTGCTGAATGGGTGGAGTGGACAGTGATCATTACAGGCTATGCAGGAATCGGAATCGGATTCTTTGGAGGAGTTATTTATTATATGCGTCAGGCATAAGGATATTTGTCCGGTTACACAAGAATGCCCAGTCAGGTTTGCAATACAAAATCAGTATTGACAAATCAGGCTGGGCATATTAATTCATTTATCTACGGTTCACGAAGCTTCACATATTTCGCAGCACTTCTGCGGCGGTCATCATCAATAGCAGCATAGTGCTTTCGTGTGGTATTTACATCTTTATGACCTAGCACATCAGCAACAAGATAAATATCGCCTGTTTCGCGGTATAGCGATGTGCCATAGGTACTGCGCAATTTATGCGGGGTAATATGTTTTAGGCTTGTTACGAGTTTTGAATACTTATTTACCATTTTCTCAACAGAGCGCACGCTGATCCGCTTGTTTTGCAAAGACAGGAAAAGTGCATTTACACTGCCATCTGCGGCAGTGATTTTCTGTCGTTCGACCATATATTCCATCAGGGCAGATCTTACTTCTTCACCAAAGTAAACAACAACTTCTGCGCCTCCTTTACGGTGAATTTTGATTCCATTATTTTTAAAATCAACATCATCCATATCAAGACCGACACATTCTGAAACACGGATTCCGGTTCCAAGCAGTAATGTCATCATGGCAAGATCTCTTGTCTTTGTTTTTTCGTGGAATTTCTGCTGTTTTTCTGTGAGACTTTCCCCTGATTCCACCTCATCCAGCAGGTTTGCAACTTCATCGATATCTAACCGCGTGATCGTTTTTTCATGGATCTTTGGCATATCTACCTTCACTGCCGGATCCTGTCCGATCATCTCATTTTTATATAAATACCGGTAAAAGGAGCGGAGAGAAGCAAGCTTCCGTTTTAGTCCGCGCTCATCATTTGTATGTTCCACACCATCTTTTTCATAATATTTCAGATAGGAGAGATATTCTTCAATATCCATGGGCGCTAAATTGCCCAAAACAGACAGAGGTATTTCAGTGATATCCTTTTTTGTGCATAATGGATTATTTTCATGCAGATAGTCAAAAAAACAATTCAGATCATATGCATACGCAATCCGGGTACGGGAAGAAGTAGTAGGTTCAATACCAATAAAAAATTGTTTACAATACGGCGGCATTTTCTGGAGCAGATTGCGAAGCAATGTCTCATTTTTCACATTTACTTTTTCATAATAGGCCTTTTCTTTCATTGATGTCCCTTTCTTTCGTGTTCTGTTTTTTCTGGCCAGCCGGGAATATTTCCATCCAAAATGGCGGTAAACATTCTCTTTTTAGCACCCGGGTGATCCAGATTGATCTGTCGTACCAGATCTTTTGCATATTGACGTTTTGTGACTCCATCGACAGGACACGGATTTTCCACTACCGGAAGATTATATTTATTACGAAAACCTTTGACCTCAGCCTCCGATACATACATCATTGGCCGGATCACAGTCAATTCCATACGGTCTAAAAAAGTGACCGGGGAAAAAGAGTAAAATCGGCCCTCAAAAATCATGGATAAAACCATCGTCTCGATCATATCATCCATATGATGCGCATAGGCAACCTTATTGCATCCCAATTCCTTAATTTTCTGGTTCAGTGCACCTTTGCGGAGTTTTGCACAGAGAGAGCAGGGTGACGCCTCATTTTTATCACTGAAAATGATTTTTGCGATTTCAGTGGAAACGATATGATATTCAACCTGTAAATGTTCGCATAATAGTTTTACCGGTGTCAGATCAAAGCCCTCATAGCCCAGGTCTACCGTAATTGCGATCAGGGAAAATTTTTTCGGATAAAACCGCCTCAAATTTGCCATTGCATACAAAAGAGTGAGAGAGTCTTTTCCACCGGAAATTCCCACTGCAATTTTATCGCCTTCCTGGATCATCTGATAATCGTCCATGGCTTTTCTTGTTAAACTCAGTAATCGTTGTAAATCCATTTCTAATTGCCTTCCCAAATAAAAGACTGTATTTCAACACTGAAATCTATTATAATAAATTTGTATGCAAATTACAAATGAATCACTCATTTGGCTTTCAAAACCTGTAGGATTCAATTCCCACAACATTTATATGTAAATAAATTGCGTACAATTCATTGTCAAAGGAGATTTAATACACATGAAATTTGTAATACAGCGTGTTTCAAACGCATCCTGCACCGTAGAAGGAAACATCACCGGAAGCATTCAAAAGGGTTTTCTTGTCCTTATCGGAATATCAGATCAGGATACCATACAGATTGCTGATAAAATGATCAAAAAACTGCTTGGAATGCGTATTTTTGAAGATTCTGATGGAAAAACAAATCTGTCCCTGCATGATGTAAACGGAGAATTGCTGTTAATTTCCCAATTCACATTATATGCAGACTGCAGGAAAGGAAACCGTCCATCCTTTACAAACGCAGGAAAACCTGATATTGCAAAGCAAATGTACGAATATATCATTGATCAGTGCAAAAAAGAAATTCCGGTTGTTGAACAGGGAATCTTTGGCGCTGACATGAAAATTTCGCTTTTAAACGATGGACCATTTACAATCATATTAGATTCTGCTGAAATATGTTAAACCCTTGAAAACAGATGGATGCAAAGGATTTTTTAATATTTATTTTATCATCCGCTGGTGGCAGCATTGTGGCTCTGTAAATCCATTTATTCGCAAAACACAAGTTTAACGAATAGTTGGCTTATTTCAATGTGTTTTCCCGGGGGTTTTGATTCCCGGTTCAGACTACGTTCCGCAACGGCTTTTTTATCAACGCTCAAAATCAAAACCATCGTCATAATCAAGTTCTAATTCATCAGTGACGTTGTTGATTCGATTTTGTTCATTTGCAATAAAATCCTTTAAGTCTGCATTTTTCTGTGTTAGATTTTCTAGATTTTCAAGTTCCATTTCCTGTGATTTCAAAAGCTTATTAATTTTACCTTTGAGTTTCATAGTCTCGTTGAAGCATTTACTGTAATTACTTTTGACCGTCTCAAAATCTTTTGTCTTGGAATCCAACGCAGTTCTGAGACTTTCATTCTCCATTTTGAGATTCTCATTCTCAGTTTTGAGACTGTTATTCTCGGAACGCATGTCTTGCAACTCGCTATCTAACTCCATCATTTCCATCTGATTTTCTGCCATTTTATCCGTCTGTTTTATAATCGTTTCTCTGTTCGTGTCAATCATTTTGTTCTGGGTGTCTACGACACGCTGTAATTCATTTCTAGCTATATTTGTTTCGCTTTTGAGTTCCTCTACACTTTTGTGTTGTGGGTCTCTGTACGTCCGAAATGACACTCCGAACTCTCTAAGACACATATCGTCTACCACTTTTGTTGCTCTTGCCAGATTCGCTGATATTGTCAATATTGGTTGACACATTTATCTCAAAGATATCATTTCCTATGCAGCCAGGCCCAGAGATTGGTAGTATCTCTGACGCTTAATCATAGGAGGAAGCCCACCGTTGGCAGAGCAGATCCTCCTGTTGTTCCAGTAACTGATGAAATATCTCCAAATAAGAACTCTCAGCTCATCCGTGGTCAGGCTTTCCGTATTGTAGCGGTCATAGAGAAGCTCGCTTTTCATTCTGGCCCACATGCTTTCACATCGAGCATTATCGTGGCACCTGCCACCATCACTGTTCATGCTTTGTATAATGCCATATTTAGAAAGCGCCTGACGGTAGGTTTCACTGGTATATTGTCTTCCTCTGTCGGAGTGCACAATGGCACCTCGCAGATCAGGATGCGCCAGATAGGCATTATCCAGTGTATGCTCACACAGAGTTGCCTTCATGTTTGTTTCCATTGCCAGTCCCAGAACGCTGGAATCAAAGCAGTCGAAGATGGCTGAAACATACAGTTTTCCATCTTTTGCCTTGATTTCTGTGATATCAGTTACGCATTTTTCAAGTGGCTTATCAGCCTTGAACTCTCTCTTCAGAAGATCATCTGACTTACGTGCTTCCCGATCAGCCTTGGTAATGCCATTTGGCTTGCGCTTTGGCCGATGGACAAGTCCTATTTCATCCATAACCCTGTAAACGGTTCGTTCACTGGGGATCTTGATTCCCGTCGGATTCTTAAGGAGCAGTGCTTGGTACATGCGAATACGTCCATAGGTATCATTGCATTCATCCTCAGCATGGATCACTCTCATGGCATCAGCAAGATCCTGATATTTCCAAGGGCGATCTTTAATAGCAAGATATTTGTAGAAACCCTGGCGGCTGACGCCAAGCATCCGGCAATAGAATGAGAGTTTTCCCTTAATCACGCCGTCTTTCGTTTTTATGGCAATGAACATCATTCTTTGGTTCTTGCTGACTTCCGACGGCTGGCTGCGAAAAAAGCGCTTGCTTCCTCGAGAAATTCATTTTCCTCTTTCAGACGCCGGATTTCTTTGTCCTGATCTTTAACGCGTTTGCGGAGCATGGCAAGCTCCTCAGCAAGACTCATCGCGCTTTCCGGAGTATGTGCACCGTCGCCAATATCCAATGTGCCTGCTCTAACTGCTTTCAGCCATGTGTGGATGGTTCCTTCTGGGATACCTAATTCTTTGGCTGCCTTAGCACCGCCGATTTCTTTGGCAAGTTTGACAGCCTGGATCTTATATTCCTGGTCGTATTTACGTTGGGTTCGTGACATTGAGAGTTCCTCCTTATTCTCTTTTATTATACATGAATTCCTTGAGAATAAGGTGTCAACTTTATTTATACAACATCACGCTTTTGTCATAAATGCCTTGCAATTCACTCCCTTGCCCTCGACAAATGGAGTTGCAACGCCGTGTGCGTGTACTAAGGATGTACACTCTTTATGCAGTTTAGGGTCATAATACTGATGGACTTCGTCAACGTGAATCTCCATGCCATGCCAGTTTTTCTCTCCAAAGTATTCTTTCATGCAGTCGTTGACCTTGTTAAAAAACTCCTTGGTTCTGCCTTGTTCTGTGACTTCTTCAGGACACGGAATGTTTACCATTAACGCTTCTACTCTGTCCTTTTTTAAACGCTTTGGTGGGAGAACTGCGTCGACTTCCTTAAGTCGTTTCTCTGCATTGTCAACAGCTTCTGCATAACTGTTACAACCCACGTAGAAATTACCGGGAGACAGTTCCGGGTTTATATTCTCATTGCTGTGATTACGGTTGTCATTTTCATCTCCATGTCTGTCCATGTGTAAAGTTTTTACGATTTTCAATTTTCGGATTCCAATTTTTTCCAAGTGTGTGCTTGCCATAATTTTAGGTCTTCCTTTCTGTTCTAAGTTTTTGATAACCTAAATATGGTGTATACGCACACCCATAAACTTCGTTTAGGTGTACCTCCTTATACCTTAAGTTGGTCTGCGCTACGCTTGACCCCCTTAAGGTACTCGTCGCAAGGGGATTCCCCTTGACCCCTTTTCCGGGATTCCGCACCCCGGGGATTTTATTTACCGGGTGTCCATACCCAGTTCTTTGCTTTCTCTTCCGAAGTCTGAACATCCTCTTCATCGTGGAGAATGTAAGCGAGTAACTTTATTGTTCTCCGGTCGAAAAGACTTTTAATCTGTTCCTCTGTAATTAAAACCTCACCAGTTATCGGATGTTTACAATACTGCATAATGTTAAACACTTTTGGCATAACCATTTACCTCGTTTTTCTTTCGATTTGAGCAGTCAGATACCGAAAATGTACCTTGGATTTCGAAAACGTACCTTGGTGTACCTTGACCCAAAACACAAGCCCTATTTTGGGTCAAGCCTTATAAATAGTGGGTTTGAGAGGTATGACGTACCCACGTACCTTGGTTTTTCGCATTCCGATTTTTTCAAAATGTACCTTGGTTTTTTACATTTCCAAAGTACGTCTCTGCTCGATACTTAATATGGTTTTCACCGGTGCAGACTAAGAACGATGATGGTATTGTGTTGTGTCTACTTGGAACACAATTTACCGTAATTGTTTGTTCCACGTATTTAATTAAACGTATTTTATATGCGATTCTACTGTTAACAGTGGTAAAGTTCTACGATTCAAACCCCTCTGTTAACGATTTGAAGCGCATAATGTCCCCCTAACGGGGCGGTCAACAAGGGAAGTTTGTCGGGTTAGTTAAAAGCTTAATTTGTCATGGATAAATGGGTAACGTATACCGGCATAATCGAGACAGCCTATTTACAACTGCTCTTATGTCTTCGGTGTTGCGGTCGAACCCTCGTCGCTCAACTACGCGTTAAACTTGGAGTTTTTCAAAATCTGGCGACCCACTACGACCGGAATGAATCCGGTCTCCGTCGCAAGACTGTTCCGCTCCATCGTTCAGAGATGTTGAACCAGATGTCTGTGGACATAAAAAAAAGAGAGGAATCATCTCCTCTCTCTTCCGCTCCACGACGGACTGCAAACCGTCCACCGGACGGTTCTCCGTCTTTCGAAAAACCGGGATAGTTTAACGAATAGTTGGCTTATTTCAATGTGTTTTCCCGGGATTACATTCCCCGGTTCAGACAACGTTCCGCAACGGCTTTTTATCAAAAATCCCTCATGGACTTTTCCATGAGGGATCACAACATTTCAATTCTTAATTCATTTTATTTCATTGCATCCATCAATTCTCTGAACTTCAGGATCATTTCCACGCAGTTATCAGTGCCAAGCTTACCAGCATCAAGAGAAAGATTATAACTCTTAGAATCTCCCCATTTCTTGCTTGTATAATAGTTATAGTAGCTTGCACGCTGTTTATCCGTCTTATTGATGATATCTCTGGCTTTATTCTCTGTAATATTCAGGTTCCTGCTGACATTTTTGATACGTACATCCAAGTCTGCATGAATAAAAATATTGATACAATCAGGGTTATCAGATAATGCATAATCTGCACAGCGTCCGACAATCACGCAGGATTCTTTTTCTGCAATTTTCTTGATCGTTTCAAACTGCGCCAGAAAAACTTTGTGATTTAATGGCATATCCAAAAACGGTGCTGCAGAATAACCACTGACAGAATATGTATCCATAACTAAAGAATATAAAAAACTGTTTGTCGGTTTTTCGTCATGGTTCTCAAAGATCTCTTCACAAAATCCGCTGTCTTTTGCAGCCTGCTGTAAAAGTTCTTTATCGTAAAGCTTAATACCAAGCTTTGCAGCAAGTTTTTCACCTACTTCTCTTCCGCCGCTACCAAATTCTCTACCGATCGTATATATTTTATTTGCCATATCAATCCCACCTTTACGCAAGTTTTTTATTTATCTTTATTATAGCGTATTTATCAAAAATTGGAAAGATTTATTTTGAATTTTCTAACATTTTTCCATAATATTGTAACTGTAAAAACTTCTTGTCCATTTATATCAAGATAATGCGTAGTATTTTAACGTAAGTCACGTAGTATTTTTTCAAAATATTCCGGCAATGGTGCAGAGATTTCCATGTATTCTCTGGTTCTTGGATGAATAAATCCAATGGTCATGGCGTGTAATGTCTGTCCCTGCAATTTATAGGGACTTTTTCCATTGGAATAAAGCGTATCTCCTAATAATGGGTGCCCAATACTTGCCATGTGAACACGGATCTGGTGCGTTCTTCCGGTTTCTAACTTAAATTCCATGTAAGTATATTTATCAAAACGCTCTAAGACTTTATAGTGTGTGATTGCATCTTTTCCATTTTTTTCATTGATGGCCATTTTCTTGCGGTCAACCGGATGTCTTCCAATCGGAGCATGGATCGTTCCCTCATCATCCCTGACAACGCCATAGACGATTCCCCGGTATCTGCGGTTTACACTGTGTTCTTTGATCTGTTCTGCAATAAAAACATGACTCTCATCATTTTTGCAGACAATCAGAGAGCCTGTGGTATCCATATCAATACGGTGTACGATTCCCGGACGTATTTCTCCGTTGATACCGGAAAGACTATCCTTGCAGTGATACATAATCGCATTGACCAGTGTGCCACTGTAATGACCTGCTGATGGGTGCACGACCATTCCCTTCGGTTTATTGACCACTAAAAGATCATCATCCTCGTAAAGAATGTCCAGCGGGATATCTTCCGGAAGAATCTGTGTCTCTACAGCATCCGGGATTTCTACCGTCACCAGATCTTCGGTTTTTAGCCGGTAATTTGCCTTCTGAACCTTGTCATTGACAGAGACATTTCCATCTTTAATTAATTTCTGAAAAAAAGAGCGCGATTGCTCTGGAAAAAGGATACTTACATACTTATCCAGACGCTCGCCCTCATATTCGTATTCTACTTCAAATGTTTCTTTTTGCATATCACTGATCTTTATTTTTCAGCAGGTCTGCATATTTGCTGTGCAGAACGTTAATCATGAAAAATTTTATTATAGTCCTCCTCTTTATAATAAAACAATCCCAGAATGATCATTGCAAACGCTGCGACTGTCACATATATATCTGCTACATTAAAAACCGGAAAATCGATCAGTTTAAAATAAAAGAAATCGACCACGTAATTGCGGAAAACACGGTCAATAAAATTGCCCAATGCTCCGGCGAAAAACAGGATACAGATACCGTCCATCAGGCGGAACTTTTTCTCATCCGGAATGCGTTTCAGATATAGATATGCGATCATGCAGAGTACGACCAGCGTAAAAATCACAAAAAAGATTTTCTTTCCCTGCAGAATTCCAAATGCAGCTCCACGGTTTTCCAGGTAGTGTAATTCAAATACTCCATCCCAGATCACAAAGGGCTGTTGATTCATTAATCCATGGATTGCCATTAATTTTGTGACCTGATCGATCACGATCAGAATGACCGACAGAATGATTCCTGTCAGTGCTTTTTTTAAAGTATTAGTTTTCTTTTCCATAAATATAAAATATTCCTTCCAAAATCTGTTCATCGGTCAGATTTTTTTCAATATAGGCATCTCCTAGTGTCTTTAACAGGATAAACTTAATCTGGTTTCCAATCATTTTTTTATCCAGCTTCGTTGTTCTTAATACATCATCCGGATTCTGTCCGGATACACGGATCAGAAGTCCAAAATGCTTTAATGTCTCCTCGATAAAGGATAGCTGCTCTTTCGTGAGATTTCCCTGTTGACAGGAAATATAAGAGGCTGCAACCATGCCAAGTCCCACACAGACACCATGTGACAATCCAAAATCCGAAAGCTTCTCCACAGCATGTCCGATGGTATGCCCGAAATTAAGCAGCGCACGTTCCCCTTTTTCCTTTGGATCACGTTCTACCACATCCCGTTTGATCAGGCAGCTCTGATAGACCATTTCCTCGAGAGTGTTATAATCTAATGCAAGAATTTCTTTCTCATGTTCATTCATCCACAGAAAATAATCGTGGTTTCTGATCAGACCATGTTTTAAGATTTCTCCAAAACCAGAGATAAGCTGATCTTTTGGTAATGTTTTTAACACATTTAAGTTCATGTATACAAGTTTCGGCTGATAAAAGGCTCCGACCATATTCTTATACTGCATAAAATCAACACCGGTCTTGCCGCCAATGCTGCTGTCAACCTCGGAAAGAAGTGAAGTCGGTACCTGGATAAAATCAATGCCGCGCAGGTAGGTTGCTGCTGTAAATCCGGTGAGATCACCTACAACGCCTCCGCCTAATGCAATCATAAGATCATGCCGGTCAAAATGATTCTGTATTAAAAATTCATAAACTCCATTGACGGTATCTGTATTTTTGCTCGCTTCCCCCGCCTGAAATTCATAACAGAAAATCTGTGGAAAGCTTTTTGTTAAGATATTTTTCACAGTCTCTGCATAAAGTTTTGCAACATTCGAATCTGAAATAATACAGATTTTCTGGTCAGCCTGATATCCAAGCTGCTTTAACTCCTCTGCCAGCCCCTGAAAGGAATCTGTCAGTTTGATGTGATAGATCACTTTTCCATCTAAAGTTACCGGTAAATCTTTTGCCATAACGATAGCCCTCACTTATCCATATAATTTATAGCGAACTTTCATTCTTCCTTTGTTTGTTTCGCCCATCTCCCGCTCAAAAACAAAACGGCCATAACCACGCACCGAGATAATATCTGCTTCCTTACAGCGATAGGATGGATTCTGAACACATTTGCCATTCACAAATACTTTTTCCGCCTTGAAAAATTCCAATGCCTGGCTTCTGGAAAATTTGTAGACACATGCGATCATGCTGTCTAAACGGTTTGAAGTGATGATTCCATCTTTTTCTTCAAATTTCTGCTGCTGTTCTAACGCATCCGCAGTCACAGGCGACAGCTTTACAACCGTATGGCGTATTTTATCAAGATTTTCGATAAAATAGGAAGCCATGCTCTCCTCACAGATCAGGAAATATTTATCATCACAGATCACAATATCACCTAATTTTGAGCGGTCAACGCCAAGATTCATCAGGGAACCTAAAATATCCCTGTGTCCTAATTTTTCTGCAAACTTTGGATAAGATGGAACAATCTCAAGATATGCAATTGGAAACTGCCACTCATAATAAAGAGCATCAGGTATAAATGCAATTATCTGACGCTCTGCAAAAGGAACACCTCCAGAAGCTTCTGTCTTTGTCTCAAAAAACTTTTCGTTCTGGTGGTAAATATTCAGTTCATTTAAATTAAGGAAATCGCTGAATAAAACGATTCCCTTTCTATTTGCCTGTCTGGATAAATCTATTAACTTCTTTTTGCAAAGTTCCTGCTCATTCATAATGTCGTTCTCTACAGTCCTCTGGTTGTATCAAAAGAGTCTACAATATTCAGAAAATCACCTGAAATATCAACCGCTGCCGGAGTGATAATGAAAATGTAATTCGAAATCTTCTGAAGATTTCCGCTGATTGCAAAGCAGGAACCAGAGGTAAAGTCAATGATACGCTGCGCAATCTCTACATCTAATCCCTCCACATTCAAAACAACTGTGCGGTTGTTTAACAATGTCTCCGTGATCTCTCTTGCATCCTCAACAGATGTCGGTTTGATCACACATACTTCCATACCAGCGAGATTCTGCTGTTTTTTGGACGGACGGATCGGTGTGACTTTTGGAGTGGTCTTTACCGGTTTTTCTTTGTAATCATCGGTAAAAGTATCCTCTTTTTCACGTTTCTTAAAAGAAGATTTTGGTTTTACTTCTTCCTCTTCGTCATCATAATCATAGTCTTCATTGTAAAAATCGTCATCGTCATCCGGATTCAAACGCATCACATTTAAAAATTTATCAA
>OLSP01003047.1_pt1 | contig 12376 bp, 8 predicted proteins | sample 1672941 | NCBI WGS metagenome assembly OLSP01 (sample SAMEA3136739, study PRJEB25190) | human gut metagenome | reverse complement strand
GGCAGCTGCGCAGCGATAGTATCGCTCTGACCGAGGGCCTGCTTATCGCTGTGTCTGCGGCTCTATCCCAGCGGGCTTGCCCTCTCCGTCACCTTCGGTGACACCTCTCCCAAAGGGAGAGGCACTCGCTCTCGGAAAGCATCATATGACCGAAAGATTCTCCGGCGGCAGAGCCTCCGCCAGCAGGGCCGCGAGGCCGCTGTAGCGGAGGTTCTGGCGGACGTTGGACATCATCCGGTTGACGACGTCCCGGCGGCCCACCACGATGCAGAGCTTCCGGCCCCGGGTGACGCCGGTGTAGAAGAGGTTGCGGTAGCACAGGCGGGGCGGCACCTGCGCCGCCGGGAGGATGACCGCCGGGAACTCGCTGCCCTGACTCTTGTGCACCGTGATGGCATAGGCGATCTCCAGCTCGTTGAGGTTCTCGGCGGGGTAGACCAGCCGCCGGTCGTCCATCCGCACCACCATCGAGCGGCTGCGGGGGTCGATGGACTCCACGATGCCGATGTCGCCGTTGTACGCCCCTACCCCCTGCTCTCCGCCGATGCGCTGCCATGTGATCTCGTAGTTGTTGCGCACCTGCATCACCTTGTCGCCCACCCGGAAGACCCGGGCCGCGCTCTGCAATTCCGGCCTGCCCTTCTGGGGCGGGTTGAGCAGGGCCTGCAGCTCCACGTTGAGGGCCTGCGTGCCGGTGGGGCCGAGCTTGGTGGGGCAGAGCACCTGAATGTCCTTCACCGGGTCGAACTGGTAGCTGCGGGGCAGGCGGGTGGTCACGAGGTCGCAGACGAGCTTTTGCGCCGCGTCGCCGTCCGACTCAAGGAAGAAGAAATCGTCCGTTTTGCCGCCCTTTTTCAGCGGCTCGCCCGAGATGATGTGGTGGGCGTTCTCCACGATGAGGCTCTGGGCCGCCTGCCGGAAGATCTCGTTGAGGCAGACCGTGGGCACCAGCCCCGAGCGGATGACCTCGCCGAGGATGTTGCCCGGGCCGACGCTGGGCAGCTGGTCGGCGTCGCCCACCATGATGATGCGGCAGCTGTACCGCAGGGCCGCGATGAGGGCCTGAAACAGCCTGACGTCCACCATGCTCATCTCGTCGAGGATGACCACATCGCATTTGAGGAGGTTCTTGTCGTTGTGGATGAAGCTGACCACGCCGCCGGTGTAGTCCACCTCCAGCAGACGGTGGATGGTGGAGGCCTTGCGGCCCGTCAGCTCGCTCAGTCGCTTGGCGGCCCGGCCCGTGGGGGCGCAGAGGGCCACCCGCTCGGCCTGATCTTCCAGAAGCTGCAGGATGGCGTTGACGGTGGTGGTCTTGCCGGTGCCGGGGCCGCCGGTGAGGACGAGGCAGTTTTCGGTCATGGCCTTCCGGATGGCCTCCCGCTGCAGGGGCGCGTAGGCGAAGCCCTGCGCCAGCTCCAGGATCTGGATATTTTTGTCGAGGCCGTGGGCCGTCTGCTTCCCCCGCTTCGTCAGCAGGGCCAGACGGTCGGCGATGTCCTGCTCGGCGGCCAGAAGGTCGGGCAGGTAGATATATTCCGTGCCGTCGAAGGTCTTTTCCGCCAGCGTCTCCGCCCCGAGGCAGCGGGCGAGGGCCTCGTCCAGCTTTTCGGGGGGCTGGTGGATAAAGTTCGAGGCCGTGGCCAGCAGCTGGGCGCGGGGCAGGCAGGTGTGGCCGTTGCCCGCGTTGTGGCGGAGGGTGCGCAGGAGGGCGGCTTCCAGCCGCTGGGCGCAGTCCCCCGCCATCTGGTAATACTGGGCGATGCTGTCGGCGTGGCGGAAGTCCAGCTGAAGCGGCTCGCCGCAGAGCAGATAGGGGTTCTGCTGGATGGCCGTCATGGCCCCCGGGCCGAAGGTGCGGAAGACCTCCATCGCCCGGCGGGGGCTGATCTCGAACTGGGCCAGATAGGCGATCAGCTCCCGCATCCCGAACATCCGCTTGAACTCCTGCTGGATGCGGTCGGCCTTGTCCGCCGAGATGCCCGGGATGAGGGTGAGCTGGGCGGGGTCGTTGGCGATGACCTCCAGCGCCGCCGCGCCGAACTTGTCGATGATCTTGTCCGCCGTCCGTGCGCCGATGTAGGGCAGCGACCGGCTGGCGAGGAAGGCATAGACGGCCTCGAGGTCTTTGGGCATATCGGTCTCGCACTCCTGTGCGTGGAACTGCCGCCCATAGGTGGCGTGGTTCTCGTACCGCCCCCGGCAGACGACGCTCTCCCCTGCATGAAGCTCCCCCACCACGCCGCAGACCACCGTTACCACACCGCCGCCCGATACCTCGAACACGGTGTAGCCGTTGTCCTCGTTCTGGTAGATGATGTCCTCCACCGTGCCTTCCAGCTGTTCCAGCTCCCGCTCCATCGTCCCGCCTCCTCATTTTGACACAACTATATATAGTATAGCGGTTTTGGGGGGATTTGTAAATATGGGGGAGCTGTCACCGAAGGTGACTGAGAGGGCAAGGCTGTCTCCCGAGAGCCGCCGCGCAGCGATAAGCACCGGCTTTTGTCAGAGCGATGCTATTGCTGCGCTTTTTGTTTTTTCTGTAGCGTCCTAGCCCTCTCAGTCTCGCTCCGCTCGCCAGCTCCCCCAAAGGGGGAGCCACTGGCGTGCCGGGCCACTTTCCACTAACCGCTGAAAGCTCAATATGGCATAAAATATAGTGCCCTGCTACAGAGATTCACAGCAGCTTGACAAGGTGCTCTTGTCTAGAAGCTGCTGCCCTCTGTAGCAGGGCACTACTGTTTCCGATAAAATCAAACTTTGCTTGTCCCGCGTGGGCCTGACCGGCCTGCCAATGGCTCTCCCTCTGGGAGAGCTGGCGAGCGGAGCGAGACTGAGAGGGCTAGGCCGCTGCCGGAGAATCGTAAGCACAGCGATAGCATCGCTCTGACGGAGAGCCTGCTTATCGCTGTATAGCGGCTCTTGGGAGACGGGCTTGCCCTCTCCGTCATTGCTTCGCAATGCCACCTCTCCCAAAGGGAGAGGCTTGAGCGAAGCTCCCCCTCAATCCTCCACCCGCGCTGCGGCAAGCTCCTTCGTCAGGCGCTTGCGGACGGCGAAGTAGGCCGGGATGAGGAAGAAGCAGGCGAAGAACCATGCCACGGGGTTGGCGATGCAGGCCGCGAAGTAGCCCCAGAGGGGCACGAACCAGCAGCCCACCATGACGCGGGCCACCATCTCGGCCACGCCTGCGAACATGGCAAGGCCCGAGTAGCCCAGACCCTGAATGGTGTAGCGGTAGATGATGAGGACGGCCAGCGGGATGTAGAAGAGACTGTTCCAGAAGATGAAGCTCCGGGCGTTGGCCATGATCTCCACCTCGCTGCTCTCGAGGAAGAGGCTGATGAGGGGCACGTCCATCACCCGCAGGATGAGGAAGGAGGCCACGCTGTAGACGCAGCCGATGCCCAGCGCGGTGGTGACGCCCTTGTCCACACGCTTCAGGTCGTGGGCGCCCATGTTCTGGCTGGCGTAGGTGGTCATGGCGGTGCCGATGCTCTCCAGCGGCACCGAGAGGAACTGGGCCGCCTTGCCGCCTGCGGTCTGCGCGGCCACGATGCTGCTGCCCAGACCGTTCACCGCGCCCTGCAGCACGACGCTGCCGATGGCGGTGATGCTGCACTGCAGGCCCATGGGGATGCCCATGTTGCAGAGCTTGAGGCAGTGGCTGGCGCTCAGACGGCCCTCTTCCCCGCTCCACTTCAGCTCCGGGTAGTGGCGGACGATGTAGACGAGGCTGCCGATGCCCGCCACCGCCTGACTGAACACGGTGGCGAAGGCCGCGCCGAACGCCCCCATCCGGAAGATGAGGATGCAGAGCAGGTCGAGGCCGATGTTCAGCACGCTGGCCACCAGCAGGAAGTACAGCGGCCGCTTGCTGTCGCCCAGCGCACGCATGAGGGCGCTGGTGACGTTGTACAGCAGGGTGAAGGGGATGCCCCAGAAGATGGTGCGGATGTAGATGTCCGCGATGTCGATGATGTTGTCGGGGGTATTGGTCCAGACCAGCACCGCCCGGGTCAGGGCCACCGTCACCACCGTGAGCACGGCGGCGAAAAAGAGGCTCAGCCAGACGGTGTTGGCGGTGTAGCGCCGCATCTCGCGGTAGTCCTTCGCGCCGAAGGTCCACGAGATGGGGATGGAGAAGCCGCAGGCGATGCCGTTGACGAAGCCCAGCACCAGATAGTTCAGGCCGCCCACGCTGCCCACCGCCGCCAGCGCGTCCACGCCCACGAAGCGGCCCACGATGATGGTGTCGGCCAGATTGTAGAACTGCTGGAACAGGCTGCCCAGCATCAGCGGCACCGCAAAGGCAAGGATGAGCCTGAGCGGGCTGCCCTGTGTCATGTCTTTTGTCATACAAAGCCCCTCCCCGGGCGGTCACTTAACATTTCTTTGCCGGATTTTTGCCGACAAAAACGCCCTGCCGGACGAGGGGCAGGACGTTTTGCGTTTCATGAGTGGTATTATACTCAGCTCATCGTGATTTTGCAAGGGGTTTTGGGCAGATTTCTTCGTACAACATTGCTATTTTCTATCGGCGGTTTTTGGTGATTGTGCTCAGTGGAGCGGCAAGGCCCTCCTGCCGCGCTCCCTCATTACGCACGCTCTCAGCCTTCATAATCGTAATCCCGTACGGAGTCATAAAAAGAATTCCACCAAGCATGATCCGGCGACTGACTGACCCTTATCCATTTTCTTGTCTCCCAATCTGCGGAGTCATAAAAGGGATCCCTGATCCGTGTCTGCAGGATTGGTTTCCAATATAACTGATCACCCTCCTGCACCGGCTGCCACTCCCACCAATAATCGTCGCTGCTCCCCATCCATTTTCTTGTCTCCCAATTTCCTCTCAAATCCGGCGGCTGACTGTCATCCTTGCCCGGCTTCCACACCCAGTCACCCTGACTATCCGTTACCCATCCGCCTGTTTCCGGCTGCTGGGCGCTTGTTTCCGGCTGCGGGGCCGTGGTAAGGCTGTCCGGCGAGAGAGTCGGGAGGCCGCTGAGGTCACCGACGGAGGGGGCCGGGTCGTCCTTCTTGCTATCCTGCTTCCCGCCCGCGAGCTTCACGATGTTACCGGTAAATGTCTTCCACACCGTCTGGTCGGAGGCGGGCTGCTTCGGCTGCTGGGCCGTGGTAAGGCTGTCCGGCGAGAGAGTCGTCAGCCCGCTGAGGTCACCGACGGCACCCGTTCCCGGCTGAGTCAGCCCGGGCTGTCCGCTCAGGGAGCCGCCTTCCAGACCGGAGATGACAACTCCCCACCATTGCTCTTTCTCCTGCCTGCGGCGGGCGATGGCCTCCTCCACCCGGGCAGTCTCCTGTGCTTTCTCTTCCTCATCGCCAACGTGGTACACGAGGACCAGTTCCTTGCCGTTTTCGCGCAAGACATTCTCATACAAGAACTTTTCTCTCTCACGCGAGAACATTTCTCTATCATATCCTGTCTGCCCGACAACATGGAATCTATAAATTCCTTCATGGTACAGCCCGAATTCGAACGCACCCTTCGCGCCGACCAGATCTTTGATCCGGGCCAGCGGAATGACGGCCTCCATCTCCCGCCCTTCCCCATCAAGGAACCGGATGCGAAGCTCATGGACCTCCTTTGCAAGCTCCCGCAGCGAGTCGCCTGTCATCCGAAAGAGTGTGCCGTGGGCATCGAAGCTCAGGACCTTGTTGACCGGGTCATACTCTGCCGTGGTCACATCTGCAAGCTCCTGTGTGCCATCCGGATGGGTGATCACGCCGGTGGTCTCGTACATCTGCTTCACACGGCCCGGCACCTCGCCAGCCTGCGTGTCCGGAGCGTCGTCCTCGTCGTCCTCGTCGTCGTTGTTCTCGGTATCATCGGGCTGTTCCGGCTTGTCCGGCTGCTCCGGCTGGGAGGGCGTCCGCCGGTCGTAGCTGTAGTCCTCCATCTTCTTCCCGTCGGGGTCGTAGCGGGTCAGACTGCCGTTGTGGCCGCTGGAGAGGGCGTCATTGGGGATCTCGCCGACATCTCCGCCGCCGATGGCCGCAGTCCCGCCGCCGGTGCTTGCGCCCGCCTTGGCCTCCACCTCGGCGTCGCCGGAGATGATGATGTGATTGGGGTTGTCGGGGTTGCTGGGAGGCGCATCCGGGTCTATCTCGCGGCCTTCCGTGCCTGCGCCGTCGCCGATGCCAGCCGCGCCGGTACGGGTGTCTCCTTCATGGCCGCTATAGCTGCCGCCCGTGGCCGACACCTTGCCGCCGGAAATTTCGATGTCGCGGCCTGTGCCGTACACACCGCCGCCGATACCGGCAGCACCCTCACCGCCCACGGACTCTATCGTGCCGCCGGTGATCTTGATGTTTCCGGCACCGCTTTCGTAGCCACCGCCGATGCCTGCGCCGCCGCCGTCGCCGCCCTCAGCGGTGAGGGAGCCGTCCTTGCCCTTGTCGTCCTTGATGGTCAGGGTGCCCTCCGACTCGTGGCCGTTCTTCTCGAGGCCCGCATTGTAGCTGCCGCTCTTCAGCTCGTTTTTGCCGTCCAGCTCGATGGTCGCATCGTGGTCGCCCTGCACGGTGACGGCGGCATTGCTCTCCCGGACAGGGCTGTCACCGCTGCCATCCCCCTCCTTCTTGCCGCTGACGTCGATCTTCAGGTCGTCGAAGGTGACGTCCACGTTGCCCTCGGAGGTGTCGATGGTGACGGTGTGCTCGTCTGATTTGCCGGTGATGACGGTGTCGGTGTCCTCCACATCCTTCTCGCCCTGTGTGACCCTGTTCGTCCCTTCGGCCTCGCCCGCCTTCACGGTGATGTTGCCGTCGGCGATGTCCCACTGGGCCGCATAGGCCGGGATGCCGGAGCTTACCACGATGCCCGCGATGACGGCGGCGGCTACGCCCCGCCGGAGTGCGCTTTTCAGTCTCATAGTACGTCTCCTTTCGTTCTGTGTATCATGCAATGCCGTCGCTGCGGCTCAGGCGCTCCGTGCGAGGGGAGTAGACCGGAACGAGCAGTGGCTTATCCTCCTCGGGAGCGATGGCCTCAAATTGGGAAGCCAGCTGTTTCAGGGACTCGTCAAGCCCGATTCCCGGCGTTTCCTCTCTCGCAGGCTCGAGCCACCAATCCAAACTCGGGAGGTCGTCCCTTTTTTTCGCGAGTTGGAAGTCCATCTCCCGCTTTTGTTTCAGTAATTCGTCGAGTTCACGTCTGAGTTCTTCACTCGTTTTTCGCTCTACCTCTTCGTGTTCGTGGGTCAATATCAGCCACTCCTCCACCTCTGGTATCCACAACTCCCGAAAGCGCTCCGACAGGTCATCCCGCGTTTCGCCGTCCAGCCGGAGGCTGATGTCCTCCCTGTTCTGCTTCAGCTCCACGTCAGCGTCCTCGCCCGCCGCGTCGGCCATCTTGTCCACGCTATAGTGGGTCAGGGTGTCCTGATACCGGAAGAAGATGTCCTCCACGCCGTCCTCTCGGAGGCTGGGGATGTCGGTGGTGACGGTGGAGCGGGGGGCGGCGCTCTCAATAAGCACCGCACCCCCCGGGGCGAGGACCTCTCCGGCGTCGGAGGCCTTTACGCCGCCGACCATGGGGTCGGTGCCGCTTTCCGTGACCCCCGAAAGGTCCAGCCGCTGGATGGTGACCCGGCTGGAAAAGAAGCCCTTGACCACCATGCCGCCGGGCAGGGGTTCGGGGGCATTCTCCTGTGCCGGAGGCGGGACGTCATCGTCGTCGTCCTCGTCCTCCTCCGGCTGGGGCGTGGGGGTGGAGGTGTAGTCGTAGCCCATCCCCTCCATCACGGTGCCGTCGGGGCCGTAGCGGGTCAAGCGTCCTCCCGTCACCTTGTGGTCGGCGTCAGAAAGGGACTCCGTGGGCACTTCGCCGTACGTTCCGCCGATGGCCGGGACCTTGGCGTCCAATATCTGGCTTCCCGCCTTGGCCGTCACCTCGGCGTCGCCGCAGATGTAGAGTTTTCCCGGGTTCGGGTCGTCGGTGTGCGATAATAGAGCAAGAGGACAAGCAGCAACGAGCGTCCGTGGAAGAAACGATCCGACAGACACTTACACCAACGGAAATAACCATGCTGAAGCGGATAGCCATAGAGCGCGCCTGCTATTCTGATGTCGCACAGGAATTAGGTATCAGCCTATGGGCCTGTCAAAAACGGATGCAGCGCATAAGACAGAAACTATCGGAAGAATTTCCTGACCATAAAAAGAAAAAGAAATATGGAAATGATGTCCGTTTTTCAAGCGGCGTACATAAATAAATAGAAAGGGGGCTCGGGAGATGAATGGGCACACAGAAAACAAGAAAAATACATATGCCCACTTAGATCGGCTGAGCACAGAAGCTCTGGAGGAACTTCTGTGTGCGGATATTAAATCGCCGGATGATGACGATGATGAGGTTGTTTTGCATATTCTGGAGGTGATAGAGCAACGGGAGAAAGCCATTCCCACTGGTCGTCTCTCCGATGTGGACAAGGCGTTGGAGGAATTTCAGACATACTACAATATCCCTGAGATGAATGGCGTAACGCTCTATCCCGAGGAGACCGCAGAGAGCGTGACAGATGCCGTTACTATGGTCGGTTTTATCCCGAAGCGTCCCTGGATAAGGGTGTTAGGCACTATCGCCGCCACAGTGATTTTTATGTTTGCAATGCTGATTGGCGCTCAGGCTGCGGGCATAGATGTATTTGGTGCGATTGGACGGTGGACGGATGAAACATTTCACTTTGTATCTTTCCCCCACAGTATCCCACAGGACCAGGAAACGACAGCGCCAAATCTCGAAAATGTTGAAACCTGCAATGTGATTAAAGGTGCATTGAAAGACTGCGAAATACCGGAAGAATTAGCCCCAACATGGTATCCAGTAGGTATTGAGGCATCTGACCCCAAAATTCTAAGTGATAAATTAAGTGATACAGTACACATCTTTTTCAGCGATGGAGATAAGCTTTTTTTCAATCTAAACATCACCCGCTACCGGTCAACATCCTATTTGAATACACACATCTTTGAAAAGGACGATGCCCTGGTTGAACAATATGTCAGCGGGTCAAGAACATTTTATATCATGTCAAATTTAGATGCTATAACCGCAGTATGGTCTGATGGACTTTTTGTCGAAACGATTTCTGGAAATCTTCAAATAGACGAGGTGAAGGCGATTGTGGATTCGATTGGAGGATAAGTAACATGAAACAGCTTTTTTCATCTACCCTTGTGGTGGTGATGGTGATTGTGTGTTGCTACGGTTCAGTCTCTGCATTAGAAGCTCCTGATATGCGGGCCAGCCTTACGCTATCCAGCTACAATGTTGGCCTGACGGCGGGGGACAGTGCAGGCATGATCAGTATCAGTTATGATGTGCAGTCAAACAAGCTGGCAAGTTCCATTGGCGTAGAGACTGTAGACATTTATAAAGCTGATGGTAGCTATGTTACCAGCATTACTGGATCAACCAGCAACGGCTTAATTGAGACGAATAGCGATATTTGTAAGAGCTATTATGACTGCCAGTTGACCTCTGGAATTTTTTATTATGCAAATGTCAAAGTATTTGCAAAAGTTGGGTCAGAATATGACAGTCGGGTTATTACCACCTCCACTGTAAAAGCGCCCTAACGAAAACCTCACTTATCTCTTGAGTGGCGTCCAAAAGGGCGTCACTCTTTGTGCAAACTTTTGTGTACACACGCTTACTGTTGTGAACGCTATGCAGAGTGTCAATAACATCGACCGCTTACAAGAAAAAAGTGGAATTTCATCATCCGCGCAAAAGAATCCTATGGCATGATCTCAAATCTTCAATTGCCAAACAGCGAAGAATTCGATGTCGATACAACATTGACTCTAAGAAAAATCTTTTAATTGTGTTAAGGGGATGGCTGATTTCATCTATCAGCCATCCCCCGTCTTTAATTATTTGTAGAAATCCGTAGGAGTTCCATTCAGTTCTTATTCTGTTAACTCAATTCAAAACTGCTATATCTGTTGCTCTGATATAGCGAACATGCGGGCATTTCTTGCTTTACGCTTAATCTTCCCACATATTCTTCAAATGTATCTCCGCCAAGAAAAACGCCAAGTTCATTGGACAACTTTTCCGCAAAGCAAAGGGGCAATTCGTTTCCTAATGTTGCAACAAGCCCACCACAATTAGGAAATATCTCTTTGAATTCATTTCTTAATGTTTCAATTCCTTCGGTATGTGCCGAAATCGCATTTCCTGTGCTGAACGCTTCTATTTTCGAAATACATTTTCCCCTATTCCCCCAATATAACCTAAGCGCTTCCTCTACTTCTAATCCTTGGTTCACTTTTTTCCCAACAATGCTTACCAGTACAGGTACCCCTTTTTTCTTCGAGTATGTCATAGCAATATAGTCATATGATAAATTGAGTTCGCAAAAATAGGAAACCGCATGAGGATACTGAATAATTGTTGATGTTTTTATGGTTTCATATTCAAGCAAGTGAGTCATCTGTCGACGCAATCCATTATATATGGACTTTGCAACTGAATTAGGCTGTTCTGTGAAAATGTGAATTGCGCCCTGCAATATTATCATAACGCACCCCTATCTTTTTGGATATAAAGATGCGTTGGGGCAGAAATAATATCTGCCCCATCACATCCTCCAATCTTATAGATTTGCCAAGAAGTATTACGGAAGTACATATCCAAACTGCATAGTTAATCCTTGGAAAACCGCAAGTGCAGATTGGGACAACCCTATACTCTTGACTGCTGCCCACGCATTAGACAGTGCTCCAGCGCCAGCAACTTCATCTCCCAGTACCGGAGACAATAATGTACCCACAAAAACTCCAACTGCAATAACAGCCTTAGTTGACATAGCGTTAACCTCACGCGCTGTTTCGTATATGTCTTCAACTGCAGGGAGCACTGCAGTCGCATGCTCGAAGCTGGGTTCAGAATCGCCACACTGGATTTTAAAGAAGTATCCAACTTTGCCCGGTCCGAGATAAGATACCAACATACTATACTTTATTCCATTAATTTCTAACATCGAAGCTGTCGAAGATGTAAATGCAAATCCTGGAACATTTTTATTTACATCATACCATTTGAACTTATAATTCTCTGCGCGCTTATACCGCGTATACTGATTGGGGTCAATATACTTTTTCAAAGAACTATCAAATCGATATAATCCAGAATACCCAGGCTTAACTTCCCATACACTATGCCCCAACTTAATATCAATTTCTTTTGCCAGGTGCCGCGCCTCCAAAATTGGCCATCCTTTTTTGGAACTTGCCAAGTGAATTTGTTTGCTTGCAAGCACTTGTGCCGTCTCATGGAAAGAAAGGTATATACTCTGGTCAGTTATGCCATCAGATTCGAACAAATCCTCTTCGGTATCACGATACAAGGAATCTATTACACCATTAAGCTTGCCCACTCCAGAAGCACTTATATTACCCAGCAAATCACGAACGCCGCTTGTTGCAATATCTAAAACATTAAGTAGTGAAACCGCTGCAAATACTTGATCCTTATCAATTGCACCGCCAAGGTACGCCACATTAACAAGGTTGAGCCATTCTTTGGGCATCTCACCAAGCGGGTCAATCCACTTTATGGGATTGTCCACAGCATACAGATACTGTACCAAACTAATTGGGTCCGCAACTGTTCCCGCAATTAAATCTACCGCGTCAAACCGCTTGTTCTCCGCATCGTACATTCTGGCCTTTGCGTAGAACTGGTTCAGAACATCATCATACTCATGGGTGGCGTAGGTAATCTCCGGCAGCAGTCTGCGGAAGCCGCCGTCCACGGTGATGTCCGTGTACCGGCGCACCTCGCCCCAATCGGTGTAGTCTGCCCGTGCGGTCACACGGCCATACTGATCGGAGAGATTCACCACGCTGCCAAGGCGGTCGGTGTGGACGTAGGCCATATTGACGCATTTCTTGATGCTCTGCCCCCACCAGTTGCTGCCTTCGCCAATCGTCATGACCTGCAGCTTGTCCAAACCGTAGGTGTAGAAGAAGTCATAGCCGTCCTGCTCGGACTTCATCAGCACCCGCTGGTCGATGTCCAGTCTGGTATAGTCAATGACATAATCCGTCTTGACCACTTCCGGCTTTTCGATGCCGGTCTCCACGCTGGGCGTCTGGCAGTGGAAGTCCGTGTAGCCGTGGGTATTATCCTTCAGGATCAGCTCCGTGCCGACCCGCACGCCAAGACCGTTGAAGGTGTATGCGCTGACCTCGCCGGTCTTGTTGGTGCCCTGCACCATGCGGTTCGTCTCGTCATAGAGATAAGTTGCAATGGTGATGTTCCTGGGCCCGGTGGTCGTGGGAGAGCAGATCTCTTCTTCCTTCACCAGATTGCCGCGCTTATCGTAGGTATAGCCGTAGT
>OLSP01003044.1_pt1 | contig 12386 bp, 9 predicted proteins | sample 1672941 | NCBI WGS metagenome assembly OLSP01 (sample SAMEA3136739, study PRJEB25190) | human gut metagenome | reverse complement strand
CCCGCCGGGAGCGGCAGAAAAAGCTGCTGGTGTACGACCCCGCCATGCACGACTACTCCAGAGAGGCCCCCCAGTGGCGCGAACTGCGGCCTGAGCATTTTGTACTGTGCAGCGCTGCCGAAGCCGAGCAGTGGCTGCTGCGCTGACCCCCGACATTTCGGGCTGAATCGTTGTTTTACGGCTCTTTTACGCAACATTCAAAGTTTATTTCTTGACATTCTCCGGCAGCTCCACTACAATAGAATCTGCATCATTGATTCTGATTTTTGAGTTATTAGCGTGTTCTGACCGGCGGCTTTCATCTTCTTTGCGAAGCTGTCGGCTTTTGGCAATAAAAAGAAGAAGAAAGAAAAGAGGACTTTATTCTATGACTACTGAACAGCGTGAACCGCTCTATGCGTCCACTGCGAAGCCCTGGCTGAAGTACTATGACCAGAAATACATCGACATGCCCCTGCCCAAGTGCAGCGCCTTTGAGTATCTCTGCCATCAGAACAAAAACCACCTGAGCGAGACCGCTCTGGAGTATTATGGCCGCAAATTCACCTTTGCAGACCTCTTTGTGAATATCAAGAAAACCGCTGCCGCCTTCCGTGCTCTCGGCGTGAAGAAGGGCGACATCATCACCGTTGTCAGCGTGATGACCCCCGAGGTGATCTATGCCTTCTACGCTGCTGATATGGTCGGTGCAACGCTGAATCTGGTGGACCCGCGCTACAGCGTTGAGGGCATCCACGAGTACATCGAAGAGGTAGATTCCCGCCTGCTGATCTGCCTGAATGTGACCTATGAGCGCTGCCACAAGGCAGAAAAACGCACCAATGTAGAGCGCGTTCTGGTCATCAGCCCCGCAGACTCTCTGCCGCTGCATCTGGCCGTCGGCTACAAGCTGACCAACCCCGATAAGAACCGCTACAAGTCCAATGTGATCCACTGGAAGGACTTTATTGCACAGGGCAAGGATCAGAGCATGAACGCCGAACCCTACGATCCGCAGCACGCCTGCGTGGTGGTGCACACCGGCGGCACCACCGGTTCGCCCAAGGGCGTTATGCTGACCGACGACAGCTTTAACTCTCTGGCCCACGAATTCATCGCCCAGAGCAACCTGTTCTGCCGCGGCCAGAAGCTGATGAACGTCATGCCTCCGTTCATTGCCTACGGCTATGCCTGCGGCGTGCACATGCCGCTGGTCATGGGCCTGCACGTCGTCATCATCCCCAATCTGGACCCCGACAAGCTGGGCGCGCTGATCTGGAAGCACAAGCCCGAGCACATGTTCGGCGTTCCGGCCCACTACCAGCAGATGGCAGCTTCTCCGCTGCTCAAGAAGAAGAAGGATCTCCTTCATCCGCAACTATGCCGCCGGCGGCGACTCGCTGCCGCTGGGCGCTGAGCTGACTGTGAACGAGTTCCTGAAGGCGCACAACGTGGAATATCCGCTGGCCAAGGGCTACGGCATGACCGAGGTCGCCTCTGCCGCTACCGTTGCCGCCGGCAACGTGACCAAGCCCGGCAGCGTGGGCATCCCCATGCTGAACACGGTGGTGTCCATTTTCGAGCCCGGCACCGAGACCGAGCTGCCCATCGGGGAGCGCGGCGAGATCTGCATCTGCACCCCCACCGTCATGAAGGGCTACTACAATAAGCCCGAGGAGACCGACATGATCCTGCGCCGCCATGCAGACGGCCAGATCTGGGCACACACCGGCGATGTCGGCTACATGGACGAGGACGGCTTTGTGTATCTGGATTCCCGCATCAAGCGCATGATCATCCGTCACGATGGCTTCAAGGTGTTCCCGTCCATGATCGAGAACGTCATCAGCCGCCACCCGGCCGTGCATCAGTGCTCGGTGGTGGGCTGCACCGATAAGGACCATGTGCAGGGCCGCCTGCCCTTCGTCTACGTGGTGCTGGACCCGGAAGGCGACAAGAAAAAGCGCCAGATCGTGCGGGAACTGCGCCAGCTGTGCAAGGAAGAGCTGCCGGAGTATGTGCAGCCGGTGAGCTACAAGTTCATCAGCGAAATGCCGATGACCCCCGTTGGCAAGGTGGACTACCGCAAGCTGGAAGAAGAAATCACTCCCCGCGATTACTGATCCTGAACTTCACTCTGTAATTTTTCAGACACGGAGCTCTCCCGAAAGGGAGAGCTTTTTTGTATGGAAGAAATCGCAGAATACGGACACAGCGATGGCCGCAATTTTTTGAATTTTGTCAGTTGACAATTTTTACTTTCCATTTTATCATAGAGACAACAGCTGTGCCGCACAGGTGCAGTCATTCCAGAAAGAAGGAATTACAATGAAAAACAAAAAGTTTGCCAGCTTTCTGGCCGCAGCGGCAGCGCTTGTGCTGCTGGCCATGCCTGCATTTGCTGCCGACGAACAGACGGAGCTGCCTGCCGCCGAAGCAGCAGAGGTGCAGCAGGAGCAGACCGCAGCGCCTGCCGAGCAGGAGACCGCCCTGCCCGCCGATGCCCAGACAGCCGGCGAACCGGAGCAGCAGCTCACCTATGTGGCGCTGGGCGACAGCATCACCTCCGGTGTCGGCCTTGCCGATATGAAATACAACATCGCCCAGATCGGCTACGATCTGCAGCCGAACTTTGAGGGCTACCCTTCCCAATGCTACACCGCCCTTGTGGGCAAGGGCCTTGGGCTGGACCGCCAGCACGCGATCAATCTGGGCCTGCCCGGCCTGATGAGCCCTGACATGCTGGATATGGTGCAGAACAGCGCCATGCCCAAGATGAATCAGGCTTCCGGCGCATATTACGTCTACCCGGAATATCAGGAGTATCTGCGCAAGGCCGATATCATTTCCATCCAGATTGGCTCCAACGACGCGCTGGTGCCCTGCATCGTGGGTCTGGGCGAGGCCACCAACTGGAAGAGCGAGCAGCTTGCCGCACTGATGGTCAGCGGTGCCCTGCGTGATTTCAACTTCCAGAAGCTGGGGCTCTTCCTCGAAGCGCTGAACCGTATGACCCTTACCTTTGACGAAAGCCGCGCCACCAACCGCCTGCTGTTCCGCGGCATGGATGAGATTTGCGATCAGGCCTATACCAATGTGACCAACAGCCTGCCGCAGATCGTGGCCAGTATCCGCGCACTGAACCCGGACGCAAAGATCGTGCTGCTGGGTTACACCAATCCGGTGCCTCTGCTGCCCGCATGGAACCGCTATTTCAGCAAATTGAACCGCTTTGCCAAAGACCTTGCCGCACAGGAAGGCTTGATCTATGTGGACATTCCCCGTGCGCAGACCGCTGCCGACGGCCACCCCACCGTTAAGGGCCACCAGTACATTGCAAACCAGATTTTGAATGCTCTGAAATGAGCTTTCCATCAAAAAAGCCTGTCTCATTTTTGCGAGACAGGTTTTTTTTGTTTGCGCTGTTCTGTTTTCAGCTCAGCCGGCCGCTTTCCACCGAAAAGCTGATATCTGCCGCAGCCATGGTAGACTTGCGGTGGGAGACCAACAGCACCGTTTTGTCTTTGCACTCGTCCCGGACGGCCTTGAGGATCACGCCCTCATTCAGGCTGTCCAGATTGGAGGTAGGCTCGTCCAGCAGCAGGAAGGGTGCATCATGCAGGAAGGCACGCGCCACACCGATGCGCTGGCGCTCGCCGCCGGAAAGTGCACCGCCCAGCTCACCCACCGGGGTATCATAGCCCTTGGGCAGGCTGTGGATAAAGCCGTCCAGCGCAGCCTTTTTGCAGGCTGCTTCCACCTCTTCCCGGGTGGCATCCCGCTTTGCAATGCGGATGTTGTTCTCAATGGTATCGTCGAACAGCTCGGTCTCCTGCGTCACAAGGCTTTCCTGTTCGCGCAGGGCGGCGGTGTTCACGCGGCGGATATCCTCTGCGCCAAAGCGGATGCTGCCGCTGGATACATCCCAGAAGCGCATCAGCAGCCGCAGGAAGGTAGACTTTCCGCTGCCGGAGCGGCCGGTGATGCCCACGATCTTCTTTTCCGGAATGGTCAGGCTCAGGTCATGCAGCACCTCCTCATTGGCATAGGCAAAGTTCACATGCTCTGCCGCAGCACCTGCAAATGCGGTGTCTGTGCCGTCGGTCACATCGGCGGTGACGGGCTGTTCGTCCAGCAGGTCCAGCACGCGGTCTGCGCTGGCGAACACCTGCGTCAGGCTGGCACCAAGGTTTGCCAGCGCCACCACCGGGCCAAAGGAGCTGAGGGCCGAAAGGGTGCACACCAGTACGCCCTCCACGCCCATTTTACCGCTCTGGTAAAGGTTCAGGCTCACACCCAGCACGGCCAGCACCGTGAGCAGGATCAAGGTGTTCGTGATGGCCACGGTCAGGCCCTCGCGGTATTTCATCGCCTTCTGCTTTTCGCCCAGCATCTCACTGTGGGCCGTGATGCCCTCGGCGCGGGCTGCGGTGTCCTGATACTGCAGGGTGTCCTTCAGGCCGCGCAGGCTTTCCAGCACATAGCTGTTGGTATCGGCCAGTGCCTGACGGTACTCCCGGGCGGCACGGTCGCCGCGCTTTGCGCTCCACACCGGCAGGGCCACGCCCACCAGCAGATAGCCCGCCAGCAGCACCAGCGCAGGCAGGATGTGCCAGCTGCCCACAAAGCCCGTCATGCCGATGACGCAGATGCACGCGATGCAGATGGGCGAAATGGTGTGGGCATAGAACACCTCCAGCGCTTCGATATCGGCCGTGATGAGCGAGATCAGGTCACCGCGGTCACGGCCTTCCAGCTTTGCCGGGGTCAGACGGCGCAAGGCACCGAACACCTTATCGCGGATCAGGGCCAGCAGCTTGAAGGCGATATAGTGATTGGACGCCTGCTCTGCGTAACGCAGAACGCCGCGCAGCAGGGCAAACACCAGAATACATGCAAAGGCTGTGCTCACGGTTTTGAGCGGACTGGCAAGGCCCAGCGCACGCAGGATGCCAAAACCGCCGAAGATGGTAATGAAGGTGGCGCAGAAATGGCCTGCCACCCCCATCACGATCGCTGCCAGCATAACGGGCAGCATGGGCTTTACCAGCACGATCAGCCGTCTCACAATGGCAAAGGGGCTGCGATGATTGCTCTTGTTCATGCTCAGGCATCCTCCTCTTCCAGTGTTTCCAGCTGCCGCTGTGCCAGATACAGGCGGCTGTAAGCCCCCTGCTTTGCCAGCAGCTCGGCGTGTGTGCCCTGCTCGATCACACGGCCATTGCTCATTGCATAGATGCAGTCGCTGTGCACCACGTTTGCCAGACGGTGGGAGATCAGGATGATCGTCTTTTTTCCGGCCAGACTGTGGATGGCCTGCATGATATCGTTCTCGCTCTCGGCATCCACATTGGAAGTGGCTTCGTCAAACAGGTAGATGGGCGTATCATGCAGCAGGGCGCGGGCCATGGCAAGGCGCTGGCGCTGGCCGCCGGAAAGATTGCTGCCGCCCTCATGCAGAGCGGTCTGCAGGCCGTTCTGGCTGCGGCAGAAATCGGCCAGATTCACCTGTTCCAATGCCGCCCAGAGCTGTGCCTCGTCCGCGTCCGGCTTTGCCATGCGCAGGTTGCTCTCCACCGTACCCTTGAAGATGGCGGCGTTGTGGGGCACCAGCGTCAGGGTGCGCAGACGCTGTTCCTGCTGCAGCTCCTGCACCGGCACGCCGCCCAGCGTCACGCTGCCGGTATAGCCGGTGCGGCTGCCGGACAGCAGCGCCGCAATGGTGCTCTTGCCGCAGCCGCTCTCACCCACCAGCGAGACAAAGCTGCCCTGCGGAATGGTAAAGGAGACATCGTTCAGGATGGTGCGGTCCTTCTCGTAGCCAAAGGTGACATGCTCAAGCTTCAGAGTCGTATTCTCTCCGGGCACGCGGTCACCATCGGCAGGCTCTTCCGCTGCCAGAAGCTTGAAGATCTTCTCTGCCGAAGCGGCACCGTTCATGGCAATGTGGAAGTAGCTGCCCAGCAGCCGCAGCGGCAGGAAAAAGTCCGCCGCCAGCAGCACGATGGTCAATGTGGCGGTCAGGGTCAGCCGGCCTGCCGCAAACGCAGCCACCGCGCTGATGATGCCAAGGCCCGCACCGCCGTAAGCCATCAGGTCCATCAGTGTCACCGAGTTCAGCTGCATGGTGAGCACCTTCATGGTGATCCTGCGGAAGCGCTCGGCCTGCGCATTCATCTGCTCGTGCTTCCAGCCGTCGGCCTGATAAATTTTCAGGGTGGTCAGGCCCTGAATGTTCTCAAGGAAGCTGTCGCCAAGGGTGGTGTACTCGCCCCAGTAGTTCGCCAGCAGCTTTTTGGCAAACTTCTGCACTGCCACAATGGACATGGGGATCAGCGGCACGCAGCACAGCAGGATGATGGCCGACCGTGCGTGCACACCCACCAGCAGCACAAACAGGGTAACGGGTGCCAGCAGGCTGTAAAACAGCTGCGGCAGGTATTTTGCAAAGTAGGTGTCGATCTGCTCCACACCTTCGCTGGCCAGCATCACCACCTCGCTGGTGGCCGCCGTCTCGGTGTAGTTGGGGCCAAGGCAGGCAAGCTTTGCGTAGATGCTGCTGCGCAGAGTGCGCTTGACATCCTTGGAAGCCTGATCGCTCATGGCCGATGCCAGCATGGTAAAGGCAAAGCGCATGGGCACCGTGGCAAGGCAGAGCACAAGGTTCTGCCACAGCTGTGCACTGGTCAGGCTGCCCGCAAAGGCTACGCCCACCAGCTGGGCAATGGCCCGCACAAAGATCACGTTGCACAGCATCCCCAGCCATTGGAAAGCCACATTGGCTCCCACATACCGCAGCGCACCGCGGTCAAAGGACAGCAATTTTTTGTTGATCACTGGGCTTTCTCCGTTTCTGCTTTTTCTGCATCACTGCCAAACAGACGCTCATATTCGCCGGTAAAGATGCGCTCCGGCAGTGCACTGGTCATGGCAAGGGCAGCGGTAAAGCGCTCTTCTTCGCTCAGCGGCTCACTGACCGGTGGGAAATGGGTCAGGATCGTTTTCAGCTCCCGATCCACCTGTTTTGCCACCCAGATGCCCCGGTCTGTCATATAGATCTTGCCGTAGTGCTCCTTTACGATCATGCCGCGCTCCATGAGCAGATTCATGATACGCACCACCGAGGGCTTGGTCACGCCAAGCTTTTCGGCAATGCTGCGGGAGCTGATATCCAGATGGGTCTGTGAGACTTCGTAGATCGCCAGCAGATAGCGCAGATGCGCCGACGTAAGTTCCATCCCGATCACTCTCTTTCGTTCTGAATTTCCAATGTTATCCAAAGCTAACTTTTTGTTTTTGAAAAAAGGGCGCGAGCCGAAACTTCCAGCCCGCGCCCTTTGCGGATCATTTCAATGCTCAGTGACAGCCGCTGCAACCGCTGCAGCTGCCATTGCAGCCGCCTTCGCCGCAGCCGCTGCACCCACTGCCATGCTTGTGGGAGTGCCATGTGATCCAGCCCACACCGCCAAACACGATGACTGCCACAATGATCGTGGGCAGATTAAAATTTGCAGCGAGGAATTCCATCATACAAAACACACCCTTTCACAATGTCATGCGGTTCGATCAGATCTTGGTCACGTCGATCTTGACTTCGTTGTTGCCCGCGTACTTGTTGGGACGCACCATCAGGTAGATGAAGGCCACCAGAACCACAGCAGCCACGATGGTGAAGAAGTTGAAGCCAATCTCACCGGTGATCAGGCCGCCCAGCTGGTAAACCACCAGAGCGGCGCAGTAAGCCAGAGCGCACATATAACCAATGGCGATGGCGGTCCACTTGCCGTTGTTCATCTCGCGCTTGATGGCGCCCATAGCAGCGAAGCAGGGAGCGCACAGCAGGTTGAAGATCATGAAGGCGTAAGCCGACAGAGCGGTGTAGTCCTGCGCAACAGCAGCCCAGATCTCATCGCCGTTCTCAGACAGCTCGCCGCCGAAGTGATACAGAACACCGAAGGTACCAACCACGTTCTCCTTTGCGATCAGGCCGGAGACGGAAGCGACAGTTGCACGCCAGTTGCCGAAGCCCAGAGGTGCAAAGATCCATGCGACCTTGGTAGCGATCGCAGCCAGCACGGAGTTGTCTTGATCCTCGACCATGCCGAAGACACCGTTCTCGAAGCCGAAGCCCTGCAGGAACCACAGCACAACGGTAGCGGCCAGAATGACGGAGCCTGCGCGCTTGATGAAGGACCAGCCGCGCTCCCAGGTTGCACGGAACACGTTGCCCCATGCAGGCACATGGTATGCGGGCAGCTCCATCACGAAGGGAGCGGGATCACCTGCGAAGAGCTTGGTCTTCTTCAGGATCACGCCGGAGCAGATGATGGCAGCCATGCCAATGAAGTAAGCAGAGACAGCCACCAGAGAAGAACCGCCGAACATCGCACCTGCGATGAGGCCGATGATGGGCATCTTTGCGCCGCAGGGGATGAAGCAGGTGGTCATGATGGTCATGCGGCGGTCGCGCTCGTTCTCAATGGTACGGGAAGCCATGACGCCCGGGACGCCGCAGCCCGTACCGACCAGCACGGGGATAAAGCTCTTGCCGGACAGGCCGAACTTGCGGAAGATACGGTCCATGATGAAGGCGACACGGGACATATAGCCGACATCCTCCAGAATGGACAGCAGGAAAAACAGGACCAGCATCTGGGGAACGAAGCCCAGAACTGCGCCGACACCGGCAACGATGCCGTCCATGATCAGGCCGTACAGCCAGCCCGCCACGCCGATGCTCTCGAGGAAGCCGCCCAGCGCGCTGGGGACGATCTCACCGAACAGGACGTCGTTGGTCCAGTCGGTCGCAAACGTACCGATGGCCCAGCCGCCGTCGGCGATGGAAGTGCCCATAGACAGGGAGTACATCAAGTACATGATGACTGCGAAGATGGGCAGGGCCAGAACACGGTTGGTGACGATCTGGTCGATCTTATCAGAAACGGTCAGGTGCTCGACGCGGGCCTTCTTCTTAACAGCCTTATCGACGACACCGTTGATGTAGGCGTAACGCTGGTTGGTGATGATGCTCTCGGCATCATCGTCCATCTCAGCCTCGCAGTCCTTGATGTGCTGGTCGATGTGCGCGGTCAGGTCGGAGGACAGCTTCAGCTCATCCATGACCTTGTCATCGCGCTCGAACAGCTTGACGGCGTACCAGCGCAGGAAACGGTCATCGACCTTGCCCTGAATGGACTCCTCGATGTGCGCGATGGCGTGCTCGACGCTGCCGGTAAAGACGTGGGGCAGCTCGCCGGCCTTGCCTGCCTTTGCAGCAGCCATAGCAGCCTTTGCCGCGGCCTCAGTGCCCTCGCCCTTCAGGGCGCTGATCTCGACTGCCTGACAGCCCAGCTCGGCGCTCAGCTTCTTCAGGTCGATCTTGTCGCCGTTCTTGCGGACGAGGTCGATCATGTTGACGGCCATAACCACGGGGATGCCCAGCTCGATGAGCTGGGTGGTCAGGTACAGGTTGCGCTCGATGTTGGTGCCATCGATGATGTTCAGGATGGCGTCGGGCTTCTCCTTGACCAGATAAGTACGGGAGACGACCTCCTCCAGAGTGTACGGAGACAGGGAGTAGATGCCGGGCAGGTCCTGGATGATGACATCCTTCTCGCCCTTCAGCTTGCCTTCCTTCTTCTCGACGGTAACACCGGGCCAGTTGCCGACGTACTGGTTCGAGCCGGTCAGATTGTTGAACAGGGTAGTCTTACCGCAGTTCGGGTTGCCGGCCAGTGCAATTTTGATACTCATTGCAGCTCCTTTCCTCTCGTTGCGATCAAACGACTTCGATCATTTCAGCGTCGGCCTTGCGCACGCTCAGTTCGTAGTTGCGCACGGTCAGCTCCATCGGGTCGCCCAGAGGGGCGACCTTGCGGACATAAATTTCAACGCCCTTGGTGATGCCCATGTCCATGATGCGGCGCTTCACCGGGCCTTCGCCGTGCAGGCGCGCCACGGTGGCAGTCTCGCCGACCTTAACGTCTTTCAGAGTCTTCATAAAAATCCTCCTCTGCTTGTCTTCTTTCTATTCAGAGACTATCCCAGTTTCGGAGCGTCTCCCAAACAGCGGTCTCGCCGCTGCTCAGCCGATCATAATGCGGTTCGCCATCGTCTTGTCGAGGGCCAGCCGGCTCTCCTTGACCTGAACGATGAGGTTGCCTGCGATCTCATTGACGATCGTCACCTGACTGTCCACTACGAAACCCAGTTCGGCCAGATGCAACCGCACCTCATCCTTCCCGGTGATCTTGCGGATGGTGACGGTCTCGCCCGCTTTTGCCATAGTCAAAGGCATCATATTGTTCCACTCCCATTCGTGCTCCCCATTCTGCGGGGAGCGTTTCGGTTCGCTTTTTTCGTCCTCGGGGATGGCCGCACCAGCCAGACGCCGCAGCGCGCTCGCTCATGTCCGCGTCCCCCTCCGAAAAGCTACGGCAGTTAGTCAGTCGCAACTATCAGCATAGATAGTTTACACTTACTAACCCATTCTGTCAATCATTTTTCCGTAAAAAAAGTTAGTTTGTATGAACTAACAAATTTTATCCTCGCTTTTCAGAAAAATTTAACAATTTCTACATATGACACAGCCGCCCGGTGCAGGGGGTATTCTGCAACGGGCGGCCGCGTGTCAAAAGGAGGATTTCTTCCCGTCATCGTCTATTTTATCGCAAGTCAAGAAATTAGTGCGACATTTAAACAGCATATTTGCGATATGCAATTCAACGCTGTTGCAGTTGCATTAAAAAGTCGAATTGCTATAAGCAGACTCCGACGGGCGCCAGGATAAAAAGAGAGTATTTGGAAGTGAATGTCAGGATTTCAGGAGCGTCAGGCTGCGACGGCCAGACGCTGGATGGGGGTGCCGCTGTGGAACAGGCGGAGATACACCGCCGTGCACTTGTTCAGCTGGGCGAAGTGCTGCCGGGCAGCGGCAGGGTCGCCGTAGGCTTTCCAGCAGCCGCAGCAGGTGAAGTTGCGGCCCTCATTTTCGATAAAGCCCACCACATCGGGGAGGGGGTAGCCCAGAAATACGCCGATCTCATGGGGAAAATCAGCCTCACAGCAGAGCCTCCGGGACAGCTGCCGCAGCAGCGGCGCATCGTCATCCGGCTGCTGGGGAAGGTCGTACCCCTCGCCGCGCAGGAAGTCCCGCACCTGCGGCTGGGCCAGCAGGACGCGCAGCCTGCTCTCGCGGTAGACGTACACGAGATACTGGTGCGTCCGCATACAGCCCTTGAGGACGCGGACGCAGAGGCCTTTTTCGTCCAGCTGCTCATTCCAGCTGCGGACGCGGCGGGCAAGGTCCGCGCAGTCTCTGGTCTCATAGCGGAAGAGTCCCGCAGGCTTCAGGCCAGCCAACACCGGGGCGCATTGCTCGATCATCACAGTCTCAAAGTTGCGTTCCATCTCCCGGCCTCCCTGCCTGTTTTCTGCTATTGTCCCCTGCGGCGCGATGCTTATGCAGAAGATGTAGTTAGAATCAGCTAACCAATATTGCAAAAAGAACGCGGCAGCAGCCGCTTTGTTTCTTGGAATCTTTCGGGTTAGTTGTTCCTAACGTGACATTATCTTATCATAGCTTTGGCCCTGTGTCAACACCTTTTTACAAAAATATTTGCCCCATCTTCTCTGCCGTGCTATACTGGGCAAAAGGATCATTGAGCAAAGGAATGGTGTCCCCATGCATCTTGTGTCCCCCGAAGAGCTGTCCAGTCTGATCACGGCCCGGCTCAAGCAGCAGCCCACCGTCCTCGTGGCGCTGGATGGCCGGTGCGGCAGCGGCAAAACAACGCTGGCCGCACAGCTGGCAGAGCGCTTTCCCCAGAGCATCACCCTCCACACCGACGACTTTTATCTCCCGCCGCCCCAGCGGGTCACAGGCTGGGAGCGCATTCCCTGCGCCAATATGCACCTCGAGCGGCTGCGGGCCGAGGCCGTCGCGCCCGCACGGGCCGGGCGGGCCGTGTGTTACAAGGCCTACTCCTGCCGGGAGGGTGCCTATCTGCCGCCCCGAGTGCTCGGGCCTGCGCCGCTGGTCATCGTAGAGGGCAGCTACAGCCACCACCCCAGCCTTGCGCCCTACTATGATATAAAAGTATTCGTCACCTGCTCGGCGGAAGAACAGGTGCGGCGGCTTCGTGCCCGGGAGGGGAAGCGGTATCTGAATTTCGTGCAGCGGTGGATCCCGCTGGAAGAGGAATATTTTACGGATTATGCCATTGAACGAAATGCGGAGATGACGGTTGTTACAGGGTAGCAGGGTTGAGCGCTCTCGCGGGAGAATTTGTTTTTTTATGAACGGCTTCTCGCGCTGGTACGCGGGGCAGAGCGCTCTTTCATTAAGGCTAATGTTCTCTTTTGCGTGCCAAAAGAGAACCAGAAAAGCACCAGCGATTTCGACGCGC
>OLSP01003032.1_pt1 | contig 12435 bp, 11 predicted proteins | sample 1672941 | NCBI WGS metagenome assembly OLSP01 (sample SAMEA3136739, study PRJEB25190) | human gut metagenome | reverse complement strand
GGGGCGAAAGACCCGCTGAGCGCCGCAGCCGATTTATTCAGAGGTTCCCTAACGTTCATAAAATCTTAATCCGGGCGGCATTTCCTTTTTCGACCTTCTGTGCTATAATCAGGCGTGCATTTTGAGTTCGAAAGAGGAAGTGCCGCCTATGCTGCATCTGCTGCCCAAAATTTTTGCCGCCATCGGCGCCCTGCTCGGCGCGATGAGCTGCTATTATACCGTCTACGCCATCGTCGGTCTGTTCGCCACACGGCGCTTTGCAGCCGCACGGCGGCAGCACCGCTATGCCATCGTCATTGCGGCGCGCAACGAGGAGGCCGTCATCGGCCGTCTGCTCGAGAGCATCCGCCTGCAGGACTACCCGTCGGAGCTGCTCACGGTCTTTGTCGTGGCCGACAACTGCACGGACGGGACGGCGCAGGCGGCGCGCAGCGGCGGTGCGGTCTGCTATGAGCGCTGCGACCCGGACCACCGCACAAAGGGCTACGCGCTGGAATATCTGTTCTCCTGCATCGCGCGGGACTACGGAACGGATGCCTTTGAGGGCTATTTTGTATTTGACGCAGACAACCTGCTCAACCGCGACTATGTCTCGCGCATGAACGAGGCCTTTGACGCAGGCGAACGCATCGTAACGTCCTGCCGCGCCAGCAAAAATTTCGGCGACAACTGGATCTCCGCCTCCTATGCCCTGCACTGGCTGCGAACCGTACGCATGGAACACCGCGCCCGCTCCGTATTCGGGCTGGCCACGCGCATTCAGGGCACGGGCTTCCTGTTTGCCTCTGAGCTGGTCAAAAACGGCTGGCACTACACCTCCCTGACGGAGGACCGCGCCTTTACGGCCGATGCCGTCGCTGCAGGCTATCCCATCTCCTACTGCGATGCAGCCGTGTTCTATGACGAGCAGCCCGTCTCCCTGCGCATCGCCCTGCGCCAGCGCATCCGCTGGGCCAAGGGCCACCTGCAGGCCTTTGCCGAGACGGGCTGGCCGCTGTGGAAGCATGTGTTCACTTCGCACGACGCCCCGACGGCCTTCATGTCCTACGACATGTTCCTGCTCGTCTGCCCCCGTGCCCTTTGGAGCATCTTCACCTACGCCGCCCGGCTGCTGTGCGCCATTGCGCTGTGGCTGTTCACAAAGGAGAGCTTCGGCGTGGTCGGCGCGGCACTGCTGGCGTGGGCCATCGGCTTCGGAAAGCGCTGGCTGCGGAACGCGGTCATCGCGCTCTATGTCTTTCTGACGGAGCGGCAGCATATGCCCGCCCTGCCGTGGTACCGGAAGCTCTGGTTTGCCGTGACGTTCCCGCTGTTCGACGTCATCGGCCGCATCAGCACGGTCATCGCGCTGTTCTCCCATGTGGACTGGAAGCCGATCCCGCACGACTGCGCCGCCGGGATCGACGAGATGCAGACAGCAAAAACAGCCATCTCGTAATGAGACGGCTGTTTTGTTATTCCGGTTCCTGACCGGACATTACTGCTTCTTCACGCTGCAGACGAAGTTCCAGCTGTCGCGGCACATATCGGCCACGGTCTTCTCGGCCTTCCAACCGAGGACGGTCTCCGCCTTGTGCGTGTCCGCCCACATCTGGGGCAGGTCACCCTCGCGGCGCGGGCCGATGACATAGGGCACGTTCACGCCGGTGGCCTCCATAAACGTGTTCACCAGCTCCAGCACACTCACGGCGTGACCGGTGCCCAGATTGAAGGCCTCCGCGCCCGTGTGCTCCATGGCATAGTCGATGGCCTTGAGATGGCCCTTGGCCAGATCGACGACATGCAGATAGTCGCGGCGGCAGGTGCCGTCCGGCGTGGGATAGTCGTCGCCGAAGATCGTCAGCTTGTCCAGCTGACCGGCCGCCACGCGGGCGATATAGGGCATGAGATTGTTCGGGATGCCGTTCGGATCGTCGCCGAGCAGGCCCGAGGGATGTCCGCCGATGGGGTTGAAGTAGCGCAGCAGCACGGCCGTGAAGCCCGGCGTTGCGGTGCAGTAGTCGCGCAGGATCTGCTCGATCATGACCTTCGTCCAGCCGTAGGGGTTCGTTGCGACATAGGTGGGCATCGTCTCGACATAGGGGATGGCGTTGTCCGGGCCATAGACCGTCGCGGAGGACGAGAACACGAAGCGCGTGCAGCCCGCCTGCGCCATTTCCTCGAGCAGGGCCAGCGTGGAATCCAGATTGTTGCGGTAATAGGCCAGCGGGATATGGCAGCTCTCGCCGACCGCCTTGAAGCCCGCAAAATGCACGACGGCATCGATGCGGTGCGCCGTGAAGATCTCATGCAGGACGGCGCGGTCCTTCGCATCCGCCTGATAGAACGCGGGGCGCTTGCCCGTGATGGTCTCGATCTTGTCGATGACCGTACCGGACGCATTGGACAGGTCGTCCAGAATGACGACGTCGTGGCCCGCCTCAAGCAGCTCGACGCAGGTGTGGCTGCCGATGAAGCCCGCGCCGCCGGTTACCAGAATTTTCATAACGTTTCCTCCTGATCTGCAGTGCCGAGGAAGCGGCGGAATGCCGCCCGCCCGGCTTCATTTCGTTTGAAGACGCCCGCGTCTTCCAGCACCTGCGCAAACACCGCGCCGACCTCCCGGCGCAGGATGTCCGCCGTGTTTTCCGGCGTGAACGCATAACGCGTTTTCAGCTCGTCGACCCAGTCGGCATGCTTGCCGAGGGTCTCGTCTGCGCGGATGTCCGCGCCGGACAGGATGGCCTGCTCCAGTGCGGCCAGCTCGCCCTTCAGGCGGGCGGGCAGAACGGCAAGGCCCATGACCTCAATGAGGCCGATGTTCTCTTTTTTGATATGGTGCAGGGCCGCATGCGGGTGGAACACGCCGAGCGGATGCTCCGGCGTTGTGATATTGTTGCGCAGGACGAGGTCCAGCTCATAGTCCGCGCCGCGGCGGCGGGCAATGGGTGTGATGGTGTTGTGCGGCTCGCCGTCCGTCTCGGCAAAAATGAAGGCGCTCTCGTCCGTGTAGCCGCGCCATGCGCGCAGGATACGGTCGGCCAGCTCCACAAGGCGGTCGCTGTCCGGGCCGGTCAGGCGCAGAACGGACATCGGCCACTTGACGATGCCTGCGCGGATATCGTCAAAGCCGCGGAAGCGGACAGGCTCCTCGACAGGCGCGCGCTCCATGGCAAATGTGTAGTGCCCGCCCTGGAAATGGTCGTGGCTCAGGATGGAGCCGCCGACGATGGGCAGGTCGGCGTTCGAGCCGACAAAGTAGTGCGGGAACTGGCCGACGAAGTCCAGCAGCTTGCGGAAGGCCGCGCGGTCGATCTTCATCGGCGTATGCGTGCCGTTGAAGACAATGCAGTGCTCGTTATAATAAACATACGGCGAATACTGCAGATACCAGCCGCTGCCGTTGATCGTCACGGGAATGACGCGGTGGTTTTGGCGGGCCGGGTGATTCATCCGCCCGGCATAGCCCTCGTTTTCGGCGCAGAGAGCGCACTTGGGATAGCCGGACTGCGGCGCGAGCTTGGCAGCCGCAATGGCGCGCGGGTCCTTCTCCGGCTTAGAGAGGTTGATCGTGATGTCCAGCGGACCGTATGCGCTCTCGTAGACCCACTTCTGATCGCGCGCGATGCGGTCGCGGCGGATATAATTCGTGTTCTGGCTGAAGGCGTAGAACCAGTCCGTCGCCTGCTCCGGCGAAACGGCATACAGGCTGCGGAATTTAGCCCGCACCTCGTGCGGCGCAGGCGTCAGCACGCCCATCAGCTTCGTGTCGAACAGGTCGCGCGCCACGGAATTATCCTGTGCAACGCCGCGGGAAACGGCGTCCTCCGTCAACTCGCGGAGCAGGTCTGCCAGCGGCAGCTCCGCCGGGGCGCAGTTTGGGTCGCAGCCGTCGAGCTGCAGGGCCTCAAGCAGACGGTTGCGCGCCCAGAGGCGGTCGTCCGCCTCAATGAGGCCGGTATCCTCCGCATAGCGGAGCAGGCCGGCGATGCAGGCGTCAATCATGGCCGCACACCTCCGCCAGAATGCCGCCCTCCGGGCGGATGGACAGCACATGGCAGCTGCCCTCGCCCAGGACGGCCTCGATGCCGCCGCGGAATTCCTCGAGCTGCTCATTCGGCACGAAGGCCTGAATGGTGCCCGCAAAACCGCCGCCGTGCACGCGGCATGCGCCGTGGCCGCCCAGCAGATGCTTGGCCAGCGCCAGCGCGAACGCGACCTCCTGACGGGCCGTGCGGCCCTCGGGGATCACATTCTGCAGATACATCCACGACGAATCGCCGGATTCCTTGACGTACTCAAGGAAGGCGGGAAAATTGTCGTTTTCGAGTGCACGCAGCTGCAGACGAACGCGCTTGTTGTCCTCATAGACATGGATCGCGCGCAGCACGGCGCGGTCCCCTGCCGCCTGCCGCACCTCGCCGAGGCGGGCGTAGAACTCGTCCTCCGGCACATCGCGCAGGGCCTCCTTGCCGAACACGCTGCACACGGCCTTCAGCTCGTTCGTGATGGCGGCGTAGCAGTCCGTCAGGTCGCTGTGGCTCGCGCCGGAGTCGATGATGCACAGGCTGTAGCCGCAGGAGGCGAAGTCAAAGGCGACGGGCTGGATCTTCGGATGGGCCGGATCCGCAAAATCGATGCCGATGATGTTGCCGACGGCGGAGGCCGTCTGATCCATCAAGCCGCAGGGTTTTCCGAAGTAGACGTTTTCGGCATACTGGCCGACCTGCGCGATCTCCGGAGCCGTCAGTCCGCAGCTGCCGAGGTGGTTCAGGATCACGCCGATGAGGACCTCGAACGCCGCCGAGGACGACAGGCCGCTGCCCGGCAGCACTGTGGAGGTCACATAGGCGTCAAAGGCCACGGGCGCATGGCCCAGCGCGGCGAACCGCGCGGCAATGCCGCGGATGAGGGCCTTCGTCGTGCCCGCCTCGGCGGGGACGGCCTCCAGCTCTGACAGGGAGACCTCGCAGAGGGGATAGCCCTCGGACAGCACGCGGATCGCGCCGCGCTCGCTGCGGGCGACGGCCGCCACGGTGTCGAGGTTCACGGCGCCCGCCAGCACGCAGCCGTGCTGATGGTCCGTGTGGTTGCCGCCGATCTCCGTGCGGCCGGGTGCGGAGAATACGAAGCCGGGCTTCGTGCCAAACTGATCTGTAAATCGCTTCTTGAGAGATTCGTACATCGGAATGACGCACCTTTCTGTGATTTCTTTTTGTTCGCTTTTAATTACCGATATCTCTATTTTAGGGAAATATGTTGCGGATGCAATGGAATTTTCAAGCGAAGATATGGAAATTTGTTGCCTTTTGTGGTATTCTGGTACGGGAGGCGGGTATCATGGCCGTTTATTTCAAGAATTCCTATAAATCCGACGGCGCCGCTCTGCCGCTGTCGGTAAAAAATGTCGGGTTTCAGCAATGCACACCCGGCTACCGCTGGGGCGCGGGCGTGCGGGATCATTATCTCATCCACTACGTCGTTTCCGGCCGCGGGACGTTCACGGCGGCCGGGCGGGCCTTCCCCGTGCGCGCGGGCGAGGTCTTTCTCGTCTGGCCGAACGTCGTGGTGAGCTACGAGGCCGACACGGAATCGCCGTGGGAATACTACTGGCTCGGCTTCAGCGGGCCGGATGCCGCCGCCCTGCTGGCGCGCACGGACCTGCGCCCGGACGCGCCCGTGCTGCACATCGACTTCGGGCGGACGTTCCAGCGCTACATCACCGCAATCTACGAGGCGCGCGGCCAGTCCGCGTGGAGCCGGACGCAGATGCTGGGCTATGCCTACCTGCTGCTCGGCAAGCTCATCGAGGGACGGGAAGGCCCAGAGGACCGCGGAGACGTCATCGACCGCGCGGCGGCCTATATCGAGAACAACTACGCCGAGCCCATCACCGTCGACGACATCGCCGCCTTTGCCGGGGTGAGCCGCAGCTGGCTCTACCGCGGCTTCATGCAGCGCTTCGGCCGCTCCCCCACCGCCCTGCTGCGGGAGACCCGGCTGAAAACGGCGCGCACCCTGCTGCGCGGCACGACGATGCATATCTCCGAGATCGCATGGTCCGTCGGCTACCCGGACGCGCTCTACTTCTCGCGTGTGTTCGCCGCCAGCGAGGGCTGCTCCCCGAGTGTCTACCGCGCCGAGAGGCGCACTCCGCAAGGAAGTGCGCCTCAGTTATATTCGCCGGACAGCGAGTGATATTGTCCTTCGGACAGTGAAATGATGCTTCGCATCGTGATATTGCCTGCGGCAGTTTGAGCGGCGAATAGAATATCACAAAAGCCAGGCGGCTTTTATATCACTTTCCGAATAGAAAAATATCACTCCGGGCAAAGCCCGGAATATCTTTTGTCGGTAGACACAGCGAGCATCGGATCGTGCAAAAAGAAGGCAGTGCAAATTTGGCACTGCCTTCTTTTTTATTCGGTCGGCGATCCCGTTTTTTGAAACTCAAAGCACTTTTGCAAGAAAATCCTGCAGGCGCGGGTTTTTCGGCGCGCCGAAGATCTGGTCCGGCGTGCCCTCCTCGACGAGCTTGCCCTGATCGAGGAAGAGCACGCGGTTTCCGACCTCGCGGGCAAAGCCCATCTCATGCGTGACGACGACCATGGTCATGCCGGTGTGCGCCAGCTCCTTCATAACGTCGAGCACCTCGCCGACCATCTCGGGGTCGAGCGCGGAGGTCGGCTCGTCGAACAGCATGACCTCCGGCTCCATCATGAGTGCGCGCACGATGGCCACGCGCTGCTTCTGGCCGCCGGAGAGCTGGATGGGATAGGCGTCGGCGCGGTCCTCAAGACCGACGCGGCGCAGCAGCTGCAGGGCCTTTTCCGACGCGGCCTCGTGCGGCACGCGGAGCACCTTTTCCGGCGCCAGCGTCATATTCTGCAGGATGGTCCGGTGCGGGAAGAGGTTGAAATGCTGGAACACCATGCCCATCTTCTGGCGCAGCTGGTCGATGTTGACCTTTTTCTGCGTGATATCGACGCCGTGGAACAGGATAGATCCACTCGTCGGCGTCTCCAGCAGGTTCAGGCTGCGCAGGAACGTGCTCTTGCCGGAGCCGGAGGGGCCGATGGCTGCGATGACATCGCCCTGCCGGATATCGACGGAGATGCCGTCCAGCGCGCGGATGCCGTCCTTTTTGAAATACTTGCAGAGATTCTGCACGGAGATGATGACATTATCTGCGGTCGCCACGGCTCATTCTCCTTTCAAAATACTGGATGATTTTCGACGTCGGGAACGTCAGGCAGAAATACACGCAGGCAGCGATGATCAGCGGCTCGCCAATGGAGAACGTCGCGGACTTCACGGAGTTCACTGCGGACATGATCTCCTGCACGCCGATGGTATAGCAGATGGACGACTCCTTGATGATCGTCACGAACTCATTGGCGATGGCCGGGAGGATGTTCTTGATGGCCTGCGGCAGCACGATGGACTGCAGCGTCTGGCGGCGCGTCAGGCCGAGGCTGCGGGCGGCCTCCGACTGGCCGGGGTCGATGCTCTGGATACCGGCGCGGATAATCTCGCTGAGGTAGGCAGCGGAGTTCAGCGCCAGCGAAATGACGCCCGGCAGAAAGCGCTCAAAGCGGATGAAGCCGAACAGTTTGAACGACGGCAGATTCACGCCGCCGAACACAATGTAGTAAATGATAAACAGCTGCACCAGCATCGGTGTCGCGCGGAACACCTCCACATAGATGGAAGCGAAAATGTTCAGAGGCTTAACGCGGCTCATGCGCATCAGCGCCAGCACGAGGGCCAGCAGGAAGCCGAACACGACCGTCAGGAACGACAGCGAGACGGTGCAGATCATGCCCTCCTTGAACATGGTCAGGTATCGCAGGGCGGCGCGGAAGCCATTGACAGAAAGCAACGGGGGTCCCTCCTTTTTTATTTTGACAGACAGGCAGACTTCTCTCGCCGTTCCGGCGGGAGAAGTCTGCGATTTCCTTCCTCTTTCAGATGCGTGCTTACCCCTGATTATCCAGCAGACCCTCGTAGGTATTGCCCTCGGCAAGCGTGTTGGCCTCGGCGATAAACTTGTCCATGGAGCCGTCCTCCTTGGCAGCGGCAATGGCGAGGTTCACGGCTGCCAGCAACGCGCCGTTGCCCTTGCTCACACCGACGACGGAGCCCTTCTGCTCATAGGGGACGTCGAACTTGACACACAGCTCCGGATAGTTCTTGGCATAGGCCTCGGCAACGACCGTCTCGATGAACGCACCGTCCAGCTTGCCGCTCAGCAGCTCGGCAATGATGTCCGTGACCTTCGAGAGCTCCACGATATCGGCGTCCGGCGTGTTCTCCTTGGCGAGGTCGGCCTGAATGGAGCCGAGCTGCGCGCCGATCTGGTACTCCGCCTTGTTGGCGTCGGCCAGCGTGGAGAAGGAATCCGCCTTGTCCTGCACGGTCACGAACGACTGGCCGCCGACATAGTAGATATCCGAGAAGTCCATCTTGTCCTCACGGGCGGGATCGGGAGAGTAACCGGAGAGCGCAAGGTCGACCTTCTTCGCGCTGAGCTCGCTGAGCGTACCGTCGAAGTCCATGGGGATGATCTCGAGCTCCAGACCGAGGTAATCAGCGATGTACTGCGCAAGCGCGATGTCGAAGCCGGCCAGCGTCGGATTCTCGTTCTCATCGATGGAATAGAATTCATACGGGGCGAAATCCGGACTGGTCGCGACGGTCAGCTTGCCGTCCGTGACAGTCTTCAGCAGGGGCTTCAGCTCCTCGATGGACATGGATGCATAATCGGTTTCGTCTGCGTCTGCGCCCTTGCCGCAGCCCGCAAACAGAGACAGCGCCAGCACAAGGGCCAGCGTCAGGGCGATCCATTTTTTCATGGTTTACATTCTCCTTCATGTTCCGGCGGAGCGTGTCCGCTTTATCGCTTGAATTTATATACATTCTATATCAATTTTTATTCAAAGTCAATCCCAAAAACCGACGAAGAATCCACCATGCGGAGACACAATGCTGTGCAGCTTTCACAAGAACGGCCCAGAAATTGAATTTTCTGAAATAGCAAAAATATGGCTTGACAAATTCCGCAAAATGAAGTACAATAATTCACGCAAATCGCGCCATGCTACTGTGGCTCAGTTGGTAGAGCAGCTGATTCGTAATCAGCAGGTCGCCGGTTCGAGTCCGGCCAGTAGCTCCAAAAGCAGTCCTTGTTCGCAAGGGCTGCTTTTTCGTTGTAGAAACCACCCCCACCGGCTGCGCCGGTGGGGGCTTTTCTCGGTAAAACCGGCCGCCCGGAAAACCCGGACGGCCGGTTTGAAATTGTGTTACAGCAGCGCCTTTTTCTGCTCCAGCCGGTCGTAGTTATGCAGCCAGTCGGATTTAAGGAAGTAGATGAGGAAAATGACGCAGCTCACGCCCCAGGTAAGCGGATAGGCCGTGAAGATGACGTCGATTTTGGCCACAAGCGGCACGACGATGGAGATATAGGCCACGCGCAGCACACACCAGATGGCAAGCATGATGAACATCGGCACCGTCGGCTTGCCCGCGCCGCGCATAATGCCCGCGATGCAGTGGGCAAAGGCCAGGAAGCAGAAGAACAGCGCCTCCACATGGGCCTGCCGCACGCCGATCTCAATGACGGCGGGGTCGTTCTGGAAAATGGCCACGAGCGGCTCTGCCAGCAGGAACAGCACCACGCCGATGCACTCGGCCAGCGTTGTGGAGCAGACGATGCCGAAGCGCACGCCCTTCTTCACGCGCTCATACTGATGTGCACCGAGGTTCTGGCTGACGAAGGTCGTCAGCGCCATCGTGAAGCAGGTGATGGGAAGGAAGGCAAAGCCCTCGAGCTTGGCATAGGTGCCGCAGCCCGCCATGGCGTTCGAGCCGAAGGCGTTGATGTTGCTCTGCACGATGACGTTTGCGAAGGCGATGATGGAATTCTGCACGCCGGAGGGCAGACCGAAGTGGATAACCTGCTTGAGCATGGGCAGATGGAAGCGAATTTTGCGCAGGCACACACGGTAGACCGTGTCATAGTGGCACAGGCGGAAGATGCACAGGCCGAGGCTCACGAACTGCGAAATACTCGTGGCCAGTGCGGCAGACCAGACCCCCCAATGGAACACACCGACAAACAGCAGGTCGAGCGCGATGTTCACAAGCGACGACAGGATCAGGTAATACAGCGGGTGGCGGCTGTCTCCCACGGCCTGCAGGATGCCAACGCAGAGGTTATACATGACGATGGCTATGGAGCCCGCAAAATACATCCGGAAATAGTCGATGGAGTTCGGCAGCACGTCCGCATCCGTCTTCATGAGGCGCAGCAGCTGCGGCGTGAGCGTCATGCCGAGCACCGTCAGCACGATGCCCGCCGTCAGGCCGAAGGCCAGCGTCGTATGGACGGCCGTCTGGAGTTTCTCGTTGTCCTTCGCGCCGTAGTAGCGTGCGATGACGACGCCCGCGCCGACGGCGATGCCGTTGAAAAAGCCGACGAGCAGGAAGATCAGACTGCCGGAGGAGCTGACGGCGGCATAGGCGTTCTTATCCAGGAAGCGGCCGACGATAAAAGCGTCGGCTGTGTTGTAGAGCTGTTGGAAAATGTTTCCGAGCAGGATAGGCAGGGCAAAAAACAGCATGCCGCGCCAGATCGAGCCGGAGGTCAGCGAATGCTTCATCTTCGTCTCCTTTTCTTTTCTGAAATTTTATTTAGGCACAGACGCTCTGTGCCGCAATCATGCTTGAGGACCGGAAATTGGGGGAAGGAAAGAAGGAACGGAAACCGTCAGGGTGTCCTTTCGCGTTCCTTCACCCGCCGCAGCGGCAAAAAAATGCAAAATAATAATTCTATTTTACCCTTTTGCAAACGGCTTGGCGAAAAAGTCCGAAAGGGCCTTTGGGATAAGCTGCAGACCTGCTGCCTAAAATTGGCCGCAGGTCTTTTTTGCAGAGATTCTGCCATAATTATAGCATGGTTTTTCCGTTCCCGCAAGTCCTGCTGCACGCCGCGATAAAAAATGCTGCGGAGGTCCTCCGCAGCATCGGGCCGTCAGGGCTTCAGTTTCTGCACCGCATCCGTGATGGTCTGCTCCACGGCATCGGCGGCCTTCTGCGCCTCCCGGCGCACGCCGGACTGCCGCGGCAGCATCAGCGCTACCGTACCGCCTGCGGCCATGCCGAGGCCGAGCGTCAGCAAAAAGGATCGTACCTGCATCGTTCTTCCTCCCTTCACGCTTTTCTGCACGGTTAGCATGCCCGCGCCTGCGCAAAAAACACCTCAGCTTTTTGCCAAGCTGCTTTCGAAATTGCAAAAATGAAATTTTGAAATATTATCTTGCAATTTTGCCGCTGCAGGAGTGATGGAACGAGAAGGGAGACCCTGACGGTTTCCACTCCTGCTTTTCTTCCCCTCCGAAGCCTTTGGCCGGCAGTTTTTTGACCGTCTGTCACTTTTCATTTTTGAATTGCTGTGCTATACTGAAGGAAAATCCCATGCACAGAGAGGAACGGACTATGACAACAATCTACCTGATCCGGCACGCGGAGGCGGAGGGCAATGTCTTCCGCCGCATCCACGGCCAATATGATTCCTGCGTGACGCCGAACGGCCGCCGCCAGATCGCGGCGCTGGCGCAGCGCTTTGCAGGTATCCCCGTCGACGCGGTCTATGCCAGCGATCTGAAGCGCACCTGCCTGACGGCGACGGCCATCTACCGGCAGAAGGGCCTGCCGCTCCACCGCGACGCGCGCTTCCGCGAGGTCGGCCTCGGCCCGTGGGAGGACACGCCGTTTGGCGAGTTGGAGCGACGTTATCCCGCGCAGCTGCACGCCTTCTCTCACGATTCCTACCATTGGTATGTGGAGGGCGCGGAGTGCTTCCTGCAATATGCACACCGCTTTTATGGGTTCAAGGGCGAAGCCCAGTACCTGCACGGCCATACGGGTGTTCTGACCATTGAAGTGGAGGACAGCGTGAATGCCGGTGTGAACATGGTGTTCCCCTGCAATGAAATTCAGAAAACCGCATGGGACGTTCTGAAAAACTTTGACCACGCGCTGATCCTGCGGGAGGATGACCCCCTGCTGCCTGCGATCCTTGACGTATACGAGAAACAGGGCATCAAAAACGGACATCCCAACAACGTTATGAAGGGCGAGGCGTTTAAGACAGAGCTTGCCACCGCATATCCGGACTGCCGTTTGGTCGTCACTAAGGAGACCATGACCGTTGAGGGCATGATCAAGATCGTTTATGACCTGCTGAAGGATAAGCTGAACATTGCGAAGCTCACTTTTACCAGCGGCGTAAACGCTGCCAGCGCGGAATTTGAGACGAAAAATGAAATTGACCGCTGCCCGCTGTGCGGCATCGCGCTGAATGAAAACGGCGTCTGCCCGAAGTGCGGATACAAAAAGCAATAAATCCTCCGGCCGTCCGCGGCTGAAGTGAGGCAAGCGCCCTATGCTGAAAAG
>OLSP01003020.1_pt1 | contig 12476 bp, 8 predicted proteins | sample 1672941 | NCBI WGS metagenome assembly OLSP01 (sample SAMEA3136739, study PRJEB25190) | human gut metagenome | reverse complement strand
ATCTGCATGGTGTAGCCCAGCGCGCCGGACGTGTGCGGGACGATGGTGATCTTGGAAACGGGCTGCGTGTGCTTCTGCAGCGCGGCCACGAGCGCATGACCGACCTCGTGATAGGCCACGATGCGCTTTTCGATATCCGTCAGGACGGTGCCCTTCTTCTCGGTGCCCGCGATGACGACCTCGAACGACGTCAGCAGGTCCTCCTGATTCACGGTCTGGCGGCCCATGCGCACGGCACGCAGCGCCGCCTCGTTGACGAGGTTGGCAAGGTCCGCGCCGACTGCGCCCGCCGTGGCCTGTGCGATCTTCTTGAGGTCGACGTCCTCGGCAAGGCGGATGTTGCGCGTGTGGACGAGCAGGGTCTGGTAGCGCCCCTCCAGATTCGGGCGGTCAACGATGATGCGGCGGTCAAAGCGGCCCGCGCGCAGCAGGGCCTTATCGAGAATTTCTGGGCGGTTCGTCGCCGCAAGGATCACGACGCCCTTCGAGGAATCGAAGCCGTCGATCTCGGCAAGCAGCTGGTTCAGGGTCTGCTCGCGCTCGTCGTTGCCGCCGAGGCGGCTGTCACGGCTGCGGCCGATGGCGTCGATCTCATCGATAAAGATGATAGCCGGGGCGACCTTGCTGGCCTCCTGGAACAGATCGCGCACGCGGCTCGCGCCGACGCCGACGAACATTTCCACGAAGTCTGAGCCGGAGATGGAGAAGAACGGCACACGGGCCTCGCCCGCCACGGCCTTGGCCAGCAGCGTTTTGCCGGTGCCGGGGGAGCCGACGAGCAGCGCGCCCTTCGGCAGCTTCGCGCCGATGGCGGCATATTTCTGCGGATTGTGCAGAAAATCGATGATCTCGACAAGCGATTCCTTCGCCTCGTCCTGACCGGCGACGTCGCGGAACGTCACGCCGGTCTCCTTTTCCATATAGACCTTGGCCTTGCTCTTGCCGATGCTGCCGATGGCACCAAAGCCGCCGGCTCCGCCGCCGCTGCGCGAGATGATGAAGCGCATGAGCAGGCTGAGCAGCGCCAGCATCAGCAGCGGGAACAGCACCCACGAGAACAGGAACGTGAACGTGCTGTTCTCGACGATCTCGCCGCTGAACTCCACCTGATTGTCCTCCAACGTCGAAATGAGGGACGTCAGATCCACATTGGGCAGCAGGCCGGTGTAATACACGGTGCGCTGTGACTTCGACAGGGCCATCTCATCCCGGCGCAGGAACTGGATGCGGTCGGACTGGATCTCGACCTGCGAAATGGCATCGGTCTCCACTGCGCTGAGGAAGGCATCATAGGTGACCTGCTTCTCTCCGGCGGAGAACACATTGCTGAGCAGGCTGTTGAACAGCAGCGTCACGGCAACGGCAATGATCACGATCGTCAGAATGGAAAATCTGCGGCGGTCGCCGTTGCGGTTATCATTATTATTATTTCCGTTTGGTCTGTTTTGCGGGCTTTGATTCGCCATGGAATCGGCCTCCTTTCGCTTCTCCTGCATCATACCATATTTTGGTGCTTTCTGCAATTCTCACGGCAAAATGTGCTGTAAATTTTCTGTGAATTTGGATTTTTGTCCGGATTTCGGCCCGTTTCGCGCCGGTCCGACGATTCTCGGTGTTGTCTCCGGCGCGATTCTTTGCTATAATATAGGGAAGTTCTGATTCAATCAGCAAGAGTGGATGGCGAGAGATTTTTTGGCAAGGCGAGGTATGAAAAGTGCAGTTGTACTTTGTGTACCCGCAAGGGGCATGCCGCATCCGTAAGGCGGCAAAGCCGCCAACGGCTGCGCAATACCACAAACTTTCCATACCGATGGATTGACGAAAAAGCTCCGGCATCCGCCGCAGATGATTGATTCAGAGCTTCCCAAGGTAATGAAATCGCAAAAGGCGTATCGTGCGCCGGAAAGCAGAGGCATCCATGAAAGAATATACCAAAGAGCCGAGAAAGCCGCGCGAGGCTGCGCAGGAATCGCTGCCTGAGGATATGATCGAGGGCCGCAACGCCGTCACCGAGGCGCTGCGCAGCGGCCGCACCATCAACAAGGTATTTCTGGCCGACGGCGACACGGACCGTGCGCTCGGCCGCCTTGCCGCCATGGCAAAGGAGAGCGGCGCCGTCGTCGTGCGAGTCGACCGCCGCAAGCTCAACGACATGAGCCCCACGGGCGCGCATCAGGGCATTATGGCTGCCGTCGCCGCCCATGACTATGCCACGGTCGATGATATGCTGAACGCCGCGCAGGAAAAGGGCGAGGCGCCCCTGCTCGTCATCTGCGACGAGCTGTCCGACCCGCACAACCTCGGCGCGATCATCCGCACGGCGGAATGCGCGGGCGCGCACGGCGTCATCATCCCCCGCCGCCGCAGCGTCGGCCTGACGGCCGTCGTCGGCAAGGCCTCGGCCGGTGCGCTCGAATATATGCCCGTGGCCCGCGTTGCGAACCTCGTCGCCACGATCCGCGACCTGAAGGCCCGCGGCATCTGGGTGTTCGGCACGGCAGCCGACGGCGACACGACCCTCACCGGCGCAGACCTGCGCGGCCCGGCCGCCATCGTCATCGGCAACGAGGGCAGCGGCATGAGCCGCCTTGTCGCAGAGAGCTGCGATCTCAAGGTCAGTATTCCCCTGAAGGGCCACATTTCATCCCTGAATGCCTCGACGGCCGCCGCCGTGCTGCTGTATGAGGCCGTTCGCCAGAGAGGATAACCATGAACCGCCGTCAGCCGGAACAACTGAATAATGCGCAGTTCCCGGCTGAGTCAGAGCCGGAATATACGCTCGAGGAGATCATGGCCGAATTCGGCGCGCCGCAGGAGGCGGAGCAGACCCCGGAGCCGGTGTCCGAGCCGGAGCCGGTGCCCGAGCCGGAGCCGACCCCGGAGCCGGTGTCCGAGCCGGAGCCGATCCCGGAACCGGGACCGGTGCAGCCGGAGCCGCAGCAGACTTCTCCGCCGGAACCGCAGCCGGAGCGCGTGCACGTGTTCCGCCCCGTACCGGACCGGCGTCCGCCGCGGCCGGAGCGCAGCGCTCCCGCGCCGAAGCCGAAGGCAAAAAAGCGGCCCGTGCAGATCGTCGAGCGGCCGAAGCCGGAGCCGGAGCCGCCCACGCCGCAGCAGGCTCTGCAGCTGTGCAGCGCCGGGCTCGGCGGGCGGCGCGCCCGCCTGACGCTCAGCGGACTTCTGATGCTGATGCAGCTTCTGCTCGTGTGCTACGGGCAGTTCTCGCTGCAGTTTTTGCCGTTCCTGAGCGGAAAGCTGCAGCTGCTGCTCCCGGCGGCGCTGCTGGGCCTGCAGATGCTGCTGTCGGCCGACGCCCTGTGGCAGGGCGTGCGCGATCTCGTGCACCCGAGCCTCTATACGCCGGGGGCCGTGCTGTGTGTGCTGGCGCTTTTGGACAGCGTGCAGCAGCTCTCCGCCGGCGCTCCGGGCTACGCCGCCCCGGCAGCCCTTGTGCTGTTCGGCCTGCTCCACGCCCTGACGCGCGAGCGCGAGGGCCTGACCCGCACGCTGCGGGCCGTCTGCGGCTTTGACCGGCCGCTCGGCGTGCGCCATGTGCCGCAGCTCCTGCCAAACGAGGACGGCCTGCGCTGCGCACCCGGTGATACCCGCGACTTTATGCGCCATCTCTCCGACCCGGACCCCGCCGCGCGCGCCTTCCGGATCTACACGCTCCTTGCCCTGCCCGGCACGCTGCTCGCCGCGCTGGCCCTGTCGCGACTCGGCTCGATGGGCTTTGTACGCAGCTGGCTTATCCTGCTGCTAGGCGCGACGCCCTGCGCCGCCATGCTGTCGTTCGCGCGGCCGTTTTCTGCGCTGGCACGGCGGCTGGCCTCGTTCGGCGCGGCCCTGTGCGGCTGGCACGGAGCCCGCGTGCTCGGCGGGAAGCACACCGTCATCCTCCGCGACGAGGATGTGTTCCCCGCGAACAACATCACCTCCAGCGGTATGAAGCTCTACGGCACGCTGCCCGCCGGGCAGGTGCTGTCCTACGCGCTTGCCGCGCTCGAGGCGGCGCAGGATCCCCTCGCCGCCCTGTTTGACCGGCTTCTGCAGGCCCAGTTCGGCCGCCGCTGCCGCGCGGACGCCTATCGCTGCTATGACGGCGGCGGCATCGGCGCGCAGATCGGGCAGGACGTCGTCCTTGTCGGCTCGCTGCCGTTCATGCGCAGCATGGGCGTGCACATGTCCGACGGCGCGCGTGTGCGGCAGGCCGTCTATGTGTCCGTCAACGGTGAGCTGGCCGGAATTTTTGCCGTGAAATACAAGCCGAGCGCCTCGACCCGCGCCGGGCTGCGCGCCCTGCTGGCCAATCCCGGCAACTCCGTCATCCTCGCCACGCGGGACTTCCTCATCACGCCGGAGCTGCTCGCGGCACGCTATGAGCTGGCCGTCGGCGGCATCGCCTTCCCCGTCTACTCCGAGCGGCTGCGCCTGTCTGAGGCCGTCGGCGGCGAGGCGGACGCGCAGGGCGCGCTCATCGCCAAGGAGACGTTCGGGGCCTTTGCCTCGGCCGTTGCCGCCGCGCAGACGCTGCGCAGCACAACGCGCTTCTCCACGGTCCTGAGCCTGCTGTCCGGCATTCTGGGGCTCTGCTTGTGCGCGCTGCTGCTCTACTGGGGCTCGGCGGCCGCCGTTTCGCCGTTCCACATTGCCGCATTCCAGCTCATCTGGGCACTTGTGGCCGGTTTTCTGTCCGGTATTCTGCAAAGACTCTGAATTTTTGGCTCGTTTGCACAAAAGCAAGTAATATTATTCGTGCACTTTTCACAATTCTGTAATTATAATTGAAAAACGCTGGGAAATCGTGTATAATAAATTCAATTGTGGCACGGAATCGATATGCCGCCCGCAGCGGGAGGGCATCTTGGCCTCTGCGCTGTTTAGAAAGGAGTTTTCAACTATGTACACTGCGAAGGATATCCGCAACCTTGCTCTGCTGGGCCACGGCGGCGACGGCAAGTCCGCCCTGTGCGAGAGCATGCTTTATGTGACCAAAGCGATCACCCGTCTCGGCAAGCGCGCCGACGGCACGACCGTTTCTGACTTTGATGACGAAGAGAAGAAGAGACAGTACTCTATCAAGACGTCTGTCATCCCCGTCGAATTCGGCGGCTGCAAGCTCAACGTACTGGACAACCCCGGCTACTTTGACTTTGCTGCGGAGATCGTACAGTCCCTGCGCGTTGCGGATGCCGGCCTGATCTGCCTGACCGCGAAGTCCGGCATCGCCGTCGGCACCGAGAAGGGCTGGAAATCCCTGGCCGACGCCGGTCTGCCCGCAATGTTCTATGTTTCGAAGCTCGACGAGGAGCATGCGAACTTCTTCAATACGTTCGACTCCCTGCGCGATATCTTCGGCGCCTCCGTCATCCCCTTCACGTTCCCGATCCTGCACGGCGAAGAGGCCGTCGGCGTTGTCGATCTCGTCTCCAAGAAGGCCTACGACGTCTCCGGCAAGGAGATCGCCCTGCCCGCCGAGGCGGAAGAGAAGATCGAAGAGTACATGGCCGAGCTGAATGAGCAGGTCGCCGAGACCGACGAAGCCCTCATGGAGAAGTTCTTCATGGAGGAGCCGTTCACCGAAGAAGAGCTGCTCAAGGGCATCAAGGACGGCATCCGTCAGCGCTCCGTTACGCCGGTCTTCTGCGGCTGCGCGATGAACGGCCTCGGCACCGCCGCCCTGCTGGACAACCTTGTCCGCTTTGCGCCGTCCCCGCTGGAGGGCAAGCCCGCTGTCCGCGTCGACGAGGAAGGCAAGGAGTCCGAGTTCCCGCTGAATCCCGACGGCCCCGTGACCGCGTTCGTGTTCAACACCGTCGCCGACCAGTACGGCAAGAACTCCTACTTCAAGGTCCTCTCCGGCAACATCGAAGACACCATGACCGTTGTTAACGCCCGCACCGGCGACAATGAAAAGCTCGGCAACACGTTCTTCCCGAAGGGCAAGGACAACGCCAAGACCGCGAAGGTCTGCTGCGGCGACATCGGCGTGTTCACGAAGCTTGCCTCCGTCCGCACCGGCGACACGCTCTGCCAGCCCGGCAAGCTTGTCACCATCAAGCCCATGACCTATGCAGAGCCCTGCTACCGCATGGCCATCTACGCCAAGACGAAGGGTCAGGAAGACAAGGTCGCCGCCGGTCTCGTCAAGCTGAACGAGGAAGACGCCTCCTTCACCTACGGCAACGATCCGGAGACGAAGGAAATGATCATCGCCGGTGTCTGCGACATCCACCTGAGCGTCATCATTGCCAAGCTCCTGAGCAAGTATAAGGTCGAAGCCGAGCTCCGCCCGGCAAAGATTGCCTACCGCGAGACCATCAAGAAAAAGGTCGAGATCCACGGCCGTCACAAGAAGCAGTCCGGCGGCCACGGCCAGTTCGGCGACGTTTATATCCGCTTCGAGCCGCAGAGCGAGTCCGAGGACATGATCTTCGCCGATGAGACCGTCGGCGGCTGCGTGCCGAAGAACTTCATCCCGTCCGTCGAAAAGGGCCTGCGCAACTGCATCGGCAAGGGTGTTCTGGCCGGTTATCCGGTCGTGTTCCTGAAGTCCACGCTGTACTTCGGCTCCTATCACCCCGTTGACTCCTCCGATATGGCGTTCCAGACCGCTGCCGGCATCGCCTACAAGGAAGGCCTGCCCACCGCCGGTCCGACCCTGCTCGAGCCGATCGGCGAGCTGAAGGTCTTCATCCCGGACGCCAACATGGGCGATATCATCGGCGACCTCAACAAGCGCCGCGGCCGCGTGATGGGCATGAACCCCGATCCCGACAACCGCGGTTGGCAGATCGTCGAGGCCGAGGTCCCCATGGGCGAAATGAGCAGCTACGCCATCGACCTGCGCTCCATGTCGCAGGGCCGCGGCTCCTACAGCCTCAAGTTCGTCCGCTACGAGGAGGTCCCGCAGATCAACCAGGCAAAGATCATCGAGGACGCCAAAAAGGCAGACGAGGAATAACCCAGAAATCACAATGGCCGGTGCGAAAATTCGCACCGGCCATTTATTATCGCTTCTTTTCACATTGCTGCAGCATGGCGCGGAAGCCGCACTGCAGCAGCGGCAGGTCCTCGTGTGCCTCGTAATAGGCGTGCCCGGAATGCGGGAGCGTTGTGACAACGGCCTGCGGATTCTCCGCAAACCTCCGCGCGCTCCGCACGGAGACAAGCTCGTCCCGTTCTGAAAAATACGCCCGGCAGGGCACGGCGAGCTGCCGCACGAGCGGCCGCGTCCGGCGGATCTCACCGAACAGCTCAAAAAAGCGCGGCGGCCAGCCGGCATAGTGCAGCACATTGCGGTCCCGCTCCACGCCATAGGCCGCAACCGCCGCCTGCCCCCACGGGTCCCTCGGCGTGCCGCCGTAGTTCAGCCACGCATTGCGCAGCGCACGGGGCCGGACGTGCACGTGGAGCGGCACATTCAGCAGGAACAGGCCCTCGACCGGCGAACGCACGGCCTCCTGCACGGCAAACAGCGTCCCCATGGAATGCGCCGCGATCACGACCGTCTCATGCCGTGCGCGCAGCTCGGCAAATGCCTGCCGGGTCTGCTCCCGCCAGACCGCCATGGAGGCCGCAGAGAAATCCCGCGCACCGCCGCCATGCCCCTGCAGGAGCAGATTGCAGAAGGACCAGTCCTGCGGCACGAGCGGCAGGAAGGGGGCAAACTGCGCGGGCGACCCGAGGATGCCGTGCACGAACAGCACCGCGCAGGCTGCGCCAGGCAGAAGGCGCTTTTCCGTCTCGCGTATCATGGTGGCTCCTCCGTTCAAGTTCATTTTCGCTCAGATTTGTTCTCCATTCGCTCGGCAAGATCGTCGAACGTGACAAATCGATAGCCGAGTGTACGGAGCAGACTGATGATAGCCTCGACCCTCCGGCGGTAGGTCAGCAGGCCGTGGTGGAGATAATAGCGGTCATAGAGCTTCAGTCCCGCAAGCTCCGGCTGGCGCTGCCGTGAAAGCTCAAACGGATGCAGGTAGAACACATAGAAATCATTTTCGCGCAGATAGCTGCGCAGGAGCGGCAGGACAAAGCTCCAGTTGCCCAGGCGCACATAACCGCCGCCGGAGATCGGGTAATTCTGCCCGAACAGGCGCTGGCACGACAGGCTGAACTCGTAAAAATCGCCCTTGCGGAAGATGCCGGGGCGCAGCTCGCGGTAGCTCGTCATGTCCAGATGCTTCACATGGCGCGCGGCCGGGAAGTCCATCCGGCTCGAATCGTAGCGGAAGCCAAGCTGCCGCACAATATCGAGCTTTTCCTCGTCCAGTCCGAAGCACGGCGCGCGATAGCCGCTGACCTGCGTGTGAAAGGCCGTCTCAAGCTGCTGCTTGCCCGCGAGCGTCGCGCGGCGGAAGTGCTCGTCGTCCATGCCGCACGGCGGCACATGCTCCAGCCCGTGCAGCGCGAGGCGGTGGCCCCGGTCAACATAGCGCTGCACCCGTTCCCGCTCGCGCAGAGCCGTCCGGCAGACGGCAAACATCGTCGCGCGAATTTGATATTGTTCCAGCAGGCGGATATAGATATCCAGCCCGTCCAGCATGTGCCGCCTCACCCGCTGCCCGGACTTTGCCACGCACTCCGTGTCGGCAAAATCCTCGACATCGATCGTGAAAACGGCGTATTTCTCTCTCTTCATTTCCCTGCTCGCAGTATTCCGGATTGGCAGGCATTGCCCGCCGGGAGTCTCTATTGTAATGCATGTGCGGGTGGAAGTCAACCGGCAGGACCACAGGCCGCACGAAAAGCAGACGAACCCGGCAGAAATCCCGCCGGGTTCGTCTGAAATGTGTGATTTGATCGTTTCTGCGCGAAAATAATCGATTTTTGGGATCGTCCGCACCGAACTTGGGAAATATTATTTCCCCGCCCGTCTGTTTCGACAGATTATCCTGCCGGAATATGATACCTTTAATCGCGGGATGCACGCGGCGCGAGCGCGACCGCCACAGCCGTCATGTCATCCTCTGCCGGAAAGCCTGCGATGAGCAGCGCAGCAAGCTCCCGCGGCGAATCTCCCGCAAAGCCCGCCACGGCGCTCTCTGCATCTCCCGCGCCATCGCTGACCAGAACGAGCATCTCTCCTCCCCGAAGGGACAGCCGGTACCGCTCCGGCGCGTGGTCACCTCCCACCCCCACGCCCGGCGGAAGCGAGGCTGTCCCCAGTTTTTTGACCGTATCCCCGCAGCGCAGGTACGACGGCGCTGCGCCCCACTTCAGCAGCTCCGCCTCCCCGCTGGTCAGATCGATGTGCAGCAGGTCCACGGTGGAAAAGCAGCCGTCCCCGCGCAGCAGGTAGGTCCCGTTCAGGATGCGCAGCGCATCGAGCGGCGCAACACCTGCGCGCAGCAGGTCACCGAGCAGATGCACGCAGTCCGCGCTCAGTCCGGCGGCAGGCTCCCCCGTGCCCATGCCGTCGCACAGCAGCACATAGTAATCGTTCCGCGGGCCGGGGAAACAGGCGCCCCGGTCGCCGTTCGCGGCGGCCCCGTGCCGCCCGGCCGTGCAGATGCCCGTCACGGCGCGGTAGCGCGGTGCATCGGGCTGCGGCGCGCCAAGCTCGGCCTGCATCCGGCGCAGATATTCCGCCACGCAGCCGAATTCCTCAGACAGCAGCGCGCGGCTCTCCTGCAGCTGCACGCGGTAGCGGCGGCGGTAGAGCATGCTCTCCAGCTCCTGATCGAGCGCCGCAAGGAAGCCGTCAAAATGGCAGCAGCCCTCGCGGAACTCCGCCGGGAAGTCCGCAGCCTCCGCCTTGCCGCGCTGCAGCAGCCGTCCGGCAGCCTGCTCGAGCGCGTCATAGGTCTGGCGGGCATTGTGCTGCCAGCAGCGGTGGAAGCGCGCGCAGCAGCGGCAGATGCGCTCCGCCGCCCCGTCATAGACGCTGTCCGCCTCGCTCAGGCCTCGCTCCTGCACCGGGAGCTGAGCCTGCAGCAGCTCGAGCACCTGCGCCGCATCCCCCATGCGGCGCGCGGCCAGCTCCTCCGCCGCGGCGGGGCCGGAGGCCCGGAGCGCACCGGTCCGCCGCAGCCACAGTCCGAGCGGTATGCCGATGCCGATGGCGGCAAATGCGGCGGGCGACCCCACACCGCCCAGCCACAGAACGCCGCAGCACAGCGCGCCGCCGAGCAGCGCACGGGCAAGATCGCTGCGCACGACCCGCGCCGTCACGGCAGGCAGCAGCAGAGCCGCCGTCACGCTCCAGCCGAGATTTCCCGTCAGGCCGAGCGCCGCAGCGGCAGCGCACACGGCCGACAGCTCCGGCGCGCCGTAGACCATGGCGCAGCCCCCGATGAGCCCCGGATCGACGGGCAGACCGAGCGCCGTCAGGCCGCTCAACCCGCTCAGCAGCGCCGCAAAATACAGCGGCCGCCCCCGCTCTCCCGCTCCGGTCCCGCAGCGCAGGACGGCCGTCCCCACACCGGCCGCCGCACTGACCGCAAGCCACTGCAGGGCGGGCCGCCACCCGCCGTTCCCGCCGAAGACCTGCAGGCTGCCGAGCACAAGGGCCGTTCCGGCCGCCATGGCAGGCAGAAACCACCGCGTCGCCGGGAGCGCCGTGCCCTGAAACACCACGATCGCCGCCAGCAGCAGGGCCGTCAGCGCGATGCGCTCGGCCGCCATGGCAGGCTCGCACAGCAGGGCATAGCCCGCCGCCGCGCCGAGCGCCGCCGACAGAGACCGCCGCCCGAACGGCAGCGAGGCCGTCAGGCAGGCCCCGAGCGGCAGGGCCAGCCCGCCGATCTGCGCCCCGGCCGTCAGGAAGCCGCTCCCGAGCAGCAGCAGGCACTCCCCGAGCCCGTGCAGCCGGACGGACACACGCGGCAGCCGCTGTTTCGCCAGAAGCTGCTGAGAACCGGACTTTTTCATGAGCTCCTCCCCTCTCCGGTGCGCGGAGAAGGCCGAGCCGCCGCGCTGCCGAACGATTTGTCCCGATTTTAGCACGCAGGGCGCAAGAGTTTTGTCGGGAAATCGGAGCGGAAATTTTTCCGGGAAAAACTTGTGCGGCTTCCGGAAACCGTGTATAATATTGCCATTGAGGTGATAAATATGGGTAAGGAACTGGAATTCAAGCTGGCCGCTGCAAACGACGCCGTTCTGGACTGTCTGCTGGGCGACCCCGAAATGGCCGCGCGGATGGAGGGCCCCATCGTGTGCACGCCGATGGAAACGACCTATTTTGACACGGAGACGAATGCGTTCCGCACAAATCACTGGACGCTCCGCCGCCGTCAGGAGGGCAGCCGCAGCGTCGTCTGCGTCAAGACGCCCCAGCCGGAGCCGTTCGCCCGCGGTGAATGGGAGGTCGAGGCCCGGGCGGTGGACGACGCCGCCATCGAATGGCTGCTGGACTTCGGCGCGCCGCGGCAGCTGCTGCAGCTCTACGGCGAAGCGCCGCTGCGCCCCGTGTGCGGCGCGCGGTTCCTGCGCCGCAGCGTCATGCTCCGTCTGGCAGACGGCAGCCGCGCCGAGCTGGCGTGCGACTGCGGCGTGCTGCACGGCAAAACGGAGGAGCTTCCGTTTGCCGAGGTCGAGCTGGAGAGCAAGGAGGGCGCGCCGGACGCCGCAAAGGCCCTTGCCGGCCGGCTGGCGAAGCAGTATAATCTGCGCTGGGAGCCGCTGAGCAAATTTGCCCGTGCCAATGCGCTGAAATGACAAAAATGCCGGGAGCTTTCGCTCCCGGTCAGCTTGTCGAAAGAATCCCTTCGGGATTTTTCGCCAACCTGCCTTCAAAATTGCAAATGAAATTTTTGTAGAATTATTTTGCAATTTTGCCGCTGCGGCGGGTTATTGAACGCGAAAGGGAACCCTGACGGTTCCCTTTCACACATTCCTTCCCTCCGAAACTTTCGGCTGGGCATTTTTTCGACAGTCAGAGATGCCGGGAGCTTTCGCTCCCGGCATCGTGTTATTTCTGCGGAATATGCGGCAGACTTACTGAACGTCCTCGATCAGGCCGTAGCCGCCGTCGTTTCTCTTATAGACCACGGCGAACGCGCCGTCGTTCTCCTCATCCTTGAAGGCAAAGAAGCTGTGCTCCAAGAGCTCCATCTGCAAGATGGCCTCCTCGTGCGTCATGGGCTTCATGGGGAACTTCTTCCGCCGGACAAGTTCAAACTCCTCTTCCGGTGCCTCTGGCGCAAAGGAAACCTCTTCTGCGCTGGGGGAGCGAACAAAGGCATCCTGCCGCAGGCGGCGGGCCAGCCTCGTCTTATTTTTCCGGATCTGCCCTTCAATGGTAGCCACAGCCGCATCGATGGAGGCGAACATATCCGACGTACTTTCCCTGGCACGGAACCATGTATTGGCGGCGTGAACCGTCAATTCCACCTGATTACGGTTTTTCATCACATGAAGCATTTACGCGGGCATTCAAGGGAACCTATGGCATCACTCCGAGCAAGTACCGCAAAAAACCGACGCCGGTCGTTCTTCGTACAAAAATAAACTCCTTCGACCGCTACTTTTTA
>OLSP01003014.1_pt1 | contig 12495 bp, 11 predicted proteins | sample 1672941 | NCBI WGS metagenome assembly OLSP01 (sample SAMEA3136739, study PRJEB25190) | human gut metagenome | reverse complement strand
AGTTCAGGTTGTCGGACATATTCTGGCAAATGGCAAGGGAGTCAACAAACAGAAGGTGCGGGGACAGCTCTGTGTCTGCCATTCGAAGGAAGATTTATTTAATCATTATCAGCCGGGAGATATTGTTGTTATTCAGGATACGGATAATCAGATGCTGGAACAGCTCCGGACGGCTTCCGGTATTGTTATCGAAAAGGGTGGCTTTGATGCCCATGCGGTAACCGTTGGTCTGAGCCTGGACATTCCGGTATTGATTGATGTGAAAAATGCTACGGATATTTTAAAGAGCGGTGTATTTGTGAATATGGACTGCGAAAACGGCGTGATTGTTGCCGGAGAATAAAAAATTCATATTTATATAAGAAAAGGGTATTCGAAAAAATTTCGGATACCCTTTTTGAAACCTTTAATTTTCAGCGTATTTACATGCGAGCTTTGCACAGTAAGCAATAATTTCCATACAGTTTTTCTTTCTTGGTTTGGAATCAAAATCACCGAAAGGCTGAGACATTTCATTGCAGATCAATGTACCGTATTCGCCTTCGATTTCTTTTACCATATCTCCGAAAACCGGATAAATATCACCCTGTAAATGTTTGATACGATCGCCCATTTTTTCCTTAGGGCCGAAAGGATTCCGACGGCCTTTAACGGTTCCGAGAGCCATAACGGCACCGGTGATAGCTCCGCATATATTTTTCGTATGACCGATACCACCGCCGAAGCCGGTAGCCATGCAGAGAATTTCCTCCGGAAGCTCGGTATCGTACATATCCATAAAGGTTTTCATGACACATTCTGTGCAATTCAGTCCCTGACGGAAATATCCGCGGCTGATTTCATCGGCAACCGCCATTTTTTCTTCCAGTGTTTTTCCCTTAATAATTTCTTTTTCCATAAGATTGCCTCCAAAAGATAGAATTTAATTTTATTGTAGCATAGTTACAAATATTTACCAGTATAAAATAAAATCTTGGCAAATAGTTAACTTGTAATTTCTTTTTATATATATTAGAATGAATGAAACATTGAAACAGCATTTACAGAAAGGACTGTGGTAATCATGGAAGCTAAGACAGTATCAGATTCAAGAACAGTACAGCATCGTATCGTTATGTATCCGGATATTAACGGATTTGGGCGGTTATTTGGCGGGAAGCTTCTCTCATGGATTGACGAAGTTGCCGGGGCCACAGCACGACGGCATTGCGGCCGGGATGCAACGACCGTAGCGATTGATAATACGTATTTCAAATCCGGCGTGTATCTGAATGATATCGTTGTTTTGATTGGAAAACTGACCTATGTGGGAAATACGTCCATGGAAGTGCGTATCGATACTTATCGGGAAGACCGGGAAGGCAGACGGTATCCGATCAACCGGGCATATTTTGTCATGGTATGCATGGGGGATGATGATAAACCGATGAAGGTGCCGCCGCTGCTTCTTGAGAATGACGGTGAGCGGATGGAATGGGAGACGGCAGAAAAACGTCGTGATCTGAGACTCCACCGCCGGCAGGAAGGTTTTTAAAATATTCAGAATAAAAACTGCGCTGAAATTTTCAGCGCAGTTTTTTTGTCAAAAAATTTTTTTTAAAATTTTATCACCTCGATTATACCACAAAAATGACTATACATCAACCAACTGTCTTACGTGTGCCTATTTTTAAAAACATGTAAGAGTTCCTGCAGCGGTTTTCAAAACCTGCTACACTGTAAGCACACCGGACGACCGGTGAATAAAAATCACCAGCGCGCTTTCCACCGGGTCGGGCAGCCGCCAGCCGGTCAGACCGAAGAACAGCGCAATCAGCGCGGAGACCACGCCGGGGTTGACCAACTGCCGGAGGTTGATGTCGCCGCTGCCATCGAGCAGCATGACGCCGTAGGTGAACACGAGAAAGTTGAACACCAGCAGGAACATCGAGAGCATCGCCACGCCCTCCACGCCATAGAGCGCCTGAATGATCGGGATGCCCATGAACGCCAGATTGGTGAACACGAGCAGAAGCTGATCGAGGTTGCGCTCTTCCTTCGGCGTGGGCACGATGCGCACGAGCACCGCCGCCAGCGCGATCATCAGCGCGAAAAACGCGACGCTTACGCCGAGGGCGACGAGCATGCTGCCGGGCGCGCCGCCGCTTTGCAGCACCGACGAAACGATGCAGCAGGGGAACGCCGTGCTCAGCACCAGCGAAGAGAGCCCGCGCCGGAAGGACGGCGAAATCAGTCCCGCCCGTGCGGAAACATAGCCCGTGAACATCATGATGAACAACGTAATCATTTGAAAAATGATGCCGGAAACAGCCATAGAATATTCCTCCGTAGATGTTGGTAACTCCTTCCGTCACGGCTGCGCTGTGCCAATCTTCGGCGTTTTTATCGTCTGATTCCGCCGCAGGCGGCGACGATTTCAAACGTTCCCCGAAGAGGAAGGTACAGATGTTCGAATAAGCTGCTCATTTCATAGAGAAAAAGGGGAAATAAGCGCATTTGATGGTTCGTACCGACACAACGGCTCCCTCTTCGAGGGAGCTGTCGAGCAAAGCGAGACTGAAGGAGGATGAAGCGCAGGTTATTGTACACCAGTCTGGAACGGTTGTAAAGTTTTTCTTTTTGTGATATTCTATTTTATATTCTTGATTGGATTGTGGAGGCAACAAAATGGGCTATCAGGCGCTGTATCGCCGCTATCGTCCGGCGCGGTTCGAGGATTTTGTGGGGCAGGAGGCTGTGATCAAAACGCTGCGCAGCCAGATCACGAGCGGGCGCATCGCGCATGCGTATCTTTTCTGCGGCACGCGCGGCACGGGCAAAACCTCGACGGCGAAGGTGTTCGCGCGCGCGGTCAACTGCGAACACCCGGAGAACGGCGATCCCTGCGGCACGTGCGACACCTGCCGGGCGCTGGCGGAGGAAAACAGCCTCGATATTCTGGAAATCGACGCGGCCAGCAACAACGGCGTGGACGAGATCCGCGATTTGCGCGAAAAGGTGAAATACCCGCCGCAGACGGGGCGCTATCGCGTGTATATCATCGACGAGGTGCACATGCTCTCGCAGGGCGCGTTCAACGCGCTGCTCAAGACGCTGGAAGAGCCGCCCGCCTATGTCGTGTTCATTTTGGCGACGACGGAGCCGCAGAAGCTCCCGGCGACGATCCTTTCCCGTTGCCAGCGGTTCGATTTCGGGCGGATTCCCGCGCACCAGATCATCGGGCGGCTGCGCGTCGCGCTGGAGGAAGGCCATATTCAGGCCGAGGACGCGGCGCTTTCCCGCATCGCCCGCGCGGCGGAGGGCGGCATGCGCGACGCATGGTCGATCATGGACATGTGCCTTTCCTACGCGCAGGAGGAGGACGGCGGGCTGACGGAGGCGCTCGTGCTTCGGGTGCTCGGCGCGGCGGATAAGAGCTTTCTGTTCGCGTTCGCGGATCGGCTGATTGATTCGGACGCGGCGGGCGCGCTGGCGCTGATTGACGAGATGATGCGCAAGGGGCGCGAGGTGCAGGTGTTTGTGCGCGATGTGAGCGCCCATCTGCGCGCGCTGATGCTGGCGGATATCTGCGGCGAGGAACAGCTCAGCGGCCTTTTGGAGGTCACGCGGGAGGACGCGGCGGAATATGTTGCGCAGGCCAAGCGCACGTCGCACACGCGGCTGATGCGGATGCTCGATCTCTTTCTGGCGAGCGAAACAGATATGAAGTGGGCGGCACAGCCGCGCTTTGCGCTGGAAACGGCCGCGCTTCGCGCCTGCGTGCCGGAGGAAAGCATGCAGGTGGAGGCGCTCGTCGCCCGCGTGGACGAGCTGGAGCGCAAGCTGCGCGAGGGCGCAGTGGCGGCTGCGCCCGCCCGGAAGCAGGCGGTCGCCGCGCAGGCGGCCGATACGCCGGACGACGCGCAGGGAGAAGCTGCGCCGCCCCCCGCGAAGGAAGCGCCGAAAGGCCCTGCGCCGGACGCGGAACGCATCTGGCAGGAGGCCATGCGGCAGGCCAAGCAGAAGCCGCAGCTCTTCGGCATGCTCAAATTCGGGCGGCTCGTCTCCGGCGAGAACGGGCTGTTCACCGTGGTCTATTCCAAGGCGATGGGCGCGGCCTATGTGAAGATGCTGAGCATCCCGGAGAAGAACGAGGAGGTGGCGGGCTATCTGACGCAGGCGGCGGGCTACCCGTGCACATTCCGCGTGGCGATCGAGGGCACGGTGCAGGAATCGGACAAGGCGATCCTCAGCGCGCAGGAGGAAGCCAGAAAGCAGGCGGAAAACAGCCTGAACAAGGTATTCGATATGTTCGGACGGGAAAACGTGCGCGTCAAGGATGAATAAAAAGGCATGAAAACGGGCGCGTTATCGGTTTTTGGACGATGAAAAACGCTTTGCTGCGCATTTGTTTTGTAAAAAATACAAAGATGACGCGGAATTATTGTAATTTCGTTGACTCTCCGGCGGGTCAGGTGTAAGATATCCTCATTCCAACGAACAACCTGTGGATAGACCCGATGGGGTCGGGAGGACAGCGCAATGAAGAAAATGCTGATTTTGGCCATGACGATGGCGATGGTTCTGCTCGCGGCGGCGGGCGTTTGCGAAACCCTGCGCGTGGGCATGGAGTGCAACTACGCGCCGTATAACTGGACGCAGAGCGACGCGAGCGAAAACGCCGTGGCGATTGCGGCGGGCGGCTACGCGGACGGCTACGATGTGCGCATCGCGAAGATCATCGCCGATCAGCTCGGCATGGAGCTGGAAATCGTCAAGACCGAGTGGGACGGCCTGACCCCGGCGCTGCTCTCCGGCAACATCGACGTGATTATCGCGGGCATGAGCCCGACCGCCGAGCGCCGGATGACCATTGACTTTACGGATTCCTACTACGACACGGAGCTGACCGTCGTGGTTCGCAAGGACAGCGCGTTTGCCGGCGCGAAGAGCCTGGCCGACCTGGCGGGCGCGAAGATCACCGGCCAGATGAGCACGTTCCACTATGACATGATCGACCAGATCGAGGGCGCGGTGAAGATGCCCGCGATGGAGACCTTCCCGACGATGATCGTTGCGGTTTCCTCCGGCGCGATTGACGGCTATGTGGCTGACCGCCCCGGCGCGGTCTCCGCGACCTCCGCGAACGCGGATCTGACGTACATCACCTTCGACGAGGGGCAGGGCTTCACCGTCTCCCCGGACGACGCGCAGATTGCCGTCGGCGTGAAGCAGGGCAGCCCGCTGAAGGCGCAGATCAACGAAATCCTCGCCGGGATTTCCGCCGAGGAGCGCAACGCCATCATGGACGCGGTTGTGCTCGATCAGCCGCTGAGCGAGTAACCGAAGGGAATAAAGGACTGTCGGTCAGCCGACAGCCTTTTATGCGCCATGGGGGGAGAACGTTGGGGCGCTGCCCCAAGCCCTGCCAAGAACCTGAGGTTCTTGGATTTCCCACTTTGTTTATCGCTGCGCGATAAACGGAGGAAAAGAAGTTTCTTATTAAATAAACCATCTGCGAAGCAGATGGTAATGGAAGGTGCAGGGAACTCAGTTCCCTGCCGGGGTTCGGGGCGGCGAGTCGACGTACCCCAAAGGAGAAAACAAAATGCCGAACGCTTCTACATCCTTCTTTGGCTGGGTGGCCTTTTTGCTGGAAAAATACGGGATGCTGTTCCTGCGCGGAACGGGCATGACCCTGCTGATTGCGCTGACGGGCACGGCGCTGGGCTTCGCGCTCGGCCTGCTGGTGGCCATCATCCGCACCATCGCCCTGCCGGAGAAGAAGAAAACCGGCTCGAACGTCGGCGTGACCCTCCGGCGCGGGCTGCTCAGGCTGGCGCAGCTCCTGATGAACGTCTACATTCAGGTGTTTCGCGGCACGCCGATGATCGTGCAGGCCGTCGTGATCTACTACGGCGCGCAGTACGCGGGTGTGTACATGGATACGACCTTCGCGGCCATCTTCATCATCTCCATCAACACCGGCGCGTATATGGCCGAAATCATCCGCGGCGGCATCGTCTCCGTCGATAAGGGGCAGTTCGAGGCGGCGCACGCCATCGGCATGACCCACTGGCAGACCATGACGACGGTGGTTCTGCCGCAGGCCATTCGCAACATCCTCCCCTCCGTGGGCAACGAGCTGATCGTCAACATCAAGGATTCCAGCGTGCTCAACGTCATCTCCGTCTCCGAGCTGTTCTTCCAGGCGAAGAGCGCCGCTGGCACGTATTACCGCTACTTCGAGGTCTATTTCATCATCGCGGTGATCTACCTCATTCTGACGCTGAGCGTCAGCGCCGTCCTGCGCGCGGTGGAAAAGAAGATGGACGGCCCGGATAACTACGTCATTCACGGCTCGCAGAGCGACAGCCGCGCGGATATCAAGGTATCCGTCGAAAACGAAAAGGAGGCCGTCAAGAGATGGAACGTGTGATTGAAGTCAGGGGCATCAAAAAGGCCTTCGGCGACCACGAGGTGCTGCGGGGCGTGGATTTTGCCGCCAACAAGGGCGAGGTGACCTGCATCATCGGCTCCTCCGGCTCGGGCAAATCGACGCTGCTGCGCTGCATCAACCTGCTCGAAACGCCGGACGAGGGGCAGATTCTCTACCACGGCGAGGATATTCTCTCCGGCGCGGTCAACATGCCGCGCTACCACGCCAAGGTCGGCATGGTCTTTCAGCAGTTCAACCTGTTCGGCAACATGGATGTGCTGAACAACTGCGTCACCGGCCAGATGAAGGTGCTGCACCGCACCCGCGAGGAGAGCGTTGAAAACGCGATGAAGTACCTCGAAAAGGTCGGTATGTCCGCCTACATCAACGCCAAGCCGCGCCAGCTCTCCGGCGGGCAGAAGCAGCGCGTCGCCATCGCCCGCGCGCTGGCGATGGACCCGGAGGTCATCCTTTTCGACGAGCCGACGAGCGCGCTTGACCCGGAGATGGTCGGCGAGGTGCTCTCCGTCATGCAGAAGCTCGCGCAGGAGGGGCTGACGATGCTGGTCGTCACCCACGAGATGGGCTTTGCCCGCGCGGTGGCCAGCGAGGTCGTGTTCATGGATCAGGGCGTGATCTGCGAGCACGGCGACCCCAAGGACGTGCTCGGCGCGCCGAAGACCGAAAGGCTCAAGGCGTTTCTGGCGAGTATGCTGTAAAAGCGAATACACGGCGCTTTCCCGAAAAACGGGAGGGCGCTTTTTATATAACGCGGGCGCGCAAAACGAGGGGATAAAATGCGGGCGCGTTATCGGAATTTTTGCAAAATTTCGAATTTCGGATTCGCGAAGAACCGTATAAAACAGATTGAAAAAAGAATGTCGATATGCTATGATGTCCGTATCCATTTTGTAGGCTGTGTATGGGAAAACAATGAATCGAAGGAAAGGCAGAAAGCGATGAACAGGAAGATTTGGAAGGCGCTGGGCATAGCGGTCTGCATGCTGGCGCTGGCGGCACCGCGCGCCATGGCGGAGAGGCATGAGGTCTGGAATGACACTGATTTTAAGAAGGCGATTGAAGCGATTAACAAATCCGGCGACACAGAAAACGAGATCGTTTTGATGCAGGATATCATCTTGAAAGGCAATACTACCGACTATACATTGACCAACGGCAAGGAGACGACCACCAAGACGACGACCATCAAGGGCGAAGGTTATACGATTTCCATTAAAGGTTCGACCGCAGGAATTACGGTGGCAAAAAAAGGAACTGTCCTGAATTTGGGCGCGGAAGGTTACGACAAAAAGCTGACGATTGACGGAGACGAAGAAATAAGTGGTGGCTCTGCATCTGGAAATGCAAAGAATGCCTTTGTATCTGTATTAGAAGGGGCAACCGCGAATATGTACGGGAATGTGACGCTGCAAAATGGGATGTTTGGGGGCAACGCCTGCGTAGTGATTATGGGTTCGAATTCAGTTTTTAACATGCATGGCGGCGTAATTGAAAACTGCAGCCGCGCAGTAACTGCTGATTCGGGGACAACATTCCATATGCAGGGCGGCAAGATTCTAAATTGCGTAAGCGAGAATGATGGCGGCGGCGTCCGTCTTTATAAAGCTACATTTATCATGGATGGCGGCACAATCAGCGGATGTAAGGCACGTATGGGTACGGGCGGCGGTTTGTATGCAACAAATGGTTCAACCATCACCATCAACAACGGCACAATCAGCAGATGTTCGGCGGCAAATGATGGCGGCGGTTTGTATGCGGACAATTCAACCATCACCATCAACAAAGGCACAATCAGCGGATGTGATGGAAGATGGGGCGGCGGTTTGTATGCGGAGAAGAAGTCAACCATTACCATCACCGGCGGTACAATCAGCAGATGTGAGGTAGGTGCGGGCGGCGGTTTGTTTGTGGACAGTTCAACCATCAGAATCAGCGGCGGCATAATCAGCGGATGTATTACGTCAGATACAGGTAATGGCGGCGGTTTATATGCAAATAATTCAACCATCAAAATCACCGGCGGCAGAATCGAAAACAACAAAGCAGCACATGGCGGCGGCGTGGCGCTGATCGGCAAAACAACGTTTGAAAAACCAATAACAAATTGGACGGTTATTGGCAATGAAGCGTATGCAACCGGCGGTGTCGGCGGCGGTATTAAGTTGGAAAATGGGTCGATGGATGTTTCCAATGGATCAAATAAGATTTACAACAATACGGCAGACGGACACGGCGCAGATATTTGTCTGACAGATGATACTTCTTCAATCAAACTGCCCAACGCCGCGAACATGGGCGCGTTCTATCATAACAGCAACATAAAAATTGACAACTGGTATAACGACAACCCGCGATATACGCCCTCTGAAAACGGTCAGGTGGTGGAAGCAAACAAGCTGCTAAACGGCGGATTGTCGCTCGTCGCTTCGTATAAAGCAAGCCCGGTGCACATCGAAATCAACGCGAACGGCGGCGTAGGCGGAAGCGGGAGCCAAACGGTGCAAAAGGGCACGAATGTCACCCTCGAAGCGCCCACAAAGGAAGGGCATCTGTTCAAGGGCTGGAAGGACGAGAAGGGGAACAGCTATCCGGCCGGAGAAGACGGAAAAGTCAACATCATCGCCACGGGCGATATGACGCTCACGGCGGAGTGGAAAAAGCTCCCCAGCGCGGAAAACCTGCCGAAGACGGGCGATGAAAGCCCCGTTCTGCTTTGGGGCGCGGTGCTGGCGGTTTCCGCGGCGGCCTGCTTCATGCTCAGACGCAGGAAGTAAATCAGAATAAGAACGGACATGCGGGTAACGAATCCCATGTCCGTTTTTTGACGTTTTGCGGACTTTGGCGGACGCGAAAAAAAGAAAGTCGGCTGACCTTTCGGCACTTTATGGTTGCAATTTGGGGAGCGGGAGGATAGAATGTATATAGACAGATTATTAACGAATCGTGCACCATCGACCGGAAAAGGACGTTACAACCATGGATATCAAACAGCTTCTGACCATGATTACGCTCTCCCAGACGCTCAACTATCAAAAGGCGGCGGAGCAGCTTCAATATGCGCCGAGCACGCTTTTTAAGCATATCCAAATGCTGGAACAGGAGGTCGGCGCGCCGCTTTTCTGCAAAACAGGCCGCCAGCTCGCGCTCACCCGGCAGGGCGAGGCGTTTTTGGTGCACGCCAACCGCATGGTGGAGCACTATTATCTGGCGCTGGACAGCGTCTGCCCGGCGGAGAAGCTGGAGGGCACGGTCAGCGTCGGCGGGTGCGAAATCAACATCGGCAACAGCCTGCTCACGCTGTTTGAGCAATTCCATACCGCGCACGCCGAAACCCGGCTGAACATGATGATGACGCACAACGCGGGCGTTCCGGCGCTGATCCGCTCGGATATGCTGGATATCGGCTTTTTCTACACCACGCGCCCCGGCGTGGTCAGCGGGCTGCGGGCGGTGCCGCTGTATCGCGAGCCGGTGTATATCATGGTGTCGTGGGATCATCCGCTGGCGCAGAAGAAGGGGCTGAAATACGAGGCGCTGGAGGGCATGCAGTTCATGTACCCGCACGATACATGCTGCTTTGTCGGCGAGTTCCTGCCGATGCTGGAAAAGATGGGGATTCACCTGAGCAAGACGACGTTTTTGGGCGGCGTTCAGCTCGTGGTGGAGCAGGTGCGCAAGGAGGGCGCGATGACGCTTGCGCCGCACTGCGCCGCGCAGCATTACCACGACGCTTACGGGCTGGTCAGGCTGGATATGGACGAAGACCCGATCTGGGCGTGGGAAAATATCGTCTACAAAAACTACGAAACGCTCAAGCCCGCCGCCCGCGCGCTGGCGCGGAGCAGCGCGGTCTATGCCGATGAACTTGTGAAAAAGGACACGAGCGGGTGGATTGCAAGGCCGAACGGGACGGCATGATCGTTAAATTTCTGTTTTTCGAATGATTCATTTCCTCCTTTCGAGTGATGAAACGCATAAATTCATGTACAATGATGTCAGGAGTTCCGAACGTGTTTACATCGGAAAGGAGAAAAAAGAATGAACAAGAAATGGATCGCTTCTCTGGCTTGCGTCTGCCTGCTGGCTTCCAGCTTCACGGCGGCGGTGGCCGAGGGCATGAAGCCCGGCACCTACACGGAAGTCGCCCGCGGCATGTACGACGGCCTGACGGTGGACGTGACCGTGTCCGAGAGCAAGATTGAGGACATCAAGGTGACCGCTTACAACGAGACCGCTCCCGGCTGGCCGGCGCTGGAGAAGATGCCCGCCGCGATTCTGGAAGCGCAGTCTCTGGCGGTAGATACCGTCAGCGGCGCGACCCGCACCTCCGAGGGCATCCTCAAGGCTGTTGAGGCGGCTCTGGTCGAGGCCGGCGCGAACGTCGAGGATTTCAAGAAGCCGGTCGAGGCGAAGGAAGTCGCCGCGCCGGATTACTTCCCGACCATGGGCTCCGTCGAATTGCCGGAGAAGTGGGACGAGAGCTATGACGTCGTCGTCGTCGGCGGCGGTTTCGCGGGCCTTGCGGCGGCTTACTCTGCGGAGAAGGCCGGCAGCAGCGTCGTGCTGGTTGAGAAGCTCTCCACCACCGGCGGCAACAGCGCCATCAACGGCGGCCAGTATGCCGCTTACACCTCCAAGCGCGCCGCCGATCTCCAGCAGAAGCTGGGTCTCGAGCCGGACACCGCCGAGAAGCACATCGAAGACACCATCAAGGGCGGCGACAACATGAGCAACCCGGCGCTGGTGCGCGAGATGGTCTACGCTTCCCCGGTCTACTTTGATCTGCTGCTGGACAACGGTCTCCAGATTCGCGAGACGCTGGCTCGTCCGGGCGGACACTACGGCTACCGCACCTACGTCACCGAGAACCAGGTCGGTTCCGACATCACCAACCTGCAGCTCAAGATGCTGAAGGAAACCAGCGCGACCATCGAGCTGGAAACCAAGATGGTTGAAATCTACCGCACCCGCGACGAGGCGAACCGCGTTGTCGGTATCCGCGTTGCGACCGCGGACGGCTACAAGACCATCGAGGCCAAGAAGGGCGTCATCATGGCGACCGGCGGCTTCTCCGCGAACGTCCAGATGCGCGAGACGCAGGTTCCGTACCTGACGGAAGAACTGCCGACCACCAACATCAAGGCTGCGTCCACCGGCGAGGGCATCTACCTTGCGCAGGCGATCGGCGCGAACACCACCCAGATGAGCAACATCCAGCGTTATCCGTGGGCGGACCCGAACACCGGCGTTCTGGATAAGTACGCGGTGTGGCCGTTCACCGGCCCGTCCTACGGCGTCATCTACGTTGATTACAACGGCAACCGTTACGTCAACGAGGGCGACCGCCGCGACGTCTGCGCGAACGCTGCCGTCAACACCGGTTTCGTCTCCACCTACGCCATCTTCACCGAGCCGGTCGTCGCTGGCTACGTCCGTCCGGAAGAAATCGAAGCCGGTATCGCCGATGGCCGCATCCTGAAGGCGGACACGCTTGACGAGCTGGCCGAGAAGATCAACGGCTTTGAGGTCAAGGGCATGTTCCCGACCGTCACCGGCGACAACCTGAAGGCCACCATCGAGAAGCACAACGGCTACATCGACAACGGCGAGGATCTCGATTTCCACAAGGTCATGGCTTCCACCATGGTCAAGATCGAGGAAGGCCCGTACTACGCGCTGCCGCAGTTCCCGTCTGTGCACCACACGATGGGCGGTCTGGTCATCGACACCATGACCCGCGTGCTTGACATCTACGGCCAGCCGATCGAAGGCCTCTACGCGGCCGGCGAAGTCACCGGCGGCGTGCACGGCACCAACCGTCTGGGCTCCAACGCGGATGCGGATGCTTGCGGCTTCGGCTACATCTCCGGCATCGTCGTTGCGACCGGCGAGCTCCCGGACTTCATCCCCGCTGAGTAATTGAATCGCTCACATGCGGCGGCGCGAAAGCGCCGCCGTTCTTTTACTCCCTCAGTCAGCTTCGCTGACAGACCTTCGGCATTTCGCTTGCCTGCCTCCCGCGCAGCGGGCGGCAAGCTACATGCCCTCAAAGA
>OLSP01003000.1_pt1 | contig 12554 bp, 27 predicted proteins | sample 1672941 | NCBI WGS metagenome assembly OLSP01 (sample SAMEA3136739, study PRJEB25190) | human gut metagenome | reverse complement strand
AAAACGGAACGCCCAGCACCAAAAGCGGAACGATTGGAAACAAAACCAGCAGAATCGCAAACAAAACAGCCGGATCCACCGACCAAAAGTGAGGAATTACCGACAAAAGATGAAGAAAAACCAACTGAGACACCTGACACCACTACAGTACCTGCAGAAGCAGAAGAAAAAGAACCGGAAAAGACAGAAGAAACTCCGGAAGTAAAACCCGAGTTTCAACAGGAAAACACTGATGAAACTCAGATTCCGGGGCAGACAGAATTAGTCAAAGATTTCCCTGAATACTGTCCGCCGGATATGAATGCTCCGGAACAACAGGATCAATCAGAAGTAAAGCCGGCATATGCAACCAGAAGATTATATATATCCTCTGTGGATGCCGATGCGGCAGCAGAATACATGGGAAAAGCCATGGAAAAGGCTATCCGCAATATGCCGGGAGTAAGCTTCGGGGTATTGACGAAGGAATCATTCTGGAAGGAATTCTTCGAGACTGAAGTAGATGGAGAAGGGAATGAGATTGAATGTGTGAATTAATGTTCCCGAAACCAACCAGGAAGAAAAAAAGAAAACACCACCCAGCTCCGATCGTGGACACCGTAAAAGGCGAATGCTTCCTGTGCAGACTGGAAGGCATCCGCCGGCAGCAGTACACAGAAGAGCACCATGTATTCTACGGTGGCGGGTTAAGGCAGGTAAGCGAAGAGAATGGCTTCAAAGTCTACCTGTGTCCGGCTCATCACAAAGACAGACCAAGAGCCGTACATAACTGCAGAGAGACCAGAGAGATGTTATGCAGGATATTTCAACGGAAGTACGAAGAAACCCATACAAGAGAAGAATTCAGAGCATTAGGTATAAAGAATTACTTGGAGGATGACAAAAATGGCACAGTGGAACGCAAATACGGTACCGAAGTGTGAGAAAGGGCAGTGGTCCGATGAAGTGCTTGTGACTGTTGAAAAAGGACGGTACTGCACAGTTTTAAAGGCAATATATATCCCATATCAACACGTAACTACAGAGGATTCAGGATGGTGTATGGAAGATGGAATTCCAGATGATTGGGAATACATCGAAGAAAAAGATGATTGGTGGATTCCGGAGGGATGGTATGAGGTATGCGATAACTGCCTGAATGCCACATATTTCCAGATTGACGGGAAAACAATAGCATGGATGAAGCTGCCAAAACTATACGAATCAAACTTAAAAGATTTGGGCGAAATGTAGGAGGATAAAGATGCACATAACAGTAAAACAGGGAATAGATAACTGCTATCTGGCACACCAATACGAACATCCCGGATACGAAGAAGACAGATGCGCCGGTTTACGAACAGGTAACGGCGGAGGAGAACCAATAGATGAATGCAAAGAATGCTCTCTGTATTACGGAAACAGGGAATAATAGGAGAAATTAGACATGGTTAAAGTAAATGCCAAAGAGATGATAGAAAAAATGCAGCGGATACGACTGAGGCAGATCTGTATTGTTGGGATCAATCCGGAAGATTCAAGGCTGATTGATTTGAATGAGTGGCCAGGTAATGTATATGCAATTGAGGCTAGCTGTATAGAAAGAGGGAAAGCGGTTGTTCTCAGGAACAATTTGAAAGAAACTGTATGGGAACGTATCTGCAATGAAAGGATAAAATACAAGAGAGGAAAGAAAGTTGAAAGAATGGAAGACGCAAAGAGAATATGATGGAACAAATTCATATACGCTTATATTCGGCCATCATCTGAACAAACCAAAGAACATTCTGTGTTTATTCAGAGGAGAAATGACTGATGATTGGTATACAACATCGAGCGTGCTTAGAACTAATTGGACATGGTTAGCATATGGAACAACAACGGATGATGAAGCGAAACTTTTGGCAGAGGAAATGATACAGGAACACTATGAAGACGAAATAAGATATCACCAAGAAATACTGGGTGAATTCAAACGGGGTGATAAAAATGAGACTGATTGATGCTGATGCAGAGATAAAGAAAATCGAAGAAGAAATTGAGCGGTCATACAAAGCCATTGACCGATGGAGATCAGGAGGAATGCCTGGCAGCAGTCTATATGATATAGACGCGAAGGTCCGGCAGATCAAAAATAATATAGCAGACTGCAAACGGGAAATCCGTATGCTGAAAAGCTACACTACAGCATACAATCCCGAAGCAATTGTAAAGAAACTGGAAGACAAGATAGAATATGCCGGAAGATTAATGGTAGAAAAACCGGCGGATAAGCTTGATGAAATTGCCAATAATACAGCAGAAGATTACATACAGGCATATATAGAAGCGATCGAATTGGTGAAAGGCGGTGAAAACATTGAATAGCCAAGAATATGACCAGATAGAAGAAGCGGCCAACAGACTGCAGCATGAAGCGAGCGTCAAATGCAGCAGAGAGCTTGAAAAAGCACAGAAGTATAAAGAGGGCTATGAACAAGGCATAGAAGATCTGCTGAGATGCATAAGAAGAGGTGAATGACATGGAGATAAAAGAAAAATTAAAACACTGGTTCATAATGGTAAGCACAAACCGGTGTCTGGGATGCTGCTTATTCTGTGAGTGGTGGAACATATGTAAATGAGAAACAGAAGAGAGGAGAAAGAAAAAATGAAAAGACGAAAGATAATAGGATTAATAGCATGCATAGTATTAATAGCGTGTCTGACAGGATGTGCAGAGTTTGATTCAGCATTAAATGATCTGCAGGGGAATCTGACGGGGAATACATATACAATCAATACCTACGATAATTACGGAAATAAGATAATGACGACACAGGGAGAAAAGATCAATATCGAAGGGAATAGAGTGGAAGCAACATCGTATGATAGCGATGGATCTGTAATAACCGGATATGAGTTATCATCTGTGGTCACGATTAACATTGACGGCAAAGAAATACAAAGCTGTGGAGACACCTGCATATTTGAACAAAATGGATTAAATGCAGAGGTGAACTTTACACAAGAAGATATCCAAAGCCAGTCAACCGGAGCAATAACAGACAATACGATCATAGCTGGAATCGTTAATAAATATAAAAACTCTTTTGGAAAATCAAGGGTAGTAGTAATCAAGTCGCAATTAGGTCAGCCGATCACAGCATATTCAGGAGATAAGGTATATTGGAAAATTCCGCAAGATCTTCCAAAGATGACCAAATTAATGATAGACGGCAAGGCATTATATATTCACAGAGCCAACTTCCAGATAATAGACAAGGAATTATTGAAGTAAGAAAGAGGCGGGAAATGACAAGAAAAGATATTCTTAAAAAATACGGATTCAGCTGGATGAGCAACGTCAACCTGAAGGAAGAGCTTTCAGAACAGGCGGCAGCAGAATTTGAAGCTCTGATAAGAACCCTGGCCGAACATAACCGTGAACCAGCACCACCGGAAACAGGCTGGAAGAAACAGATGTACAACCAATTCATGAAAGGAGCAGGCAGATGACACGAAACATGATCACCGGGATATGGCTAACAGCATTCCTGCATCCTGTGATTTTTCCATGCGTCCTACACACAGCAAAGGAGATAGAAAAATGGTGGGAGAAGAAGAGAATACTGTGGCACGTAGAGCAGCTCCGGAAGATAGAAGAAAAATATAAAGAATAGCACCAACCGGGTATTGTATCACGAATAACCAGTCAACATAGAATTCCCTCCGGCATCGGCCGGAGGAGAAAGGAGAATAGCATGGATAATACATATGCACCAACGGAAAATAAAGAACAGGAAAAGATAAAGGTAGAGAGCATTGATACCATAGTGACTATGCACGGAGACAAGCCATATTACGAAAATAAGTATAGAGAAGTGGGTGATAAATGCTACCACATTGGGTATAGTTCTTATTATTTGGACGTTGCTCTTGAATATAGAAAGAAATATTTTGAGGTAGTAGAAAGAGAAGGTGACTGGATTCCATGTAGTGAACGGATGCCGAACGATGAAAGTTACATACTGGTATCGTTCGAGAATGCAACAATGCCAGATATCGCAAGATATGAAGAAAATGATGAAGGCGGTACATTCTATCCGGGAGATGATGAAAAATCTTATTCAAGCTATGGAATATTTGTCAATGCCTGGATGTCGTTGCCGGAACCGTATAAGGAGAAAACAGAATGACAAATAGGGAATATATGATAAATCTATTGCTGGACGGTTTGGAATCACGCTTGAACCGAGTAAGCATTGATGATGGTGGTGCAAGCGAAGAAGCTATGATTTATTACAACATAAATTGTCCATATTATGCAGGTGATAAAAGAGCATATTGCCGAAAAGAAGGTAGTCTAGTATCAAGTAGAGAGGTATGCGTAGATTGTAAAGCACATTGGCTTGAACAGGAAGTTGATGAATAAAAACAAAACGACGAAGGAGCTGAGAAATGATTGAACAGAGGAAGAGACAGAAGACAGGTAAAGCTGGATAGCCAGCAACACTATAAGGAGTTGGAAGAAAGTCATGATGCGAAGGCAAGTGAGAGATTCCATACACCAGCTTATCAGAGCTATTCGGTGGGGGATTACTTGCGGAAGATGGGAGTAGATGTAACGAAGGGAGTAGATGCCGGTGGAGCAGAGACTGGAAGAAAACAATATCAAGAATGAGAATAACCGGAAGAAAGAATATCTGAGAGGATACAGATCCAGTAGAAGACGTATCAACCGTATTGATGATGAAATTATTGAACTGAAAGAATTAGCTACATCGGTGAAGGCAATTGATTATTCGGGCATGCCGCATGGAAACGGAAACCAGAAGGATCTATCTGATGAGCTGGCAAGGATTGATTCGTTGGTAGAAAAACTTGGGGCAGAAAAGGAAAGTTGCGTTGAATCTTATGTTTCTATCGAAAAGCAGATTAAGGAGATAAAGAACGAGGATGAGAACGACGTGTTGTTTTACCGATATGTGAAAGGCTTAAGATTCTGGGAGATTGCAGAGAAAATGGATTATAGTGAGCAGTGGGTACATAAATTGCATGGAAGAGCGCTGGCACATTTAAAGTTGCCAACATAATTTATCTTTATTTGTGTTAGTTTATTGAAGTTTAGTGTGCAAGTTTGCTATCCTTATGCTGAACTTAGTGAAAAGACAGATTTCCACGTTGAGTTCACTTCCTCGAGAAGTACATACAACGGAGAATCCGGCTAGCCAGGAAGCAATCAAGGCATCACACGAGAATCTGAGACTGACAGCAAGAAAAGCACAGCGAGCATTTGGCAGTGGATTTCTGAATGTTGGCTATCTGGCTGCGTGCCTACGTGATGATTATCAATATTACCGGAACCAGGTATATATGACTACACCAATCTGGGAGCCAGTGTTTGAACCAGATGCAGCAATGCTGTCCAATATTGGGGATGGAGCAATTAAGATTAACCAGGCAGTGCCAGGATATTTCAATGCAGATAACTTAAGAGATTTAACTGGAATTAACATGAGCAATCTGCCAGTAACTCCGGAGGTGTAGACTATGGAGGACATCACACCAGGACTTTTGGAGAAGATACAGAAACAATTCTATCATGATGTTGAAAAGAGCAGCATCATTAAAAACTTCAAGAAACAGGCACAGAGAGGTAAGACTTCATACAGCCAAGCGAACGAGGTGGCACAAGAGATTGGGAAAATCTTAGCGCAATCATATTCGGATAATTTATCATCTGATATATTGCCAGATGGAAAGATGTATTATAACATTGCTTCCAGAGTGTTAAATCCGACGTTAAGGGAAGCTTATGAGATAGTGGCAGATAATGCAGCTATTGTACAGCAGATCGTGAACGAAGCAGCAGGCATCGGAATAAAAATAATAAGAGCGCAAATCCAACAGGATAATATAGACGGTATTGTAAATCGGATTTCAAGTGAGGAATATTTCGACGATGTGAAATGGATTCTCGATGCACCTGTACGGAATTTGGTTCAGAAAGCAATGGACGATACTGTTCAGAAAAATGCAGGTTTTCATGCAAAAGCTGGATTGAGACCAAAGATTATACGGAGATCATCTGGACATTGTTGTGAATGGTGTAATCAGGTAGCCGGAACCTATGTATATCCAGATGTTCCTAAAGATGTGTTTCGGAGACATGATAATTGTGATTGCATTGTTGAGTATTATCCAGGAGACGGTAAAAAGCAAAATGTATGGACAAAAGAATGGAAATACGAAAAAGAATCTGATACAATAGAAGAAAGAAAACTGCAGGGATTAAGTCCGGATTCAGATGTGATTATACGAAATATACGTGAAAAGATCATTCCGGAACAAAATCGTGAAAAAATTGCACCACGACAGGAAATACATCGACAAGGGACAAAGATGTATGAAGCCAGAAAAAAGAGTCTGGAAGCAAAAGGACAATTTGGACCTTCTTACATTACGGTATCGAACGAAGAAATTCAATCGCTAGTAAAGGAATTTTCAGGGACAGGAATTATTAAATATAATAGTCAAGGTAATTGGGATTCAAAAGAAATCATAACGACAAATGATAAAGTCATAGGAGTAGTTGTTGATAATCGAAACGGAAATAGTGCAGAGACATCTGTGTTTAAGATTCACTACGCTAAAGATGGAATGCATATAGTTCCAGATTATCCAAGTAAAAAGAGGTGAGAGTTATGACATACGAGGAAATAAAAGACTTCATAGGTAAACAAGTCATCGTAAGAGATGTCGGAGGAAAAAGTTTTAAAGGTATTATAACTAATACGGAAAGTGAGTATGATACATCATCTGGAAAAGAAGAAATAGAATTAGATGCCGGAAAAGTATTTTATGGAATTCCACTAGATGAGGTAAAAAATATAATAGAAATCAATTAAGCTGCCAGATTATTCTGGTGGCTTATATTTTTGAGGAGGCTACATGGGAGAAATAAGGAAGGGGCGGCAGACCCCGACGCAATCTGTCGTGCTGCCTTATTTTTCAACATATGGAGCTGAAGCAATAGACATTTACAATTCGACAGGAAGAACTGCACAGGAGTGGCAGGAGCTTCTTCTGTCAGACATTTTGGCCGTAAACGAAGAGGGGTTATGGGTACATACCAAATTCGGGTATTCAGTCCCAAGGCGTAATGGAAAGAATGAAATTGTTGCAATAAGAGAGATGTATGGATTAAAGAAAGGCGAAAGAATCCTACATACAGCACATAGAACCACAACTACACACAGCGCATGGGAACGACTTTCGAATTTGCTAAAGAAAGCAAATATCGAGGTCGTTTCCTCATATAAGGCATTTGGAAAAGAACATTTGGAAGTTGCTGGCGGTGGAATTATCGAATTCCGAACCAGAACATCAAAAGGTGGTCTGGGAGAAGGATTTGATTTACTGATTATCGATGAGGCACAAGAGTACCAAGATGATCAAGAGAGCGCATTAAAGTATGTCGTTACAGATAGTAAAAATCCACAGACAATATTTTGCGGAACACCGCCAACTCCAGTAAGCTCCGGAACGGTTTTTACAAAATTCCGTAAGGCAACCTTGGAAGGACAAACGGTTAACTCCGGGTGGGCAGAATGGTCAGTGCCGGAGCAGACAGATATAAGAGATATAGACGCCTGGTATGAGACAAATCCATCTCTTGGAACAGTATTCACGGAAAGATCTGTAACTGATGAGATTGGTTCAGATCCAATCGATTTCAATATCCAGCGATTAGGATTATGGATTCGCTATAATCAGAAATCAGCTATCAGCGCAACAGAATGGAATGAATTAAAAACTGATATCCCACCGGAGCTTACAGGAGATCTTTTTGTAGGAATCAAATACAGCAAAGATGGGAATGCGGCAATGGGAGTTGCGTCTAAAACGAAAGATGGCAAGATATTTTTAGAGTGCATCGATTGTCGCGAAGTACGTGCAGGTGATACATGGATACTAGCATATTTGAAAAACTGGAAAGCGAGAAAGGTGATTATAGATGGAGCATCAGGACAGCAGTTAATGGAAAATGAAATGAAAGATTGTGGTATAAAAAATTCACACCTTCCGACAGTGAAGGAAATCATTGCCGCGAATGCCTCGTTTGAACAAGGGCTATATCAAAAAAATATTATCCATTCCGGGCAGCCATCATTAGTACAGGTAGTAAGTAACTGTGAAAAACGGTCGATTGGGACCAATGGAGGTTTTGGCTACAAGGCAATGAAGGAGGAAATGGAAGTTGCATTGCTCGACAGTATAATTCTTGCATACTGGGCGTGCAGTGAGACGAAAACGAAGAAAAGAAAACAAAGAGTTAGTTGTTAAGAGACACCTTAGGGTGTCTTTTTACATATTACGCAACCCAGCGGTTAATGGAGAAAGGAGTAACAAAATGGCAGAATTTACACCAATTACAACACAGGAGCAGCTTGATAAAGTAATCGGAGAGCGCATTGCGGGAGTGAAAGCAAAATATGAAGGCTTTGATGGTTACAAGAAAAAAGCAGAAGATTATGATGCTCTAAAAGCAAAATCTGATGGTTTTGAACAGCAGATTGCAGCGTTGAACAAGGAAATCAACGGTGATGGAGAAAAGAACCTCGGATACAAGAAACAGCTTGAAGAGGCACAGGGCAAGATCAAGGGATACGAGACCAGTTCTCTCAAGATGAGAATTGCGCATGAAAATGGAATCCCATATGAACTTGCAGGTAGATTAAGTGGATCTGATGAAGAGGAAATCAAGAAAGATGCTGAGACAATGGCAAAATTCTTGAGAAAAAAAGATGTTCCTCCACTTGCAGGAGGAGATCCACAAAAAATTGATGACAAAAAGACAGCAATGAAAGGCATGCTGGCTAGTTTGAAAGGAGAATAAAAAAATATGGCAACATCAAAAGGAACAATGTTTGACCCTACACTGGTCAAAGATCTTATTACAAAAGTAAAAGGGAAGTCAGCACTGGCTGCATTATGTGGTCAGACACCGATTCCATTCAATGGATTGAAAGAAATGATTTTTTCTATGGACAATGAAATTGATATTGTCGCAGAAAATGGAAAGAAAACCGAAGGCGGTATTGCTATCGCACCAGTTAAAATTGTACCGGTTAAGTTTGAATATGGTGCAAGAATCTCTGATGAATTTATGATTGCTACAGAAGAAGAGCAGTTGGATATTTTAACAGCGTTTAATGATGGATTTGCGAAGAAAGTAGCGAAAGGACTTGACCTTGCAGCTATGCATGGTATTAACCCAAGAACGGGAACAGCATCTTCCGTAATTGGAGACAATCATTTTGATGCGAAAGTTACGCAAACTGTAGATTATGCGTCAGCAACACCGGATGCAAATCTGGAAGATGCGATTGCGGTAGTAGATGGTTCTGAAGGAGATGTAACAGGACTCGCGCTTTCGAAGACGTTCGGATCAGCGATGGCAAAAGTCAAAGTGAATGGAATCAAGCAGTATCCGGAATTTGCATTTGGAGCATCACCTGCAACATTTAATGGAATCCCGACAAGCGTCAACAAAACTGTATCTAGCGGAACAACGAAAGACCATGGTATTAGTGGAGACTTCCAGGGAGCGGTTAAATGGGGATATTCAAAGGAAATTCCTATGGAAATTATTCAGTATGGTGATCCGGACAACTCAGGAAAAGACTTAAAAGGATATGGTCAGATCTATATCCGTGCAGAAGTATATCTGGGATGGGGAATCCTGGTGCCAGAATGGTTTGCAAGAATTAAGGAGGCATAGTATGAAGTATAAAAATACAAAAACGGGCGCAATTATTGAGACAAGTACAAAGGTTTCCGGCGAAAACTGGGAACCTTTTACCGGCAAAGAATCCGAGGAGAAAAAAACGCCATCCAAAAAGCAGCAGGCTAACAAAGCGGAAGGCGATTCCAAAGACGATGCACAAGAGGGCACAGAATAATGGATCCATTCGCTACACTAGAAGATATATCTATCCTGTGGCGTGAACTTAAGGAATCCGAGTACAGCAAGGCAGAGAAGCTTCTGACAGTTGTCTCGGATTCTCTAAGATATGAAGCCAACAAGGTTGGAAAAGATTTGGATAATATGATTGAACAGAATGAGGCGTTGCGGAATGTTGCGAAATCTGTGACTGTTGACGTGGTAGCGCGTACACTTATGACATCGACAGACACAGAGCCAATGACACAGATGTCTCAATCAGCTCTGGGCTATTCTGTGACAGGAACATATCTGATTCCTGGAGGCGGTTTATTCATTAAGAAATCCGAGTTATCCAGACTAGGTCTTAGAAGACAGAAAGTTGGGGTGATGGATATTTATGGCATCGATGATCAAGGGAATTCCAGTAACACTGTATGAGAAGACAGTAATTGGAAAAGATGAATTTGATCACCCGTTATACCGAGAGACACCAGTGACAATTGAGAATGTGCTTGTAGCTCCGGCATCGACCACGGAGATTCTGGACGCATTAAATCTGACCGGAAAGAAAGCGGTATACAATATCGCAATTCCGAAAGGAGACAATCACACTTGGCAGGATTGCCGGGTGGATTTCTTCGGAATGTCTTGGCAAGTGATTGGGTTCCCACAACAAGGCATTGAAGAGAATATCCCGTTAGAATGGAATCAAAAATGGCAGGTGGCATTATATGGGTAAGACGAAGATTGTTTTGAACCGTGCTGGTGTTAGAGAGCTAATGCAGTCACCGGAAATGCAGGCAATCCTTGTGGAACATGCGAATAAGATAGCCAGTGCATCAGATACAGAAGCATATGTAGCACAGACAAGAGCAGTTGTAAAGGTATGTGGGGATGATGGTAATAACGGAGTATTGAAGGCGGTTGGAAAACATGGTGGAAAAAATCGTTAAGGATTATCTGCAGTCCAGTCTAGGGATACCGGTTAGATTGGAAGAAGAGGATAATCTCGGAAATGAATATGTATTGATTGAAAAGACTGGTTCTGGAGGAGAAGACCATATCAAACGGGCAACTCTGGCTATCCAGTCTTATTCTACGTCCCTGTACGGGGCGGCATCGCTCAACGAGCGGGTAAAAGCAGCAATGGGAAAAATAATCGAATTGGACGATATCAGCAGATGTGAGCTTAATACAGATTACAACTATACCGATACTGCCAGAAAAAAATATCGGTATCAGGCAGTATATGATATCGTCCATTATTAGGAGGGATAAGATGAACACAGAATATGTAAGTGCAGGAAAGCCCAAAATTGGTGGAGCAATCTATCGAGCACCATTAGGAACCGAACTTCCAACCGATGCAAAAACGGAACTGAATGCAGCGTTTAAGGAATTGGGGTACTGTTCAGAAGATGGAATCACGAATTCTAATAGCCCTGAGACGGATAACGTGAAGGCGTGGGGCGGCGACACCGTTCTAGATTTGCAAACAAGCAAAGAAGACAGTTTTAAATATAAGTTGCTCGAAATCACAAATATCGAAGTTTTAAAGGCTGTATATGGAAACGAAAATGTAACTGGAACATTAGAAGAAGGGATCACAGTAAAAGCTAATAATAGCGAGGCGGAAGCGTGCGCCTGGGTAATTGACATGATTTTGAAGAAAGCGCTAAAACGAATTGTGATTCCATCGGCAGCAGTTACAGAGGTAGCAGATATTGTCTATAAAGACAGCGAAGCTATTGGATATGAGACAACACTCAAGGCTACACCAGATTCAAGCGGACAGACTCACTATGAGTATATCGTAAAGAAAGGGAAGTAAGATGAATACAGAAAAAAATGAAGTGGCAGCAATTACAGGAACAACAGAAAGCGGGTTTCAGTACACTTTACCGCCAGATGCTCTAGATGATTATGAATTATTGGAAAACCTGTGCGACATTGATAATGGAGATGTCTCTAAGATTACAGGGACTGCCAGACAACTCCTTGGAGATACACAAATAGAAGCACTTAAGGACCACGTAAGAAAGGAAAATGGAAGAGTTCCAGCTTCAAAAATGATTGAAGAAATTATCCAAATATTCAAAGGATCCCAAGTAAAAAACTCTTAGCCCTCGCCCACATGATCAACGTAGATGAAGAGGCGTTGATTTGTGATTTTGCAGAAACATATCGCATTTATGACTATAAGTCCCTACCGTTACGGACGGTGGGGACTTTTGCGTGTGGGTTGAGGCCGGATTCAAGAATCGGAATGAGAATATCTGATTCAAAACTTACAACAGACCAAACACTATTGGCGCTGGTTGCTGATAATACGAGGGCAATTGCATGGCTGAATAGTTCAGACGGCGCAAAAGGAATTAATCGTCCAAAATCATTGGTAGAGGCGCTGATAGGAGAAAAGAAAACTACAGAAAGCGTAATCGAAACGTTTGATACAGGACAAGATTTCGACGATGAGTGGAGACGACTGACAGGAGGTGAGAAGTAGTGGCTACAGAACTTGCAAAAGCATATGTGCAGATTATTCCGTCTGCACAGGGAATCAGTGGAAAAATTCAACAGGCAATAGACCCAGAGGCAGAACCGGCGGGGGCTTCATTTGGAAGTAAATTAGTCGGAAAGTTAA
>OLSP01002997.1_pt1 | contig 12557 bp, 9 predicted proteins | sample 1672941 | NCBI WGS metagenome assembly OLSP01 (sample SAMEA3136739, study PRJEB25190) | human gut metagenome | reverse complement strand
TGGAGGCATCATCAGCTCTGAGTTCTTGTGGCTCTGGCTGATGGAGTGATAGCTTGACCAGCTCAGCATCCTGAGCCTGCAGGCCTAGCGAGCAGAGTGCGATAGCACAGCCAGCTATGCAGACCTTGCGTAATTGAGTAATTGTTTGGATCATATTGGAATGTGTTAGTGTAGATCATGTCTTCAAGCATCGGGGTACACACGTATACTACCCATAAGCGAAGATACAAAAAAGAATGCATTAGCGGATCGTCCGTGACAGCCCTAGACTCTTCTAGTCACTCTCCACGTGCCAAATTTCAAATCTCTACGTGGACAACGAAAAATCTCCACGTGGGGACGAAATGATACTTCGGAGGAATCAAATGATACTTCGGAGGAATCGTTTCTTCCCCACGTGGAAAAAGAAAAATCTCCACGTGGAGATTTGAGATTTCTCACGTGGAGATCGGATTAGAGATTAGACCTTAGAGATTAGAAGTTAGAGATTAGAGGGGAGCTAGTGTTTCTAGTAGCACTAGGAATACTAGCGCCACTAGAGTGACTAGTGCCTTTCTAATCTCTAATTTCTAACTTCTAATCTCTAATTTCGTACCTTAGCGATATGAATCACTCTCGAAGGAAAGAGATACGTCGTGATCCGATCCGTATGAGGCGGCTCCTACGCTCCATAACGCTGTCGCTATGGGGAGCAGTCCTCGTGGGCATCGTCTACTACTTTGTGGTGGTGCATCAAGCAGCTCAGACAGAGACGACTCGTACACAGGCAGCACCTCAGACGGAGTGGCACGATGTGCCGATTGCAGAGGTGGGAGCTGGAGAGGTGTATGAAGAACTAGAGCAGTACAGCACGCTCTATGTGCTAGAGTACCTACTAGACTATGACTCCATATGGCCCCACGATGAGCTACGACGGCTGAAGCTCTTCGGGCCCTATGATGAGGACGATGATGATAAGGACGATGAAAAGGAGAAGGTGGTGGTAAAAGTAAAAGAGCAACCTACCAAGACTACCAAATCTACCAAGCCTACTACCGCATCCGAGGCGTCATCAAAACAGTCACAAGCACAGTCTCCGAAGCGTCCAGGCGTGATCTCTGATTGGGATCACCTCTTCCAGCAGTATGGTGAGCGGTATGGTTGGGACTGGTGCGTCTTAGCCTCGATAGCTTATCAGGAGTCAAAGTTTCGTGCAGGGATAGTCGGTATGGGCGGTGCTACGGGGCTGATGGGCATCATGCCTGCTACGGGGCGACGCTACGGCTATAGTCGCGCTAAGCTCAAGAATGCTGAGAACTCAGTCCATGTCGCCTGTATGGCACTGCGGGACTTCGGTCGCGCTTTCGCTCATATCACCGATGCCGAGCAGCGGATGAAGTTTACCCTAGCCTCTTACAATGCGGGCAATGCTCATGTGCTAGATGCTCGCAGACTAGCCGAGAGAGCGGAACTAGATCCTGATCGCTGGGACGACTCTGTGGAGATCTATATGGCCCGTCTGAACGAGCCAAAGTACTACAAGGATCCACTCGTGCAGCATGGACGTGCCAACGGCGCTCACACGGTGCGCTACGTGGCGGAGGTCTTCAATCGGGCACAATCCTACAAAAAGAAAGTTCAATATGCTACAGCTGAGTAATGTCTCACTAAGTTTCGGTAATAGAGTCCTCTTTACGGACATCTCGCTCTCACTCCTGGAGGGTGACAAGGTGGGACTCGTTGGGGTCAATGGGACTGGCAAGTCCTCGCTACTACGTATCATCATGGGCGAGCTAGAGCCAGACAGCGGGACCATCTCTCGGCGCAACGGGCTGCGCATCGGATACCTCTCTCAGCAGCATCGCTTTGCTGAGGGGGTACGGGTGATCGATGCGGTCTTTTCGCCACATGATCCCACGGCGCATCTCGTGGGAGCCTGGCAGAGTGCTGTAGAGCGAGGCGATGCGGAGGCGCAGGAGCGACTCCTACCTGATATGGATCGTCTCTCCGCATGGCAATATGAGCAGGAGGCGACAGCGATACTGCATGCGCTCCATATCACCGATGTAGAGCGTCCTATGGAGCTACTCTCAGGTGGTGAGGTCAAGCGGGTAGCACTCGCCGGAGTCTTGCTCCAGCAGCCTGATCTCTTGATCCTCGATGAGCCGACGAACCACCTAGATCTAGAGGTGATCGAGTGGCTCGAGGGGTACCTCTCACGATCACGGCTCACACTCCTACTGGTGACTCACGATCGTTACTTCCTCGATCATATCTGTACCCGTATCGTGGAGATGGATCAGCAGCAACTGTATAGCTATGAGGGCAACTATGAGACCTTCCTCACCAAGCGGCAGGAGCGTCTAGAGCAGTTGGCGCAAACGAGTGACCGACTGGCGAATATCTACCGTCAGGAGTTGGTCTGGATGCGTGCTACCCCGCAAGCACGAGGTGGCAAGCAGCGAGCTCGCAAGGAGCACTTTGCAGAGCTATCTCAGGAACTCTCCCAGGCGCGACAGATACTGCGTGAGCAGACGACCATCGAGCCACTCCACTCGTCCGTTCGCCTAGGTAAGCAAGTGATCGAGCTGGAGGGCGTCTCCAAGAGCTTTGAGGAGTCGAAGCCACTCGTCCGAGACTTTGACTATACCTTCTCACGCAGAGATCGTGTCGGTATCGTCGGCCCCAATGGTTGTGGCAAGACGACTCTGCTCAAGATGATCATCGGCGAGCTAGAGCCAGACAGCGGATCGGTCCTTATCGGCGAGACGGTACAGTTTGGCTACTTCGGACAGAAGCTGCCGAGCTACGCACCCGACAAGCGGGTGATCGACATAATCTTCGACATCGCCAGTCACATTACAGACCCTGTGACGGGGCAGTCGGTCTCAGCCACACAACTACTGCAGAGGTTTCTCTTCACCAGTGATCGTATCTACACACCTGTGTCGCTACTCAGTGGTGGTGAGCTCAGACGACTCTACCTCTGTACCGTGCTGATGGCTAGCCCTAATCTGCTCATACTTGATGAGCCGACGAATGATCTAGACATTACGACGCTGGGTGTACTGGAGAGCTACCTTAGCTCCTTCGAGGGAGTCCTTATTATTGTAACGCACGATCGCTACTTCCTCGACAAGCTCGTGGAGCATCTCTTCGTCTTCGAGAGGGGAGGACATATTCGTGACTTCCCGGGCAACTTTACTCAGTACCGTCTGCAGCAGGAGATGGAAGCGCAGCAAGCTGCAGAGCAAGCTACGCCTCGGGAGACCAAAAGCACAGCACCCGCAGCCAGTCAAGCGACTCGTCAAGGCAATCGAAAGAAGCGACGCAGCTATCGCGAGGAGCAAGAGTTTCAGCAGCTCGAGGAGCTAATCCCGCAACTAGAGGGACGCATAGCCGCACTAGAGCAGCGGATGTCTTCGGGGACGCTCTCCAACGAAGAGCTGCTCAAGGCGGGAGAGGAGATCGCACAGACGCAGCAAGAGATGGAGCAGGCGTCTGAGCGCTGGTTTGAACTAGCCGCTATCGAAGAGGAGGCATGAGACTAAGACTACCCATCTGGCTAGCTCGCCAGCTCTACAGTCGCGAGAATCGTCGGCACAGCAAGGTGTACGCCTTGGTGCGCTTTGCTATTCCGGCCATAGCACTGAGCCTGGCGGTCATGCTCCTAGGCATTGCGATCATGGACGGCTTTCAGTACAGTGTCCGTGATACGGTGCGGCTCGTGACAGGCGATGTGATCCTCTGCGAGTATGGCAAGCAGCCGATAGACCTAGATAATGTGATCACCCTGACACCTCAGATGACGCAACGCATGAGCGAGATGCCAGAGATAGTCTCCGTGCGCCCCGTCCGTACAGCTGTCGGCATGATCAAGACAGACAGTACCTACCAGGGAGTAGCCGTCACGGGGGTAGACGACTTCACATTCCTCGAGCCACTCTGCGCTATGGGCGACTTGTCCGAGACAACACTTGCTGAGGGGGCTAATCCGATCGTCCTGCCTAAAGCCTCTGCGCAGAAGCTAGGACTAACGATCGGTGACAAGGTGGTGCTCTACTTCCTAGGCGACAAGGTGTCGGTACGCTCCTTCACGCTGATAGCGATACTGGAGCTGACCAATACGGCGCAGCCACTTGCCTATGTGACCAACGACCTGCTAGGACGTGTAGGGGACTGGCAACAAGATCAGTACACACGCATTGAGATCCTCGCAAAGAACGGGGAGCGCTCGCTCTCAGATATGGAGACCTCGCTCTCAGATCAACTGATCCAGTCGCTCTCGGAGCCAGGCGTTACCAAAGAGATGCTAGGGATCTATACCGGCTCACAGATCAATGGCGGAGTCTACCAGTGGATCGACTCGCTAAGACCGAATGTGCAGATACTGCTGGTGCTGATGGCTCTCGTGGCAGCCTTTACGATGATCAATGCGCTCCTAATCATTATCCTAGACTTGACGCAGACTATCGGCCTGCTTAAGGCGCTTGGTATGACCTACCGATCACTCACGACGATGAGCCTAGCGATCGCTCTGCGCATCATCGCCTGGGGTATGCTCTGGGGCAACCTCCTGGCGGGCATCATCATATGGAGCCAGCATCAGTGGCAGTGGCTCACGCTCGACCCAAATGTCTACTATATCTCACACGTTGCGATGCGTATCCGTCCAGGGGCGTGGATCGTGGTCAATGTGGCGACGCTCCTGCTCTGCCTCATTCTCCTACTCCTTCCGGCACGTATCATCCAGCGGATCTCGCCCACGACGGCGCTGCGCTTCGAGTAACTACGACTGACTATGACGAAAAGCTCTACCGCTTCTCAAGGTCCTCAAAGAGGAGCTCTCACACAGACTATCTATCAGGAGACGAAGACCCTCTTACTTGGGTTCAGTCAAGTGTTCCTCCTGCAAAGCACACTGTCAGGCGCCTTGATCCTCGTGGGGCTCCTTTGCAACTCTTGGCAGCTAGCCCTCTTAGCTCTCCTGGGCTGTCTGGTCTCACGATCGGTCGCTTCGCTCTGGCGAGATACGGAGCAGGAGATAGCCGATGGACTATACGGCTTCAACGGCACCTTGGTAGGTATCGCCATAGGAGTCTACTGGGAGATCAGTTGGCTCTCGATACTTCTACTAGTGGTTGGGGCAGCACTCTCCACTTGGTTGGCGCGAAGGCTTGCTAGGCTACAACGCTGTGCTCTGTGCCATCTACTGGTCAGGCAGTAGTGGGCGCAGCTGGCTCTATGCGCTCGTGTCGGTGGTACTCTCGGTGCTCCTCGAGCTACTCGCACTCTATGCAGGTCTGATCCCGCTGACGGCTCCCTTCGTGCTCTCTGTATGGAGTGTGGTGAAAGCTCAGCGATGGCGAAAGGTTGCACCGCAATCATTTAATGCTTAACTTTGTACGAGTAATAGGAGTGCTCCCGCTTGGGGAGTCTCTCCTCCTTTGTGCAAACGCTTGCATACACATTAAAAATACAATATAACTCTCATGACAAAAGTAGGTATCAATGGTTTTGGTCGTATCGGCCGACTAGTCTTCCGCGCTTCGCTAAAGCGTGATGATCTCGAGGTAGTAGCAATCAACGACCTCATCGATGTCGAGTATATGGCATATATGCTCAAGTATGACTCTGTACATGGACGCTTCGACGGCACGGTCGACGTACAGGATGGCATGCTCGTAGTCAATGGTCGCAAGATCCGTGTGACAGCTGAGAAGGAGCCACGCCTGATCAACTGGGGCGCTGCTGGCGTAGAGTATGTCGTGGAGAGTACTGGACGCTTCCTCACCAAGGAGCTATCACAGGGACACATCGAGGCTGGCGCTAAGTATGTCGTCATGTCTGCTCCCTCTAAGGATGACACACCTATGTTCGTAACAGGTGTCAACCTAGAGAAGTATGAGCGCGGTACGCAGTTCGTATCTAACGCTTCTTGTACGACCAACTGTCTCGCTCCGCTCGTGAAGGTACTCAACGACAACTTCGGCGTAGAGCAGGGTCTCATGACTACCGTACACGCTGCTACGGCTACGCAGAAGACGGTCGACGGTCCCTCACTCAAGGACTGGCGTGGTGGTCGCTCAGCTATCGGCAATATCATCCCCTCCTCAACGGGTGCTGCTAAGGCTGTCGGTAAGGTAATCCCCGAGCTCAATGGTAAGCTCACGGGTATGTCCTTCCGCGTACCTACGATGGATGTGTCTGTCGTGGACCTAACGGTACAGCTCAAGCGTGGTGCTAGCTACGACGAGATCTGCGCTGCTATGAAGAAGGCCTCTGAGACCAACCTCAAGGGGATTATGGAGTACTGCGACGAGCTACTCGTGAGTCAGGACTTCGTAGGCGATCCACATACCTCTATCTTCGACGCTAAGGCTGGTATCGCTCTGACGGATACCTTCGTCAAGGTAGTCGCTTGGTATGACAATGAGTGGGGTTACTCTAACAAGGTACTCTGCCTCATCGCTCACATGGCTGAGGTCAATAAGTAATCACGCTTAGACTAGCAAAGAGTTTTTACTCTAAAAACAATCGGACGCAAGGCACAGGCGGTAGGAAGAGCATCGAGTGCATCCTCTACCTCTGTGACTTGCGTCTCTTTTTTCTTTTGGAGCGTATCACGAGCCGTGGCTGACTCTGCGAGGCTGTTGCGGTGGTGGAGACTTCCTTTACTCATATATAAGATGATAAGCTGATGGACTTTTACGAACTAGATCTAGAGGATGAGGTCCTCGACGGACTGGATGCGATGAACTTTGTGGAGACCTCTCCCATTCAATCGGAGACGATCCCCCCACTCCTAGAGGGGCGAGACGTCATCGGCTGTGCGCAGACTGGCTCGGGCAAGACGGCAGCTTATCTGCTCCCCTTCCTCAATAAGGTAGCACGTCAAGAACTACCCAAGGATCACCTCGGAGCCGTCGTCATGGCACCCACACGAGAGCTCGCCAAGCAGATCGACCAGGAGGTCGAGGGCTTTGGCTATTACGTATCGGTCTCCACGCTCGCTATCTACGGAGGCACCGATGGCATAGCCTGGGAGCAGCAAAGACGAGGTATGGCACTCGGAGCAGACATCGTCATCGCCACTCCAGGACGACTCCTCTCGATGCTACGTCTCGGCGCGTGTGACCTATCGCATGTACAGTACTTCGTACTAGACGAGGCGGATAGGATGCTCGACATGGGCTTTTACGAAGACATTATGGAGATCTACAAGGCGCTGCCTGAGGATTGCCAGCATGTGATGTTTTCCGCTACGATGCCTAAGGAGATCCTCAAGCTCTCGGAGAGCATCCTCGTTGATCCCGTCCTCGTCGAGCTAGCTGTGGCAAAGCCTCCTAAGTCGATCATGCAGACCGCATACATCTGCTATGATGCACAAAAGCTCCCGATCATCCGATCTCTCTTTGCCAATCCTGAGTCGGAGCTCTCACGCACCATCATCTTTGCGGGAACTAAGGCGACCGTCCACGCACTCGCTCAGACACTCACTAGAGATGGACTGCCAGTTGCTGAGATGCACTCGGACTTGTCTCAGGAGCGTCGTGAGGAGGTCTTGAGAGACTTCCGTATGGGACGCACCAAAGTACTCGTAGCGACCGACATCGTGGCGCGCGGTATCGACATAGACGACATCGGAGTAGTGATCAATTATGAGGTGCCTCGTGACTTTGAGGACTACGTCCACCGCATCGGCCGTACAGCACGTGGCGCCGATGGCAAGGGCTTGGCGATCACGCTCGTCTCGCCCAGTGATCAGCAAGACTTCGCACGCTTGGAGCAATTCCTCGAGCAGGAGATCTACCGCATTCCTCTCGACCCCTCACTAGGTGAGGCGCCCACCTATGCTCCCAACGAGCGCTCTAGCAGTCGTGGCTCCTCTAGAGGTAAAGGTAAAGGCAAAGGACGTGGCAGATCGCAAGGCAAAGGCAAAGGACGTGGTAAGCCTCAAGGTAAAGGTCGCTCCTCACAGCGCAAGGGTCGCCCCAGCGGTCGCAAAGGTAATAAGCAGTAACCGACTCGCAGTAATTGACTCTATGAAAGCTCATCAGCGTATCGGCATACTAAGCGATACGCACGGATATATCGATGATCAGATCTGCAAGGCGCTTGCCACGTGTGATCTGATCTTTCACGCAGGAGACATTGGCGCTCCGCAGGTACTAGAGTGCTTGCAGGCCATTGCTCCGACGCTAGCCGTGTATGGCAATATTGATGACGCTACACTACACGCACAGCTTCCAGAGGTGGTTCACACAGAGGTAGCAGGCGTGGAGCTGGTTATGACACATATAGGCGGTTATCCAAGACACTATGAGCGTATCTTCGCACCTTATCTTACGCCATGGCGTGAGCATCCGATGATTACCATCTCAGGGCATAGTCATATCCTCAAGGTGATGCCCGACAAGTCCCGTCCAGGACTCCTCCATATCAATCCTGGAGCGGTGGGGCGCAGTGGGTGGCATCAGAGTCGCACCCTCATACGCCTGCAGATCACCTCCGGGCGACCGCACGATCTAGAGGTCGTCGAGTGGCCCCGCTGAGATGCCTCCCGCTTGAGCGATAGGCTAGATCCCCTTAGCTTCCTCCATAGAGATTAGATTGTTCATCAGAGCGTAGATCGTCAGACCGCTAGGCGAGTGAATGTCTAGCTTGGCGGCTATGTTGCGCCGATGCGTCACGACCGTGTGCGGTGAGAGGTGCAGGACATCGGCTATCTCCTTATTGGTCAATCCTCGTGCTACCCACGTGACCACCTCACACTCTCGCTGCGAGAGAGGTGTCTGCTGTGTCTCATCGCTCTCCAAGGTGTCCGCATCAGGCTGCTCCGCTTCTTGTATTAGTTGTATCAAGCTCTGTGGTTCGATCGTTGGTAAGCAGACGAAGCTGTAGCCTTTGTAGAGCTCCTCTGGGAGTAGATTGTGATTGATCGCGACGAGCGTAGGCTCCTTACCCGCAGGGAGTAGATCAGGGTTGTACTGTACGCCTGTCAGGAGCGGGTTAGCGATGATTATGTCAGGCGCGATGAATGTGATATGCTGTCTCAGCGCATCTAGGTCGAGCAGATCCACGCATATCTGCACGGAAGAGTCGGGGAAGCCTCTACGCAGCGCTAGCTGCAAGCCATAGGCGAGGAGCTTGTGAGGCTCGATGATAAGTATCGTGTGTTGCATCCGTTGGGGCGTTTATGCGTGTCTATTGCTAGCTTGGAGTCTCTCCTCGATCTGCTTGATGAGTGGTACGAAAAGACAGTCCTCGATATGATTGTGCCACATCAGGTCGCTCTCGGTGGTAAAAAGCTCGTGCAGGACATTCGTCAGCGCATAGTCTCCCATCGACTGGTAGTACTTGATTAGGATATTCTTGAGATCGGTGATCTTCATCTCTATATGGTCGTGCCTACTCTCAAACTCATCGATCGAGTAGCCCTTGTCGCGCTCTCCCTTTAGTAGCCGATGGACGTAGGGGAAGAGTACCTCGTCTTCGTATCCCATATGCTTGTGCACCTCCTCGACATATGCATCGTAGAAGCGGTGGATCAGGGCTGCTACCTCTGGCGAACCTCCCTCGACAGCGGTAAAAAGGTCTCCCCGCAGATTTGGGAGCTTATAGTCCAGGAAGTAGTGATGCGATCGCTGCAGATAAGCTATGAGCGACTCAGCCGAGATCTCGCCTAGCAGCTCCTCAGGGATCGTGTCGGACTGAGTCGTCAGCATATTGACGACAGCGAGGAGTGTATTCGTATCTACACCATTAGCCTGACACACCTCATCGACGCTCTTGTCGCCGAAGCCTAGAGGGATGCCAAAGCGGGTGATCACCATAAGCAGGTCATAGTGCGTCAAGATCAACTTACTCAGAGAGGTGTGAGCATCGAAGGGATGATTCAAGAGGGTCGGTGGATTCATAGACTATTAGTTTTGGTAAGTGTGTTACTGTAACTAGATACCGCAGACAAAGATACAAACGATCGGCTGACCGCTCAATACCTATCTGTAGGTAGAGGTTAGAGATTAGATTTTAGAAGTTAGATATTAGAGGTTAGAGAGTTGTGGCTAGGGGCGCTAGTGCTTCTAGTAGCGCTAGTGGCACTAGTACCCTTAGCCAATGGCCAACAGCTAACAGCCAACAGCTAGTTGACTAGGACTCGGTATAGCTGATCGCCTATGCGAACGAGGTAGGGCCCTGATGGTAGTGCTGAGCAGTCGTACGGCTCACCGCATCGTGCGGTGCTGATCAGTACTCCCTGAGCTGTGTAGAGAGACATCTCAGTATCTGCTGCATAGCCCTCGACGATGAGCTGGTCGTTGGCGATATAGACACGCTGAGTCTCTGCCGTCGGTGTGGTGAGCGCATTGCCCCGGCAGAAGGTTACCTCCAGATGGATCTCCTTATCCACCTTGACACCGACCTCTAGTTCGTCTCGCCAGTCGGTCATCTCCTCGCCATTGACGATCCACTTGTCGACCCGTAGCGTTGGGTCTGGCGTAGCGACACAGTAGACCGTCTCGCCCTCCTTGACCAGTGTCCCAGAGTTTATAATCTCTTGTGTACTGCTGAGTCGTACGGAGAGGTAGCCTCCAGGGCCATAAGTGAAGTTAAAGGGATACTGTGGCACCGTAAGCTCCTTAAAGACAGCGGTCACGTGACCATCACGATAGAGCTCGTAGTAGAAAGGACTCCCCTCGTCTAGTGATCGCTCGCCGTCAGTCCTCCAGTAGTCTAGCTCATGCCCCTTGTCCGCTTTAGCCACGAAGGTGATCTCTGCGCCTGCAGGGATACGGTCGCCCGACTTAACCTTTACCGCCGTGCCCATATTATCCATATAGTAAGCATTTTCGATGACGCCACCACCCTCGCTATCGTAAGTGATCGTGTAGCCCTCTGCGGGGAGCTTTTTGTAGTGAGCAACGATGTCTACATCGTCTGTGATAATGTACTCAATGAGATATTGGTAAGCCACGTGACAGCGCTCGCCATTGATCTCATAGTAGTCAACCTGATAGCCATCCTCTAGCTCAGACTGTATGTACACCTTGGTACCACGCTCCACAAGATCGCCCGAGGCAAGCTCTTTCCAGGGATTTACGATGGCGACACTCAGAGTACCTCCCTCATTCATAGAGAAAGTGACCCGCGCCTGTCCCGTGGGTTGCTCGCTAGCGGTGCGAGGCACACGAGCCACGATCTGATTCGTCTCGGCAGCTGCTGCATAGTGTGGGTAGTAGTCATTGTGTGTCTGAATGCCTACCAGCAGCGTGTCCAGTTGCTGCCCTCCTCGTGTAAAGAGTGACTCAGAAAGCTTGAAGACCCCCCTCTCTACGCTGTATTGATCCGAGAAGATCGGCATATTGGGTGCCTCTCCCTCCTCAGAGGCGATCATTACGTTGGGGTAGGTCGTGGTGTAGCTCTGTCCCTTGGCATCCTGTACCGTCTGCTGGAAGGAGAGATCTATCGTCAGTGGTGATACGTGGACAGGGTCAAGAGTTATCTCGGGACACTGGTCATAGTTGACATCAGACTCTCGCAGCTGATCGGTAAAAAGCGGCAGCTGGTCATAGGTGAGGGCATTGCCCGTAAGGTTAGCCTTCCGAAGTGTGGAGAGCCCCTTGACACCTATCAGACGACGTAGCTGCCGATTGTTGTACACCTCCAGAGAGCTGAGCTGCGTCAAGCCCGTGAGATCGATCGCTTGTAACTGTAGCTGCGTATTGAGCTGGAGCTTCTGCAGATGTTTCTGCTGTGTCAGGTCGAGGGTCCCTTGCAGTGAAGGCATCTCCGGGGTGCCGAGGCGTGTCGAGAGTGAGAGCTCTTCGAGTGTGCCGTCTTGCGGTAGGGTGATGCTCCGCAAGTTTTGCACCTTAAGCACCTTAAGCTGCGGACAGCGAGAGACATCTAGGTGGTATGGAGTCGTAGAGCCCGACATAGGACAGGCAAAAGCAAAGTCTAGTCGCTCTAGAGCGGGTGAGGCTATCTCGCCAAAACCTAAGACGTTGAGCTTTCCCTCCGTAGCCCACGGCTCTTCGAGCATCGTCACAGAGGTGCCATCGATAGTTATCTTCGTTCCCTCCGCCACAGGCTTAGCATAGGTGTGGGTGACAGCCTTAGCATAGCGACTCTTGGGGTCCGCAAGCGTCTCGCTCGATCCGTCTCCCCAGTAGATGGTGACCGAGGCTCCAGGTAGCGTGTTGTACTTAAAGGTCACGGAGCTACTCCCAGGAGTCACACATAGCTCGATGGGGTACTCTAGACCATTCTGAGCGAATAGCCCCTGGAGTGGTAGGAGCGGTAGGAGGCAGAGTAGCAGCCAATAGGTAATCTTTGCTTTCATACTGATATGGATCTATTGATACGAAGACAAAGGCTCTCGATACAACTATGGGGACTTAGTTGCAGAGCCTTGATGGATCAACCAAGCTCCCGTTACGTATTGCGAAGATAGTTATTTCAAATGACAAAGTGTAATCAAATACGTCTGAGCGTCCGTTGTGTCAAGCGAAACGAGCGTCCCTACAGATCGAGGTTACAGCGTTTGATGAATGGAATTGTCGTGCTGACGTAGCTTG
>OLSP01002993.1_pt1 | contig 12566 bp, 8 predicted proteins | sample 1672941 | NCBI WGS metagenome assembly OLSP01 (sample SAMEA3136739, study PRJEB25190) | human gut metagenome | reverse complement strand
GGTGTTGGTGTTGCCGTTGGCACCGGTGTTGGTGTTGCCGTTGGCACCGGCGTTGGTGTTGCCGTTAGCACTGGTGTTGGTGTTGCCGTTGGCACCGGCGTTAGTGTTGCCGTTGGCACCGGCGTCGGTGTTGCTTTCGTAGAATCCCAAGTATCAGAAAACATCTTAATGCAGAGATTTGCATTGTTTTTTCTGCCGCCAGACCATACAAGTTTGGAAAAATCTTCCCACTCACCATCCGAATACTGAACATAACTTTCGCCCTCATTTGCGCTAACTGCTTCTGTAAGTGCAGAATTGTTATAAGTACATTCATAAGTCTGATAAGAAGTATCCCCACTCTCTTCCAATTTTACAACAACTGCATAACGCTTTCCTTTTGTCATAAATACTTCATCTTTATCTTCTTTTACAAAATCAATGGTATGATATCCGCGCTCTGCAATCGTACCGGACAATGAAGACACTAATTTACCGGACATCGGATTATCCGAATCCGGACTCTCATAAATTGATACTTCATAATTTACATTTGCTTCCTGTGTATAGAAAGAAACTGCCTGCATTTTCTCATCAGCTTTCGCTTCAAACACATTGGCACCACGCAAAAAGCTTTTCGAAAAGGCAAATGGAATTCCACCATCATATTGATAGTTATTGTCGTAATTATCCACTTTTTCTACATCAAAGAATGCCACTTCTGCCTCTTCATTCTTCTCAGCCTGCAGCATAGCATCCTCATAAGAAATCCAGAAATATCCGCCCATACTGTTGCAGTCGCCCCAGCTGTTGCGAATTAACCATGCGCCATCTGAAGAGGGACGGCATTTGGAATTAAAATTACTTGCCGAATAATTATCATCCCATCCTACAATCAATACACTGTGATTGGTCGTCTTGCTTGTATCATCACAATAATACGCCGTAAAATTGCTTTTCCCAGTATTTCCATACATCTGCTCGTCACTCGATGTTTCCGGCGCATACATAGAGCACTCCGCTGCCCCATACTCCATCAATTTCTGTTTGATTTGGTTGCGGTTCGCTTTCGTCATATAAATGTATTCTACGTTCTGCAAATGATAGGAATCCTTATCATACATCACCTCATCCGGTAAGTCAGCCGTTACGTTACGATTAATTTTGTTCTGTAAATCTTCAAAAGAAGCAACTGATTCATCTACAACTCCCTGCCATCTAGCTAATGTAGCAGTTGCTAAAACGGAATTTCCGCCCCAGCCATACAAATCATTATTCTTCTCTCTTGGCCTGCAAATATCCCCTACCGTCAAACCAAGCGGATCGTCGGCTTTGTTGTATGTCGAATATGCCAGATGATACTCTGATAAATCCGGAGATACTTCAGAGTCATCCTGTATAATATCTGCTTCAGACGCTCCCATCACAGACATTGTCCAGCACATGCCCGTTTCTCCTTGATCTTTGATATCCGTCAACAGCCCTTCCTCTCTGGCATTAAACGATGACGGAATCGTTGTCTTTGCTGCCTTTTTCTTTCTGCCGGATGACAAATCATCCGAATTTAATAGTTTCCGATGAATTGGAAGATAGCCATACTTTGAAGTCTCACCGACCGAATCCTCGATGGATACTGCGGTCTGCGTTTTCTTACTTTCCTGTGCCAAATCCACCGGTGCACTCATCCCTATTACCAGCGAAAAGCTAAGCACTGCTGCCAATAAATTTCTTCTTTTCATGATATACCTCCATTCGTAAATGATTCATTCATAAATTTTCTTATGTAGTAATCTTACCATATTCATACACACTTGCAAAGAAAAAAGATTTCCTGTCATAATAAGCATTTTCTCTCCATAAACTATAGCAAAACGATAGCGGGGTAATCTATGAACATCGAACAAGAACGGGAAAAACTGATTCTTTTTACAAAAATCGGTGCCATCGTCCTGACATCCTTTGCTTTGCTCGCAACAAGTTTTTTTGTTTATCCGGAAAACCGTGCCGTTTTCAATGAATCTCTGCTTCATGAAAAAGAACTTCCCATCTACTGCGTAGAAAAGGAAAAACCGCAGATTTCAATCAGCTTTGATGCGGCTTGGGGAAACGACGACACCGCATCACTTCTTGCCACGCTGAAAAAACACAAAGTGAAGGCAACCTTTTTTATGACAGGCGGCTGGATTGAAAAATATCCGGACGATGTAAAAGCAATTGCCGCCGGCGGGCATGACCTTGGAAACCACAGTGAAAACCACAAACAGATGTCACAGCTATCGGCCGCACAATGCAAAGAAGAAATTATGAAACCTCATGAAAAAGTAAAAAAACTAACCGGTAAAGATATGATTTTGTTCCGCCCTCCTTACGGGGACTATAACGACACTCTTATCCGTGTGTGCCGGGAAAATAAATATTATCCGATTCAGTGGGATGTGGATTCCCTCGACTGGAAAGATTACGATGCCGCCACCATCATACGCCGCGTCACAGAGCACAAACATCTTGGCAACGGTTCGATTATTCTCTGCCACAATGGCGGAAAACACACCGCCGAAGCGCTGGATGAACTTTTAACAATTTTGAAGAAAAAAGGATTTCAACTCGTACCAATTTCTGCTTTGATTATGAAAGATAATTACACGATAAACACAGAAGGACGGCAGGTTAAAAACTACCCCTGCCGATACCAAAAAATGACCACTGCAATATCTGCACTTTTACAGTATCACAGTGGTCTGTTTTTTTATATGTTACATCAAAGAATCCAATGTCTCGCGAATTGCCTGAATAAACTCAAGGCTGTTCAAAATTACCGGATTTTCACATGTGGAAATGAGAGAAAGACTCTTTGTCATTTTTCCATCTTCCACAGTCTTAATGCAGGCTCTCTCCAGTTTGTCCGCAAAATCCATCAATTCCGGAATCTCATCCAACTCGCCGCGCTTTCTGAGTGCGCCTGTCCACGCAAAAATAGTTGCGATGGAATTTGTCGAAGTCTCTTCGCCTTTCAAATGTTTATAATAGTGACGCTGTACCGTTCCGTGTGCAGCCTCATACTCATAATAGCCATCCGGAGAAACCAGCACGGAAGTCATCATGGCAAGCGAACCAAATGCACTGGAAACCATATCACTCATGACATCTCCGTCATAGTTTTTACATGCCCAGATATAACCGCCTTCAGATTTCATCACACGGGCAACCGCATCATCAATTAAAGTATAGAAATAAGTAATGCCTGCTTTTTCGAATTTTTCTTTGTATTCTGCATCAAAGATCTCCTGGAAAATATCTTTAAATGTGTGATCGTATTTTTTGGAAATCGTATCTTTTGTTGCAAACCACAGATCCTGTTTTGTATCAAGTGCATAGTTAAAACAGCTCTTTGCAAAACTCTCAATCGAATTGCAAAGGTTGTGCTGTCCCTGAACGACACCTGCTCCGGTAAAGTTATGAATCAGTTCTCTTGTTTCTGTGCCGTCCTCTGCAGTATAAACCAGCTCACATTTACCTGCTCCCGGAATCTTCATCTCGGATGCTTTGTATACATCACCATAGGCATGACGTGCAATCGTGATGGGCTTTTTCCAGTTTTTGACACATGGCTCAATGCCTTTTACAACGATCGGTGCACGGAATACCGTACCGTCTAACATGGCACGGATCGTACCATTCGGACTCTTCCACATTTCTTTTAGGTTGTATTCAGTCATACGCGCTGCATTTGGTGTAATCGTTGCACATTTTACAGCAACACCGTATTTTTTTGTGGCATTGGCAGAATCAACGGTTACCTGGTCATTTGTTTCATTGCGATGCTCTAATCCAAGATCATAATACTCTGTCTTTAAATCAATAAACGGAAGAAGTAACTCATCTTTGATCATTTTCCAGAGGATTCTTGTCATCTCATCTCCGTCCATCTCTACCAGTGGGGTTGTCATTTTGATTTTTTCCATTGTGTTCTCCTTTTCTATTGAAATAAATTGTCCCATCCGTAATTATCCATATTGTGAATGGTGTTCATCATGTGCTCATTCGCCAGTTTCTCTGCCAGACCGGCATCATGCTTCTTTAATGCCTCCACGATCTGTCTGTGTTCCTGATTTGACTGTACAGAACGCTTCGGATCTGCAAGTGTGATTTTTCGCACGCGTTGTACATAATGATGAAAATCAAGCAGCACATGTTTTAATTCTTTGCTGTCGGAAGCATTGTATAAAATTTCATGGAAACGGTTGTCAAGTTCCACAACCTGTTCCGAATTTCCTTTTGCAGCATGAAAATCCGACAGATATATATTTTCATCCAGTTCATCTAACTGTTCTTTGGTGATCTTATCCGCTGCCCACTTTGCACACAGTCCCTCCAGACGCGACCGTATCTCGTAGATATCCTGAATATCTTTTTTGGAAATACCTACGACATAAGCACCTTTATTCGGGATAATGGTAACCAGTCCCTCAAGTTCAAGCTGGCGGAGTGCCTCACGCACCGGAGTACGGCTGACACCTAACTCCTCACCAATATTTTTTTCCTTTAACTCCTCGTCTGTCGCATATTTTCCGGACAAAATATTTTCACGGATCGTATGAAACACACGGGAACTTAAGGAATAATTATCCTCTCCCATATATGACACCTCATGCTCCTATTGTTACATTTAATTCCTTGCAGCATTTTTCAATTTCTTCCACTAATTCTTTATCGGTCAATACCGTAACACGTCCATCCTCGTACTGTTTATCTACCCATACTTTTACTTTTTTCACAAGCTCTGAGTTTTTGTCTACGCTCTTATCTTTCGGAAGATGGTAATAAGAGTTGATCCAGAGAGCGATTCCGGCAAGACCGGATGTGTTGGAAACAGATACTAATGGTGGTCTGTTTAAAAATTTTCCGGTATCAAAAATATTGTAAATCTCCTCATTTTTGAGAAGTCCGTCCGCATGGATCCCGGCTCTTGTGACATTGAAGTTGCTGCCGACAAACGGGGTACGGCTCGGCTGTACATAGCCTAATTCTTTCTCAAAATACTCTGCCAGTTCTGTGATCACGGTAGTGTCCATGCCATCGAGTGTTCCCTTCAACTGTGCATATTCAAATACCATTGCCTCAAGCGGTGTGTTACCGGTACGCTCTCCGATTCCAAACAGGGAACAGTTGACTCCGCTTGCACCGTAAAGCCATGCGGTCGTGGAGTTGTTAACTGCCTTGTAGAAATCGTTGTGGCCATGCCACTCGATCAGTTCAGAAGGCACACCTGCATGTGTGGTCAGACCGTAGATGATACCCGGCACGCTTCGCGGAATCACGGCACCCGGGAAGTTAACGCCATAACCCATAGTATCGCAGGCACGGATCTTGATCGGAATCTTATATTCATCCATCAGTTTCATAAGTTCTACACAGAACGGGATGACAAAGCCGTAAATATCAGATCTTGTGATATCTTCCAAGTGGCAACGTGGACTGATACCTGTCTCTAAGCACTCACGGATGACACTTAAGTAAAGATTCATAACCTCTCTTCTTGTCATTTTCATCTTATAGAAAATATGGTAGTCAGAGCAGCTTACCAGAATACCTGTTTCACGCAGACCGATATCTTTTACTAACTGGAAATCCTGTTTGCTTGCACGGATCCAGCTGGTAACTTCCGGAAATTTATAACCACGTTCCAGGCATTTGTAAACAGCATCTCTGTCTTTTTTACTATATAAAAAGAATTCACTCTGGCGGATCAGACCTTTTGGGCCGCCCAAGCGGTGCAGATAATCGTAGATCGTCACGATCTGCTCTGTGGTATACGGTGCCCTTGACTGCTGACCGTCACGAAATGTCGTATCTGTGATCCAGATATTTTCCGGCATATTATGCGGAACAATTCGATCGTTGAATGCGATCTTCGGGATCTCATCATACGGAAACAGATTGTGGAATACATTTGGTTCCTTTACATCTGCCAACTGATAAAAATGCTCTTCAAGCTGCAGCAGATTCGTTTTCTTATTCATTACAACTTCTCTCATAACGTAAATCCTTCTTTCTGCCATGGCACTTGTGCCATTGACACCTGTGCCATGAATGCATATTTTTACTTTTAGAGTGAATATTTTTTCATGCATAATTGTATACAATTATACTTTTTCTATATTCTATACATTTCTTCTCTTATTTGTCAAGGCATAAAATTTTATATTTTCTATAACCTGAAATTATAAGTATACATAATCATATATTCAAAAAAATTTATTCAAATCTGTAACACTTATTCTGCGCTCACATAAGATACAGTGTAAGAAAAAACCTGGAGGTTTTATATGAGTGATTTAGCTGCAACAAACTGTGGTGGTGGATGTTCCTGTAACGAGGGAGGATGCAATTCCATTCTCTGGATCATCATCTTATTATGCTGCTGTGGCGGCAATGGTGGTTTCTGCGGTGGAAACAATGGATGTGGAGGCAACAATGATTGTCTTTGGATCATCCTGCTTCTCTTCTGCTGTGGCGGATGCGGCGGAAACAATGGATGTGGTTTCTGCTAGTCAGATCATCTGTTCTGAAATGGCGGTCGGATATTCCGGCCGCCCTATAAGATTTATAAAGAAAAACGTCTCTGCCTGTTATGGAAGAGACGTTTTTGTATGTCAGCCGAATTTACGGACGCTTTGTGTTCTGATCCCGTGCAGCATACTCACGGTCTTTTTCCCGATTCTGCTGCTGCATCATCTTCTCGTAGATTCCACATTCCTTTGGCACTTTCTTTTTTCTGACACATTCCTCATCTATCTCATAAACACTGTTTCCATCAATAATCAGCATATTTGATTCCTCCTCCCGTTTTATTTTATGCCGACTGCCTGATACCGTCACTAAAACTGCCCCCTCATCCATGTGATATCTGGCATAATCTATTTTCCGGGTTCATAAACTAAAAGAAAAAAGGCATCTTTATGGAACCAAATTCATTTACGCCCTTTGATAATATGACACAGACCCGTGAACTGCAAATGTTAAAAACTGCGATTCCCTATATGAAAGGTGACCAGAAAAAGCAATTTGCTATTCTGATCAAATATATGGAATTACAGAATACGATCCAGGTATTCAACCAGGAGGATAAAGTCATGTCCATGTGCTCTGTCAGTGAGGATGAAAATTCTACTCTTGCCATGTTAAATGACCTTCGGAAATTCTGTACAGACAAAGAGCTTGAAACACTTGATATGATCACAAATATGGTCTCTATGATGGAAACCTATGAGACTATTTTTGCATAATATATTGTAAGAAAACTGCCAAAACAAAGCATTACATTTTTGAAAGGAATAAATAGTGATGGAAAATGATTTCTGGAATAATCCGGGGTTAAAAAATATGTCCCCGGAAAAACTGCAGTTTTTAATGAATTTTGCATCAAAAGAAAAACCAACAAACATTAAAGATATGATGCCGTTTCTTCTTGGCACCATGAATGCAGCAAAAACAAATAATATCCAGTTCACAGACCCCGAAACAGAGCTGCTTGTCACCCTGCTAAAACAAAACATGTCAAAAGAGGAATCTGAGAAGGCCGATAAAATTATCCGGCTCATGAAAGACCGGAAGCAAAATTAACTAATAAAAGGGATGGAACACTCCACCCCTTTTGTATCTGCATATTTATTTATGATTTCTTAACATTTTCTCAAGTCTACCAGATGGAAGCTACACTTACCTCTAATAATTTATCGATCGGCGCCGGACTCTTTCCCATACCATCTGTACCCTCAAAATATTTTGCACTTGCCGATTCAAATAAAACAAACACCGTACCATCTGCAATAGCAACTTCTTCCGAACAAGGTGGCATCTCCACTTTTACCTTCGGTTCATTTGGTTTTTTGTCCAATGAAAGAAGAGAAGAATAAACTTTTAAATAAGAAGAATTATTTCTTCCATAGGAAGTGCTTAAATAAATTGATCCGTTATCATCGAATGCCACTCCCTGCACTTTACTCGGAAGATTATAGTTGCTGACTGCCGTCAGCTTATCTTCTTTTTTATCATAGCTGTATGAATACATCTCGGAATCAAAAAATCTGGTATGTGTAGCAACCCAGAGTCTGCCACCGTAGCAGGTAATGCAGGATGGTGTATTTTTCAGGCGGTATTCGTCTGACAATGCCGATGCATCAATGCAATATTCCGGCGCATCCTGTGCGATTTTTGTAATATATTCATAGGAAATACGCTCTAAGGTATTGGAATTTGAATGGCAGATCCAGACATTCTCGCCATCAAAAGCAATACCGCCAAGATGACTTTCTTTTTTCATGCCAAGTGTTACCAGATATTCGCCGCTCTCACGATCAAACACCATCAGTGATCCAAGATTTTTGCGATCTTCCGAATATGCAGTAATAAGAATATAATCCGGTGTGAAACAAAGTCCCTGCATACACTGGCTGGAACTGCTGATCAGATTATCCTTATAGTCTTTTTCCCTGGTAGAAGGCATTCCCGGAATAGAAAGATCATCCAAAAAAGTATAGGAACATTCCTTTAACTCTTTCTGACTGTTGTCACGAATCGTGCCTGTCTGATAAGAATACATTTCCACATTATAATGATTGTCAATATTTTTTGTCCATTTTGCAAAAAGAACCATATTCGCCGGACTGTCTTCATCTATTTTCGTAACTTTTCTGGAATAGCTGCAGTCTGCATACCAGCCAGCAAAATTGTAACCCATTTTAACCGGCACGTCCAGTGTAAAAGGAAGTTCTTCTTTTTGGATTGTTTTTTGATTATTGCTGCTGTTAATACCGCCATTTACCTCATATACAATGTGATACTCTGACGGATCCTGTGTATCAAAAAAATCAAATGTAACATTATCACTGGTAATGGTTTCCTTTGAAGTATCAGGGAGGATGATCATACTGCAGGCACGAACCAGTTTCGGATCGCTTACAAGAAAAATAAATACATATAAAATTACAAATAGTTCTTTGCAAATTTTTCTGCCATACCGCATATCCATTCCTCCCTGTTTTCTTTTTAATTACACACACCGGAAAATGTTACATCCAGTCTGTGTTTTTATCCTGCTTTCGGGAAGAACTGTTTCTTTCAGAAACTGTTTTATGAATTATCCGTATTATCAAGTTTGCCTGCCCTCTCTGCGATCTCCTTTTCCTGGATATCAGAAGGTGTCTGCTCATATCTTGCAAACTCATAGGAAAATGTTCCGCTTCCACCGGTCATGGATCGTAAATCTGTGTTGTATCCATATAATTCCATGTAAGGAATATCAGCTACGATCTCCTGATAACCGTGTTCCGTCGGATTCATTCCAAGTACACGTCCACGGCGTTTGTTTAAGTCTCCCATAATGTCACCTGTGTATTTGTCAGGTACAACAACTTTTAAGGATGCGATCGGCTCTAACAGAATCGGTGATGCTTCCATAATGCCTTTTTTGAATGCCTGAAGAGCCGCAACCTTAAATGCCATCTCAGAAGAGTCTACCGGATGATAGGATCCATCATATAATACTGCCTTTACTCCTACCACAGGATAAGCTGCCATCGGTCCTTTCACAACTCCTTCCTGGATTCCTTTTTCCACCGCCGGGAAGAAGTTTTTTGGAACTGCTCCGCCGACAACGCATTGTTCAAATACATATGGTGTTTCAAGATCCCCGGAAGGTTCAAAGGTCATCTTAACGTGACCGTATTGTCCATGACCGCCGGACTGTTTTTTGTACTTGTATTCCACATCTGATTTCTTACGGATGGTTTCACGGAAGGCAACCTTGGGCTGGCTCAGTTCGATTTCCACCTTATATTCATTCAGGAGCCTGCTCACCACAACATCCAGATGCTGATCGCCCATGCCGTAAAGCAGTGACTGGTGGTTCTCAGAATCATTCACTACCTTCAGTGTCAGATCCTCATGGGTCATCTTGGTCAGAGACTGTGAAATCTTGTCAATATCGGCTTTGTTCTTAGCCTTATATCTCTTGGAGGTATAAGGGACGGAGATTTCCGCCTTGCCGAATTCAATGGGAGTAGCCTTGGTGGAAAGGGTATTTCCCGTCCTCGCTCCCGTCAGCTTGGCCAGCGCGCCGATATCCCCGGCATGAAGCTCACTCACCTCAATGGGCTTGCTTCCCTGCAGCACGTAAAGCTTGCCGATTCTTTCTTCTATGTCCTTATCGTAATTGAGCATCGTATCATCCGTCTTAAGGACGCCGGAGCAAACCTTAATCAGTGAATATTTCCCGATAAAAGGATCTACGATGGTCTTGAAAATAAATGCGCTCTTTGCCTTTGCAAAATCATAATTCGCCTGGTAAATATCCTTTGTCTTCATATTAATGCCTGCGATTTCACGTCCCTCCGGACTGGGCAGGTATTTTACGATATCATCCAGCAGCGTATAGATGCCCTGTCCCAGGATGTTGGAGCCCATGGACATGGGAACGATGCTTCCGTCATTGATATTGGTACGCAGCGCCGCTCTGATCTCCGCTTCGGAGAAGGTATCGCCGCCAAAATATCTTTCCATGAATTCTTCACTGGTCTCCGCAACCGCTTCCATCAGCGTATCGCGGCAAATCTGAAGATTCGGCTTATTGTATTCAGGAATGTCACATTCCACAACCTCCTTGCCCTGCCATCTGTAGCCGGTCTCGGAAATAACGTTGATGTATCCCACAAATTTCTCATTTTCACGGATGGGAAGATGGAACGGTGCGATCTTCTTTCCGTAAAGATTGGTCATATCCTCCACGATCTGACGGTAGGAAGCGTTATCGATATCCATATCCGTTACGAACACCATACGGGGCAGCTTGTATCTGTCACACAGCTCCCATGCCTTCTGGGTTCCCACTTCCACGCCGGCCTTACCGGAAATAACGATGATAGCCGCATCTGCAGCGCTGACTGCTTCTTCCACTTCACCGACAAAATCAAAGAAACCGGGGGTATCCAATATATTAATCTTCACACCCTCCCATTCAATCGGGACAACGGACGTGCTGATTGAAAATTTTCTCTTCTGCTCTTCCTTGCCAAAATCGCTGACCGTATTTCCATCGGCCACCTTTCCCATCCTGGATGTGATTCCGGACAAATACGCCATTGCTTCTACTAAACTAGTCTTGCCTGATCCGCCATGTCCCAGAAGAACAACGTTACGAATCTTGTCTGTTGTGTAAATGTTCATACTGAATTCCTCCGTATTATGCGATTTCCGGGTTTTCTGTAAAAGTCCCCAATCCACTCAAAATCTCTTCCAGAACCCCATGGGTATATTTTACTAAATGTCAGAAAATTTTACAAGCAATTTTCAACATTTTATACAAGTTATTTTTTGGACATTCCGCTCTTTCATCTCCAACCTCTCACAAGGGCCTGCGAAAGCCCGTAAAATCAGGGAAAAGCCACTTATACCATGCTGCCGCCTTAGCCGAATGCATAAACCGCTGCTCTTTTTTTATTTAAAAATCAACCGTTTTTATTTAAAAAGTATCCGTTTTCCCAGCTGGTTCCTGTTTAACAAGAATCTGTTTCCTCAACCGGTTGACTTTCGCGCGTTAAAGTGCTATATTAATAGCTGCATGCATTATTACTGACTAAAAAACATTTGCAGCTGTTAAATACCTTCGCAGCTGCATTTTATCAAAGAAAGGAAGCCGTCCCATGATTATTGTAATGAAACCCCAGGCCGCCGAGTCCAGTATCACGGCAATCAAGGAATATATTGAGGGAAGCGGGCTGAACGCCCATCTTTCCCAGGGCACAGAGGTAACCATCATCGGCGTTGTCGGCGACAAAAGCCGTCTGTCCACCGAAAACCTCATCAGCTTCAAGGATGTGGACCGAATCGTCCCCGTAACGGAAACCTACAAGCTGGCCAATAAAAAATTCCATCCCGAACCGTCCGTCGTCCAGGTCGGCCCCACGGTAATCGGCCCTGACAACCTGACCATCATGGCAGGCCCCTGCGCCGTGGAAACCCAGGAGCAGCTCATGTCCATCGCCCATGCGGTAAAGGCCGCCGGCGCCACCATACTCCGCGGCGGCGCCTACAAGCCCAGGACTTCGCCCTACTCCTTCCAGGGCCTGGAGGAAGAAGGCCTGCGCTACATGCAGGAAGCCAAAAAGGAAACCGGGCTGGCAACCATATGCGAGGTGGTGAGCAATGAAGCCATTGAAGCCGCAGTAAAGTACGTGGATATGATTCAAATCGGCGCCCGAAACATGCAGAACTTCATCCTTTTAAAGGAAGCGGGCCGCTCCGGTCTTCCCGTCCTTCTGAAAAGAGGCCTGAGCGCCACCATCGACGAATGGCTCAACGCCGCAGAATATATTATTGCGGAGGGCAACCCCAATGTAGTATTATGTGAAAGAGGCATCCGTACCTTTGAGACCACTACCAGGAACACACTGGATCTCAGCGCGGTTCCTGTACTGAAGGAAAAGACCCACCTTCCTGTCATCGTAGATCCCTCCCACGCCACCGGCGTATACAAATATGTTTCACCTCTCGCCAAGGCTGCCGTGGCCTGCGGCGCGGACGGGCTGATG
>OLSP01002992.1_pt1 | contig 12572 bp, 8 predicted proteins | sample 1672941 | NCBI WGS metagenome assembly OLSP01 (sample SAMEA3136739, study PRJEB25190) | human gut metagenome | reverse complement strand
ATGCAGATTGAGCTGAAAAAAATCCAACGGGAGGTTGGAATTACCTTCATTTACGTTACGCATGACCAGGAGGAAGCCCTTTCCATGTCTGATACTGTGGTCGTTATGAATAACGGTGAAATTCAGCAGATCGGTTCTCCAACCGATATTTACAACGAGCCGGAAAACCGTTTCGTAGCAGGCTTCATTGGAGAGTCCAATATTATAGAAGGAATTATGATCAGAGATTATCTGGTTCAGTTCGACGGATTTGAATTCGAATGCGTGGACAAAGGCTTTGAGGATAATGAAGAAATCGAGGTTGTGCTTCGTCCTGAGGACCTTGACATTGTGGAACCATCTCAGGCGAAAATCAGCGGTGTTGTCCGAAACGTTACCTTCAAGGGCGTTCATTACGAAATTCTCGTAGAAACAGAACTGCGCACCTATAAAGTTCAGACCACCGATTATGCGGAAGTGGGCCGCCAGGTAGGACTGAAATTCGGACCGGAAGACATTCACGTCATGTACAGAATGGGAGCTTATTGATGAAACAGTTTAAGCGCCTGATCATTCCTTACTTTATCTGGGCAATTGTTATCCTTGTGATCCCACTGTTTCTCATTGCCCTGTATGCGTTCACCACAGAAGGAAATGAAGTAATGACACTTTCCTTCACCTGGGGGAATTTTGCCAAATTCCTGGAAACTACCTACCTGAGTGTGATCCTGAAATCCTTCTGGCTGGGACTTCTCACCACCTTTATATGTCTGGTGCTTGGCTATCCCCTTGCCCTGATCATTGCGAGATGCTCTGAGAAAATCCAGGGACTTCTCATTATGCTGGTAACCATTCCAATGTGGATCAACATGCTTCTTCGTACCTATGCGTGGATGAATCTTCTTGCAGATAACGGAATCATCAATAACCTTCTGGCAAAAATCGGACTGGGACCTATCAGTATGATGTATACGGATTTTTCCGTAATGGTAGGCCTGATCTGCAACTTTATGCCCTTTATGATCATTCCTATCCATACATCCTTAAATAAAATGGATAAATCCCTGATCGAGGCAGCCTACGATCTGGGAGCCAACCGTTTCCAGACCTTCTGGAAGGTAATCTGGAAGCTGTCCCTGCCAGGGGTGGTAAATGGTATTATGATGGTTTTCCTTCTTGCCATTTCCTCCTTCGTTATCCCGAAGCTTCTGGGAGGCGGACAGTACATGCTTATCGGAAACCTGATCGAGTCCCAGTTTATCTCAGTTGGAGACTGGAATTTCGGAAGTGCCATTTCCATGATTCTGGCGGTGATTATTTTGATCTCCATGAGTCTGATGAAGCGGATGGACAAGGAAAAAGGAGAGTAGGAGAGTATCATGCAGAAAAAAACAAGCTTTTTTCAGAGATTTTATGTGGCCATCTGTCTGGTATTCTTTTACCTGCCAATCCTGGTGACCATGATTTTTTCCTTTAATTCCTCCAAATCCCTGACCAGGTTTACGGGATTTTCCATGAGATGGTATACAGAGCTGCTGCATAATACAGAAGTCAGCAAAGCGGTTTACGTGTCTGTGACCATCGCCATCCTGGCAACTGTGATCTCCACAGTGCTGGGAACCATCACTGCAATCGGTCTTTCCAAGTCCAGGAAGGTGTTAAAGGAAACACTTTTAAATATCAACAACCTGCCCATTTTGAACCCGGATATTGTTACCGCAATCGGACTGATGCTTCTGTTTTCTTCACTGGGCTTCCGGAAAGGGTACTTTACCATGCTGCTGGCGCACATTTCCTTTTGTACGCCATATGTGATCACCAGTGTTTATCCCAAGGTGCGAAGTCTTGATCCGAACCTGGCAAATGCAGCCATGGACCTTGGAGCAACTCCGTTCCAGGCATTGACCAAGGTAATCGTGCCCATGATCAAGGATGGCATTTTCGCCGGTGCGCTGCTGGCGTTTACCATGTCCTTTGACGATTTCGTAATTTCGTACTTTGTATCCGGAAACGGTGTAAAGAATATTTCCATTGTGGTCTATAATATGACCAAACGAATCAACCCTACCATCAACGCCCTGTCCACAATTGTAATCCTGGTCATTGTGCTTGTCATGGTTTTTGCCAACGTGCTTCCAAAGCTCCTGGAAAAGCATGCCAGCAAGCATGCGAAAAAGATTCAGCGCGTGATTGCCCTTCTGCTGGTTTTCGCCCTTGGCTTCGGACTGATCAAGTGCGGAGGCAGTGCAGCGGAGAACCATGTCCTGAAGGTTTATAATGCAGGAGAATATATGGATCTGGATCTTCTGACACAGTTTGAGCAGGAATATAATTGTACAGTAGTTTACGAAACCTTCGAATCCAACGAAATGATGTACACCAAGCTTTCCGGCGGTGAGTCCTATGATGTGCTGATCCCTTCGGATTATATGATCGAGCGTCTGATTAAAGAGGATTATCTACAGTATATTGACTGGAATCTGATCCCGAATAAGGGCAGCTTGATGGATGAGGTCATGAATAAAAGCTATGATCCGGGAAATCGTTATTCCTGCCCATATTTCTGGGGAACGGTTGGTATTCTTTATGATACGACTGTGGTTGATCCGGCAGATCTTCAGGAGGGCTGGGATCTTCTCAGGGATACCAAATATAAAGGAAATATTTACATGTATGATTCTGAGCGGGATTCCTTTATGATCGCACTGAAGGCTCTTGGATATTCCATGAACACTACAGATGAGAATCAGATTCAGGAAGCTTACCAGTGGCTGGTTGACCAGAGAAATACCATGGACCCGATTTACGCAGGTGATGACGTCATTGACAATATGATTTCCGGAAACAAGGCTATGGCAGTTGTTTATTCTGGAGATGCTTCTTATATTATAAGCGAAAATCCGAATATGGATTACTTCACACCGAGCCAGGGAACCAATAACTGGTATGATGCAATGGTTATCACGAGGGACTGCAGTGAGACAGAGCTTGCCCATCAGTTTATTAATTTTATGCTAAATGAAGAATCTGCTCTTTCCAATACGGAAGAAGTAGGTTATACTTCTCCTGTAAAGAGTGTTTACGAAACTATGATCACCGGAGAGTATGAGGGCGTTTCCTCCTACATTCCGGATTTCGAAAATCCAAACAGTGAGATTTTCCGTTATCAGGAACCGAAGATCAAGCAGAAATATGCGGAGCTGTGGACGAAGATCAAGGCAGAGTAAACATGGAAATTTATAAAAACGGAAACGTGGCTGGCAGAAGCCGGCTGTGTTTTTGAAGAAGAGGAGAATGATTATGAAGAAAAAGGTATTTGCGGTAATTCTTGCTGCAGCAGCAATCTGTGGCAGTCTGTCACCTGTATACGCAGCTGACTCCGAGCTGGTCCTTTATACCTGGGAAGGAATGTTCCCGCAGGAGGTTCTGGACGGATTTGAGGAAGAAACCGGCTGTAAGATCGTATATTCCAACTTTGACACTGACGAAACCATGCTGGAGAAGGTTTCCATGGCAAAAGGCGGAGACTATGATGTGGTAATCGCAGATGACTACATTCTCGAGAAAATCGTGGAAGAGGGTCTTGCCACCAAGCTTGACAAAGACAAAATCTCCAATTGGGGAAACATCAATCCTCTTTATCAGGGACAGTTTTATGATGAGAAGGACGAGTACACCGTACCATATGGTGCAGGTATTCCGCTGATCGTATACGATCCGGAGGAGGTTGATCTTGACATTAAGGGCTATTCTGATCTGTGGGATCCGTCTCTGGAGGACAGCATAGCGCTGATTGGCAACTACCGTGTGATCAACGGCATTACTCTTCTCACCATGGGTAAGAGTATGAATGAAGAAGATGTGGATGCCATTGCAGAAGCTGGTGAAAAGCTGGTAGAGCTGGCACCCAATGTGCGTATGATCCAGGATGACAACACCCAGAATGCACTGCTGAACGGAGAGGCTTCTGTAGCGTTCCTTTACACCTCCCAGGTAACTGCAGCTCTGGCAGAGAACCCGGATCTGAAAGTGGTTTATCCGGAGGAAGGTCTTGGCTTCGGTGTTATGGGAATGTTTATTCCAAGCGAGGCTCCCAATGCAGATGCAGCTTACCAGTTTGTAGATTACATTTTAAGACCGGAGGTTGCTGCACAGTGCTTCAATTATATCGGTTACTACTGCACCAACAAGGCAGCAGACGAGCTGGTAGACGAGAGCCTGGTGGTTCCGGACAGTGTAACAAGCGGTGAGAGTATTAAGAATGTAAGTCAGGAAGCTGAGGAACAGTATAATAAGAACTGGACTGAGTTTAAGGCTGCCTGCGATTAATTGAATTAATTCAGTAAAAGGATAACATCAGGAAAGAGCCTGTGAGTGAACCATTCGGGAGAAAAACGGATAAATCACTGTGCAGGCTCTTTTTTATGTAATAGAAAAGTCCTACCGGGCAGGATTGCACTGCAGCGGAAGGAGAGAGGTCGCTGGAGGTGGAGAATGCTTGCACATATATGTTTCCGGGGACAGAGTGAACAACACGGATATTGACAAAGCTTCGCCAGTGTGTGATTATTATTTACAGAAATAAATGAGTTTTTTAGAGGAGAAACAAAATGGAAATATACAAGGGAGCTTCCGCCTTTGCGGGGATTGCCATTGGGAAAATCAGGTTTTATCGGAAAGGTGAATATCAGATCCGACAGCATCAAGCAGATGATGTAAAAAAGGAACTGAAGAATTTTGATGTGGCTCGTCGGCATGTGATGCAGACCTTGAAGGAAGAGTATGACAGAATGTCAGAAAAGCAAATGGACACAGCTGATCCTGAATTGGATATGGAACCCCAACCTTTGGATAGAATTGTGAAAGTGAATGGGGAAAATGGAACAAACCAGATCCTGGAGCAGGCAGAGCTTCTGGGCTCTGGCAGCTTTCTCCGTGCGGTACAGAGTATGATCACAGGGGAAAAGGTGACTGCTGCTTATGCAGTGCAGACCACAAGAGATGAGATGCAGAGTACTTTTTCCAGGCTGAACGATCCGACCATAAAGGAACGAATCCACAATGTAAGCCGCATCTCCAGTCTCCTTCTGGAAATTCTCGGGGAAGATGAGAACAAAATTGATCTGGGAGAGGAACCAGTCATTCTGGCAGCAGATGCCCTTTCTCTTGCAGAACTGATGGAAATGGATAAGGAGAAGCTTCTGGGTATTGTCACCCGCAAAGGTTCTGCTACCTCTCACGCTGCGATCCTTGCGAAAAATATGGATATTCCCTGTGTTACAGGTATTGGGATTCCACAGTCAGAAGAAGAGTGGGAAGACAGCATTGCCATTATTGACGGATATACAGGAACCATCTATCTGGAACCGGATAATGAGGTACGAAAAGAATACGAGATTCGCCGAAAAGCAGATCTGGTAGAGCGGGAATCCCTTTTGAAGCTGAAAGACAAGGGCGATATTACGAAAGATGGACGTGAAGTGGGAATCTACGCGAATATTGGCAGTCTGGATGATTTAAACAGCGCCCTTTATTATGGGGCAAAGGGAATCGGACTGCTGCGAAGCGAGTTCCAGTATCTTGGCAGGGAGAATTATCCCGGGGAAGAAGAACTTTTTCAGGCATATAAAAAAACTGCTGAGACTATGGGCGACCGCCTGGTAGTTATCCGCACCGCCGATCTCGGGGCTGATAAGCAGGCTTCCTACCTTGAAATTCCGGTAGAAACCAACCCTCTCATGGGTAATCGCGGAATCCGTCTCAGTCTGGACCGGAAGAACCTGTTTAAAACCCAGATCCGTGCCATTTACCGTGCAAGCTGGTATGGAAATCTGGGGATGATGTACCCTATGATCTGTTCGGAAGAGGAAATGGATGAGGTTGAAGCTCTGGTGACGGAAGTAAAAGAAGAGCTGAAGGCAGCTGGTGTACCATTTAAGGAAATCCGGACTGGAATTATGATGGAGACTCCGGCAGCAGTGATGATTGGGGAAGAGCTGGCGAAACGTGTGGACTTTCTGGGAATCGGAACCAATGACCTGACTCAGTACACCTTGGCCATGGATCGTCAGAATCCGCTTTTACAGAAGAAATATGATGATCATCATCCTGCAATTTTGAAAATGATAAAGATGATTGTAGATGCAGGACACGCGCAGAATTGCAAAGTATGTCTCTGTGGGGAACTGGCGGCAGATACCAGATTGACGGAGACATTTTTGCAGATGGGGGTAGATGCATTGTCTGTGGTACCGGCATGTATATTACCAGTGAGGAAGGCACTGAGGGCGGTTTGCATCGCAGAAATGTGATCTTAGCTTATCTTCTGCGACTGTATTGAGGCGTGCATGTATGTGTGAAGAATTGCAGAATAATTACAAAATAAAACGAGAGCACCAGACATGCAGATACAGATTACAGGCTGTATGTTTGAAAATATGGGTAGAAACATGAACACAAAAAGCAAAGTAATTGTGCTTCCCTGTGAAGCTTACGACGAAGAACGAATTTATACACTTATGAAAAATGGTCTGTCTCAGCTGGGAGGTCTGGACAACCTTATAAATAAAGAAGAAAAAATCCTTTTGAAGCCTAACCTTTTGAAAAAAGCAGAAGTGGAGAAAGCGGTCATCACGCATCCGGTTGTGGTGGGTGCCTTTGCCAGGATTCTACGTGAGGAAGGTTATAAGAATATTGTGCTTGCAGATTCCTGTGGCCACGGAACTACGAAACAGGTGATCCAGGGCACCGGAATGGACACTTATCTGGAAAAATACCAGATTCCGGCTATTGATTATACGAAAGGCGTGCGTGTGGAAAATCCGGATGGTGTCCAGGCGAAAGAATTTATCCTTCCGAAAGAACTGCTGGAAGCAGAGTGTGTGATTTCTCTTTCCAAAATGAAAACCCACGCTCTGGAGCGAATTACAGGAGCAGTGAAAAACAGCTATGGATTTGTATATGGGAAAAATAAGGCCATTGGTCATACCAAATACCCCAGTGCGGACAGCTTCGCCCGGATGCTTATTGATCTGAACCAGTATGTGAAGCCAAGATTTTATATTATGGATGGAATTACTGCAATGGAGGGAAATGGACCGGGCTCCGGAGATCCGGTAGCCATGAACCTGATTCTGATGTCCACAGATCCGGTGGCACTGGACAGTGTGTTTGCAAGACTGGTTTATCTGAAACCGGAGATGGTTCCTACCAATTACCATGGAGAGAAGATGGGACTGGGAAATTGCAGGGAAGAAAATATTGAGGTTGTGGTAGTTGAGGAGAATCCTTCGGCATCAGCAGTGCGTGATGAAGGAAGTGAAATAACTGGGCGCGAGAAGCAGCGCCAGAATGCAAAGGTTTCTGTAGATAAAAAGCAGATTGGTATTGACGTGGTTTGTAATGTGATTTCGATGGAAGCATTAATAGAAAAATATGGCAATCCCAATTTCAATGTGGATCGCACGAAAGTACGAAACAATGTCTGGACAAAGCTTGCCAAGGCTCTGAATATTTTCCAGAAGAAACCATACATTGAGCCTGACAAATGTATCCGTTGTGGAATCTGTGTAAACAGCTGCCCTGTGCCCGGCAAAGCGGTAGATTTTCGAAATGACAAAAATAATCCGCCTGTTTATGATTATAAGAAGTGTATTCGCTGCTTCTGCTGTCAGGAAATGTGCCCGAAGAAAGCGATTAAGGTGAAGTGAGTGTAAAATACTCCGAAGGGAACATCGGAGAAACATCGGAGAAACATCGGAGAAACATCAGAGTAATTTCGGAGATAAAGAAGAAAAGCCACTACCGAACGTCAACTAAGTTGTGACGTTCTACAGTGGCTTATGTATTTTATCGTCCGATCATCTTCGCTACTTCCCTGATATATTCCGGTGTAGTACCGCAGCAGCCCCCTACAATACCGGCACCTGCATCAATCAGAGCTTTCACATGTCTGGCAAAATCCGGCGCTTTCATGGAATAAACGGCGTTTCCATTATCATCAATGAACGGCATACCGGCATTCGGCTTGGCAATGACCGGGATGGAGACATTTTCCTTAATATTGCGGATAACAGAAACCAGCTGATCGGGACCAACAGAGCAGTTCACGCCCACAGCATCTGCACCTGCAGCCTCCAGGGAAACTGCAGCCTCGATAGCATTTCCACCGCTGAAAATACTTCCATCTGCATCTACCGTCATGGTACACATAATCGGCAGCTCGCAAACTGTAGAAGCCGCATCCACAGCTGCCAGAGTCTCTTCGATATTGATCATGGTCTCAGCAACGATCAGATCCACGCCGGAATCCTTCAGAATTCCAATCTGCTCCTGATACATTTCGAAAGCTGCCTCATAGGTCATCTCCCCGGCAGGAGCCATCATTTTACCACTGGTGGTAATATCCGCAGCAACGTAAACCTTATGGTCTGCCGCATCCGCGACTTCTCTTGAATAGGAAACCAGAGTGCGGTTGATCTCCTCCATACGGTCCTGCAGACCATGCATGGTAAGGCTTACACGGTTGCCGCCAAAAGTAGGAGCGTAGATAATATTGCTTCCCGCTTCGATATAAGCTCTCTGAAGATTCTGGATCACATCCTTATGCGCCAGCACCCATTCCTCTGTGCATACCCCCTTCGGCATGCCGGCAGCCATCAGGTTGGAACCTGTAGCGCCGTCCAGAAGAACAATATTCTGTGCCAGTTCCTGAAACTCTTGTTTTGTCATATTGTAATTCCTCCTTAAATTGGCAGAATATTGCATTCAAATGATATTTGCATAACATGCCGCCCATTGTGGTCTGCAACCATCTGGCGAACATTTATCCTGCCGGATACGGTTGATTTCGTCATATTCCTGTCCGCGTCCTGGAAGTTATAACGTTTTCATAAAAAAATTTTATAAATCTTTCGTATTATAACACTATTTAACTTGATTTTCCAGTTGTCAGCGTATAAAATATAAGATATGCTTTTGATGGGGCTGGCTATAAAGTAAGCAGCAGCCCTTAATGACAAAAGAAATAAAAAAGGAGCTAAAAGATGAGTAGAAGGAGAAGAAGAAACGACTGGATACCAGGCGCGGTGATCACCATCATCGTCATTATGCTTTCTGTTGTTTTTATGGGACTTCTGGCAATGACCAAGATGATCCCGACCATTTATATGCTGATCATCGGCATTGTACTTGCGGTGATCGCAGCGATAATCTGGCTGCTGGTATGGCATACCAGATACACAGGCCGCTTTATTGGCGGAACTGTTTTGGCAGTGATCATGATTGCCATTCTGGCATTCGGCGGTTTCTATATTAATAAGACAAGATCCGCCATCAGCAATATTTCCGGTGAGACTACAGAGGTCACACAGATGGCTGTTTACGTAAAGAGCGATGATGCCGCTGATTCTGTAGAGGCAACTGCCGGATATACTTATGGTATTCTTTCCTCACTTGACCGTGAGAATACAGATGGCGCTGTAGCACATCTGAACAGTCAGTTTGGTACAGAAGTACAGACTAAGGAATACGCAGGTCTGACAGAGCTTGCTGACGGAATCCTGAACGGTGAAGTAAATGCCATGCTGCTGAACAGCGGATATCTCAGTGTATACGAGGATATGGACGGATATACAGATTTCAGCACCAAGATAAAAGAGGTTGGAACGGTAGAGGTTGAATCCACAATTCAGTCTGCGGAAGAGTCCACCCCTGTAGAGCCAATCACCACTGCTAATGGCGGTAAGGTTTACACCATCTATCTCAGTGGTATTGATACCAGAGGTGAGATGACAGCTAAGAGCCGAAGCGATGTAAATATTATTGCCACTGTGAATACAGATACACATGAGATCCTGCTGGTTTCCACACCTCGTGATTACTTTGTACCGCTTTCTATTTCCGGAGGTGCACCGGATAAGCTGACACATGCCGGTATTTATGGAATCGATGTGTGTATGGATACTCTGGGAATGCTGTATGATATTGACATTAATTATTACTTCCGAATTAACTTCGGTGGATTTGTGAAGGTAATCGATGCACTTGGCGGAATTACCGTTAATTCAGATTATGATTTTGATTCCAAGAATATTCTGGGTTATCATTTTAACAAGGGTGAGAATTATCTGAATGGTGAACAGGCACTTATCTTTGCAAGAGAGCGTTACGCATTCCAGGAGGGTGACCGCCAGCGTGGTAAGAACCAGATGGAGGTTATCCGTGGTGTTGTGAAGAAGGCACTTTCTCCGGAAATCCTTACCAGCTATTCCTCCATTCTTTCCAGTCTGGATGGATGCTTCGGTACTAACATCACATATGAAGAGATCGCACAGATCCTTCAGCAGCAGCTTACCAATGGGGGCGACTGGACAATCGTTTCCTACAGTGTAAATGGTACCGGTGCTACTGAGAAGCCATATTCCATGAGCCAGAAGGCATATGTTATGGTTCCGGATTATAACACTGTTGATAAGGCTAAGAGCCTTATGGAAAAGGTTCGCAACGGTGAGGTGGTTACCCAGGAGGAAGCTGACGCACCAGTTAGTGGAAGCACAAGCACTGACAGCACCTCCACAGAAACTGTGACCGAGCCAGGTACAGTAGCAGCCGAGACACAGGCTGCGACAGATACCACTGCTGCAGATGGAACTACAACCGAAGGCGCAGCTGATACTACTACACAGCAGTAAAGAGAATGAGATTCCTCTGGTGAGAGGAATCTAAATATAGAAAGAAGCAAATCATTATATAACGTGGTTTGCTTCTTTTTTGATAAATTTATAAACTTTTAAGATGATTTTTATATTATATTGTGATAAAATGGGGATATAGAAGAAGGAAAGGCGGGTGAATCTGAGTTTACATTCTTGGATTTTACAGAAGATGACGTCGCACAGCTTAGTATGATACCACTTATGGGTGGACAGATGAGCCGTAAAGATAAAATTAAAGAAGGGATTTTTATAGCGAAAGAAGAGCATAATGACATGGCGGATAAAGTGATGGCTATGTTGTATACTCTGGCAGATAAGTTCTTGGATGGAGCAGAACTTGATGAGATTACGGAGGCGATGACAATGACGAGATTGGGACAGATGATAGAGAAAGATGGACGTGAAAAGGAGCGTATAGCCTTAAATACGCTGAATAAAAAATTACTTTCTTCCAATCGCATTGAAGATTGTATAAAAGCTACAGAAGATGAAGAATATCAGAAAAAACTCATGAAAGAATTTGGTATAAAATAAATAAAACCTGGCCGGGACATCACTTACCTGATCGTTCCCGGCCCTAACTATGTTAAATGGATGGTTTAAAAGCAAATTTGCATAACCCACCACCCAACCGGAAACAATAAAAGAAGATGACCTCCAAGTCGCATTATTTCAGTAATGCGACGGTCATCCAGGCAGTTTTTCTGCTTTCTTTCCCATCGTCGTTTTACATTCTATCGCGAATAACAGGGAAAGTCAACCAATTATAGCGACTATAGACTCTTTTTGTCGAATTATACCATAATTTGTTCCAAATTCACCTTTTTCCCATTAGTTTTTCAAAGGGATTTTTTCGATATAAAATAATTGAGTGGTCAAATAATTGGTACATACTTATAGAATAAGGAGGCAGCTATGTGCAGAAAAGGTGAAAACATACGCAAACGCAAGGACGGGCGCTGGGAAGCCCGTTATATCAAATACCGTGATCCGGAGGGAAAAATCCACTACGGTTCCCTCTATGGCAAAACATATGGCGAAGTAAAGGACAAACGAAACAAAAAAATTGCAGAAGTGCCAGGCTATGGACATCTGGTGCGAAATCCTGGCATTTTGAATTACCAGGCTACCTTCGAAACAGCCGCTGAGCATTGGAAACAGGAAATCCGCTATACCATCAAGGACAGTACTTTTTCCAATTATGAAGCGATCCTGAAGAATCAGCTTCTTCCGGAGCTTGGCAGCTCCCAGATACGGAAAATCAGCAATTCTCAGATCACGCAGCTTATTCATAAGAAAAAAGAGCTGGCATTGTCTGCAGGAACCATTCATGTAATTTTAAGCGTACTCCGCAGCATTTTGAACTTTGCAGCAAAGGGAGGCGTCTATACCAGTGAACCAATCCGCTCCCCCCATTTGGCTGGCACCAGCCAGGAGGTGCAGATTATGAAGCTTGCAAACTATAACCAGCTGGAGAAATTTCTTATTGACAATATCAGCGATTTTCATTTTGGTCTGCTGCTTTGCATGCATACCGGCATCCGTGTAGGCGAACTCAGCGGCCTGCGCTGGGAAGATGTGGATTTCGCCCAGCACAAGATCCGCATACAGCGGACTGTGATCCGCATCAAAAATCTGGATCAGACCGCTAATCCGGACACTGGAAAAATCCCAAAAACCATTCTGTATATAGGCCCGCCGAAGACAGAACATTCCAACAGGGAAATTCCATTGCCAGACAAGTTGCTGTTTTATGCGAAACGTTTTCGTAAAGATGGCTCCGCATATATTTTGTCTGGAACTGCCAGATGCATGGAGCCGCGGGTCATCCAGCGCAGATATGCAGCACTGCTGATAACCTGTGGAATTCCCCCATTA
>OLSP01002979.1_pt1 | contig 12608 bp, 9 predicted proteins | sample 1672941 | NCBI WGS metagenome assembly OLSP01 (sample SAMEA3136739, study PRJEB25190) | human gut metagenome | reverse complement strand
TAATTATGGCAAATTTTGTGATGATTTTAAATCCACCCTGAAACTAGGCGCTTACCGATAATCAACCATAATTATCGAACCTCCTATATGAATAGTCACACGTATCGTGTGCCAACTTCATTATAGGATAAATGTATATGAATGGCTCACCTTCCGTGAAGGTGGCTCTATTCATCCGTAATGGTGGCTCTGAATCCTGCCGCACCGTAATATTCATTATCGCAAACGAAGCGGCAGAAGAAAACCGGAAAAAGAAACGGGATGGCAGCAACAAGTATCTCTATGAACTTGACTTTTCTTCAGCATTAAAAACAGCCAGAAAGTTCTTCATGCGCAGGGATTCCGGCAGGCACATCGATATTATCCGGCTGATGATGAAATATGTCCACGCAGTGAAAGACAGGTTCCGGCAGTTTCAACGGCCTCTCCGTGGAATCAGCGCAATTCATTTTGGATATCGGTAAGTTCTGCAACTGAATATTCTTCTTTTCGGCAGATGGACAGCATCTGTCTTTTTGGCATACCTGTTTTTGGCTTTTTAAGTTCAAAATATCGGATATTTGGCAACAACTGGGTTATCGAACAAAACTTCGAACAACCGGCTTAATGGCATTGCTCCTTGTCTCTTTGACAACAACTGGGGGATCGAACAAAACTTCGAACAACTGACTTAATGGCATTGCCTCTTGTCTCGTTGCTACTAAATATAGTATGATTTGAGGGTCAAAAGGTCCTTATAATAATAATTGTGTCAATTGTTCCAAAATTGAACAATAAAATTGGTGAAATTCAAGTGATTCCATAAGATATTTATCGCTAAATTGTTTATAATTTAAAAACAATTAGATCAATTCTTAATACTTATACCTTTTGACCCTCATATCATAGTATCTATTTATTTGGGTTAGATATAATCATTCATAAAAAATATGTATGCAGTAAAAAGGATAAAGATAATAGGAGCCAATATGCGCTCTGTAATGTGTTGAAAATTGATGCGCATCCTTGAAGATTTATATTCTCCAAATATACAGGCATGACTTAACTTGTATATGCAAATTATGATAAATCCAATTTGTAATATTAAAAAAATTGGTGCTTCGGAAAGTAAAAAATTATCTAATAAATTTTTGCTTGACGTAGAAATACTTGTATTGGGCAAAAAGTATTTATATTCAGTATTTAATAAAAGAACGAAGTTAGCTATAACTGAAAAGGCTAACAAACTATAAAATACCAGATGAAAAATTCTATAAGAAATATTTGGATTTTTATAGTTTTTATAAATTAAACCAATAGATAATATGCAAATGGAAAGGATGGTGTATTTTGCCGTGTTTAAAAGTGAGAAAAATAGGGCTTCATTAAACTTAGTTCCAATGGATAATAAAGGAATTGATTTTTGGGGAATATTTAATGTAGTCCAACCATATATAAACCAAGCAACAAAAATAACACCAAGTAAAATTAGGATGGAATAATAAAGGATAGAAGTCTTAAATTTGTAATTATCGTATTCAACATTATCATGTGCAGAATTATTTGATGAAAGTTGTGGTGCAACAATGATAGTAGGATCTTTTAACAAGGCAATTTGTTGGCTATAAGTTGGATTGTCTTTTTTAAAGGCTGCATAGGCACATATAGATAGATTTAAGATTGTAGTTATAACTGTAAAAATGTTCATAAAGTAATTTATAAAGTTCCTTTCGTAAAATAAGTGTTATTATGTGTTTGCGAAACGCCAAACGCCGCATAAATACGGCATTTTTTGTTGCAAAAATAAAATATCTCCTCAAGTTTTATGGTAAAATAGAGTTGCCATAAAACTATCAGCCAATCCACCTAAAGGAGATATACTCATATGATAACACATAAGCAGCTCTCTTTGGCAGAAGTTTTTGAAAATTTCCAAAATAATTTCGACAATGACAGATACCTGTTTCGAGCCCGTGAGAGCCCGTGAAATAATCTCTGTAAATTCAACACTATAAAGGTCTTCTATGATAAAATATTAAAATCATAGGAGGCCTTTTATTATGGCAAACAGAAAAAAAGAAGTTTACAAACCAAAACCAATGACCGAAGGAAAAAGAAATCTTATCCAGGGTCTGCTTCAGGAGTACGATATCCAATCTGCTGAGGATATTCAGGATGCTTTAAAAGATCTGCTTTCCGGAACAATTCAAGATATGCTTGAAACGGAAATGGATGATCATCTAGGCTATGACCGTTATGAAAGATCCGGTGAGCCTAACTACCGTAATGGTATGAAATCCAAAACTGTCCGCAGTAAATATGGTGAATTTCAGGTAGATGTCCCTCAGGATCGCCAGAGTTCTTTTGAGCCACAAATACTTCCAAAGCGTCAAAAAGATATTTCTTCGATTGATGACAAGATTATCTCAATGTATGCAAAGGGAATGACTACTCGACAGATTTCAGAAACCATAGAGGATATTTACGGCTTTGAAGTAAGTGAAGGAATGGTATCGGATATCACAGATAAACTCCTTCCACGAATCGAGGAATGGCAGAATCGTCCTTTGTCCCCTGTGTATCCTATCGTTTTTATTGATGCGGTACACTTTTCTGTACGTGATGATGGTGTGATCAGGAAACTTTCAGCATATGTCGTGCTTGGTATGAATGAAGATGGCATGAAAGAAGTCCTAAGCATTGTTGTGGGCGAAAATGAAAGCAGTAAATACTGGCTGTCTGTCCTGAACAGCTTAAAGAATCGTGGAGTTCAGGACATTCTCATTCTCTGCTCTGATGGTTTGACCGGTATCAAGGATGCAATCTCTACGGCATTTCCAAAAACGGAGCAGCAACGTTGTATTGTACATATGGTGAGAAACACGCTTAAATACGTTGCAAACAAGGATATGAAAGCATTTGCAAAAGATTTAAAGACAATCTATACCGCTGCAGATGAAGAAACCGCAAGAAAGCAGTTAGAGTCTGTAACAGAAAAATGGTCTGCCCAGTATCCAAGTGCGATGAATCGCTGGCACGAAAACTGGGATGCAATATCCCCAATCTTCAAGTTTTCCAAGGAGGTTCGTACCGCATTTTACACTACAAATGCCATAGAATCGCTGAATTCCTGCTATCGTAGATTGAATAAGCAACGCAGTGTATTTCCAAGCTCTCAGGCACTTATGAAAGCCCTATATCTGGGAACTTTCGAGATCGCAAAAAAGTGGACTGGTGCCAATCAGGAACTGGGGAAAAGTTCGTGGCGAGCTGGAAATCATGTACCCTGACCGGATGCTGATATAGCAACAAAAGCTGGAATATCAAGAGTAAATATACGCCCAGATTTTCTGGGCGCTCTTGACATACCAGCTTATTTTTGCTATTAAATAAACAACGGCTTAACAGCAGAAACCGCTGTCAAGCCGCATCAATTATCATAGAAGATCTAAATTTACAGAAAAAATTTCACACCGTCGCCCGTGAAATACTCGCATGTCTGGCATCCTAGCGCGGGGTGTCAGATTTCATTTATAGGGTACGCCCTAAAACTATGCGCTTACCTTATAAATATCGTTTATCAAGCATATTTTTCTAAAATGACAATTCGCGCACACCATTGAATTAACTTATTAAAGTTTATGTATCTGAAAAAACCGGCTTAACACCGGCTTCTTCTCTCTCCTCATCTATCTCTACTCCACTGCAAGCCCCTCTTCCCGGATCACCTGCACCATCTCATCCACATACTTCGCACACAACTCATCACTCTGTGCCTCAACCATCACACGAATCACCGGCTCCGTACCGCTCTCACGCAGAAGGATTCTTCCATCCTCACCCAAAGCAGCGCTGATCCGCTCCTTTTCCGCCTGCACACGCGCATTGCCGGTAACCACAGCCTTGTCCTCAACCTTCACATTCTTCAAAAGCTGCGGGTACATCTGCATCCCCCTGCACAGCGTGCCGAGATTCTGCTTCTTCTCCAGGATCACCTCCATCAGCATCAATGCGGTGAGGATTCCATCCCCGGTTGTCGCATGCTTACTGAAAATGATATGTCCGGACTGCTCTCCGCCGAGCACATATCCGTTGGCAACCATCGCCTCATTGACATACTTATCGCCAACCGTGGTCACACATACCCCAATGCCCTCACGCTTCATTGCTTTGAACAATCCCATGTTGGACATGATCGTGGCAACCACCGTATTATTCTGCAGACGGCCACATTCCTTCAGATACTTCCCACAGACATACAGGATATAATCCCCGTGCACTTCCATACCGTTCTCATCCACGGCAATACACCGATCCGCATCTCCATCAAACGCAAATCCGCAATCCAGATTCTTCTCCCGGACAAGTCTCTGCAGATTCTCGATATGTGTCGATCCACATCCCATATTGATGTTGGTACCGTCCGGCTCATTGCCAACCACATATGTTTTGGCGCCAAGCGCATCAAACACACTCTTTGCAATATTAAACGTACTTCCGTTGGAACAATCCAGCCCCACGCGCATGCCATCGTAAGATCTGGTAGCCAAAGAAATCAGATAGCCGATGTAACGGTTCCGTCCGATCGCATAATCCCGCGCCACACCAACCTTGTCACGCAGTGCAAAAGGCAGTTCTCCCATCTCACCATCTATGTATTTCTCCAGTGCAGCTTCCACTTCTGCGGAAATCTTGTGTCCGTTTCCATCCATGACCTTGATTCCATTGTCATAATATGGATTGTGACTGGCAGAAACCATAATGCCACAGTCGAAATTTTCTGTACGGACTACATATGCCACACTTGGCGTGGTGGTAACATGCAGCAAAAATGCATCTGCTCCGGATGCCGTAATACCGGCAACCAGCGCATACTCAAACATGTAGCTGCTGCGACGTGTGTCCTTTCCGATAATGATCCGACCCCTGTGATTCTGGTTGTAATACCAGCCCAGATAACGTCCAATTTTATATGCATGATCCGCGGTTAATACTTTGTTGGCTTCACCGTGAAAACCGTCTGTTCCAAAATATTTTCCCATTGTTATTCTCTTTTCTCGTGTATTCTATCGTGAAAAGCAAAATCCTACCAATACTGCTCATCCATTGTAGTTGACATTCTCCTTTCCTCCTTGTTTTTATTTGTTTGCTACAACAAAAACAAGGTTAATGGTTTTAGGTTATGTCTGCAATGGATCTTTTTAAAAGCTCAAACTTGGTGGCTACCATTCAGGCGCTACAGCGTTCCTGAGAGCCTATATACAACCTTTGCAACTTTGTCCAATTTGGACTTGCAATAATGTCCATTTTTGTTTTGCAACTTTGGGTAATTTTATTTTACAATAAACACTCTGCAACTGAATATCCTTCTTTTCCGCAGATGAACAACATCTGTCTTTTGGGCATACCTGTTTTTGGCTTTTTGAGTTCAAAATATCGGATATTTGACAACAACCGGGTTATCGAACAAAACTTCGAACAACTGGCTTAATGGCATTGCCCCTTGTTATCATAAAAATTAATATTTTGTATTTCTGCCTCCAGTTCCTGAATTGAATTTTTTAATTGAATGGACAACCAGTTTTCGAACGGCTGAAGTATCTCCATCTTTTGGTGAACAATTTGTAAATGATTATAAACGAGCATGACATCACTATGTTTCTGATTAAGATTTCCAGTAAACAACTTATATGCTAACAGAAAATATGGTAAAGCGAATTTGATTTGTCCATCTGAAAGATATGTTGTTCCCATTCCATCAATGGTTTTAGCTGTCTGTGGATGTGATAAACCAAGTCTGCTTATTTCTACTTCAATTGCTTTCATGTAATAGTGCCGTGCTTTTTCTAATTTCCCCATATCGGCCAATATACTTGCTAAATTTGCCATTTCCAAAGCAAAATTTTGGTTCTTTTCTCCATATATTCTCTTATAGATATTAAGAGATTTTTGGGTGTATTTTATGGCATTATCATACTGTTTAAGTTTCCAATATACACTGCCGAGGTTATTATAGGTAATGGCAATATTTGAATTCATACAGCCAATCTGTTTTTCTTTAATTTTAAGAGCAAGCATTAAATATTTTAAAGCGGATTCTTCGTCATGCTTCTGATGGTATGCTTCCCCTATATTATTATAATCTGCTGCAATTTCAATATGGTCATCGCCCAATATTTTTAATTCGATGTTGATGCATTTTTGATACCAAGAAATTCCTTGGTCGTAGTCTCCATTTCTTACTAATGCCAATCCTAAATTATTATAGGCAATTGCAGTATCAAGGCTTTTTTTACCTAAGCTTGTCTCCAAAATACTAATAGCTTTCTTATGCCATTTGATTGCTTCCGAATAGCTACCAGTTCTTGTATGCAATAAACCAATATTATCATATTGTATTGCTGTCTCGGAGTGTCTTTTACCTAGATAAAGTTCTTTTATTTGAAGCGAATTCAAATAATTACTAAAAGCATTATCAAAAATTCCACAATCGTCATAACAGTCGCCTATTTTATCATACAAGTTTGCCATTTTTAATTTTAGATTTTCTGTTTTGGCAAGTCTAGAATAATGTTCGGCAATAGATTCTGCATGAATAGCTATTGGCATAAATTGTGATACACTATCAGCTTCCTCACACGAAGTAGGAAGATATGACTCTAACATATTAAAATCTAATTGGAGCCATTTGTTTACACCAGAATTATTTCCACCTTCAATTTCGTGATGCTTCCTGACTACTTCCTGAACAAGCCTATGAATATTGATATATTCAACCGTTCCACTAGCCAAAGAGTACGTTCGAAGCCCTGTTACAACCCGATTTAATGTTAGCTGTTTTGATAGTGCATTTTTCAGAGGATCCGGAAGCAGATTCCTCATTTCTGCGAAAAAATTCACGGGAATATTATCAGCTCCCATATAGGCACAAAGATTTAATAATTGCTGCGAACTATCTTCAAGTGCCGCAAATGAAATATTCCATGTTGATGTAACAATACTTGTATAATATTCTGGCGAGGCGTATTTGTCTGAAAATGCATCAACACTTGATTGTTTTAGCAATTCTAAATAATCAGAAATAGAGCAACGAACTTCTTTAATATATGCTGCTGCTTGTTCTAACGCAAGTGGTAAATAGCCTAAGCGCTTTATCAGTACAGTTGATTTTTCGGAAAAATCCTTGTACTTATAATACTCCATTTTACCTTCATTCGTTTTAGATAATCTCTTTTTCATGAAGATTAGTGCTTCATCTAAATCAAATACATCAAGAAAAAACGGAGTTCCATAGTCAAAACGAGTATTTCTTGTAGTTATAATGATTTGTCCGTTTATTTTATCAGGTAAATAAGATAGTATTGTATCTACAGTTTCAAGGTTATCCAAAATTAGTAGCCAGCTACGATTTTCAGATAACCAAGCTTTGATGGCTCTCTGTAAATCACGTATATTATAATTCTTTGGTAAAAAAAGATTAAATTGCTGTACGAAAACAGAAAAACTATTATAAATAGAAGAACTGCTTTCTGCGTCTACAAACCAAATGCAAGTTTTATATTTATAATGATAATTATAGGCATACTGAATTGAGAGCTGTGTTTTTCCAATTCCTCCAAGACCTGAAATAGTTTGACAGATACTAACAGTATCATTTTTTTCTTTATTAAAAAGTGAATCAATACTTTTCAATACATCTATTCGTCCACTAAAATATTTATTTTGCTCTGGAAGATTATTGGTACACATGGTTTCATCTTGAAACGTATTAGGTCTACTAATTGCATAAAGACACACATTTGCTAAAAAATTAGCTAAACTTTCCCTATTTGCTATTGATAACAATTCTTTCTTGTTTGATTCAGAAATAGAAGAATCATATGTAATTATCATTCTCATATTTTCTAAAAAATCGTTAAGAAGGGAAGGGAGAATTTTAGAAACGATGAAGCGTTCAAAATACGCTTCTGCATGGTCAATTACTTCTTTTTTACTAGTACCTCGTTGAATTTCAAGCTTTACGTCTCTTTTCCCTTTTAGTAAATAACTGCATTCACCTTTTCCAGCATAATATGGATTGCCATTTTTATCTTTTAAATCTAATGGCTCATAGACACAAGCTAAAAGAATGTTAACTAAATCTTCATTAGTGAGTTTGGTGACATAAATCAATTCATTTGCAAGTTTTGCAAACGTTAACATATAATCGCTCCTTTCTTGCAACTTTCTGCAACTTCAAGTAAACGACATCTTATCCAACCTAAAATATAATTGAAATGTAAAAACAGAAATACCTTATACATGAAAGGAGAACACATATGTCCTATATTAGTAATTATGGTGAATTTATTGGCATTCTTATTTGGTTTTTAGGTGGCATAGATAACTTACTATTGTCTTTGATGATTTTTGTTACTATTGAGTGTTTAACGTCCGCCTTATGTTTTCTTTCCCTATACCAGTTTTCAATAAAGTCTATTGTCCGTTGGATTGCAAATAAATTCACTATATTTCTATTAATAGGCATTGCAAATACAATCGATACTTTCTTGATTCAAAGTGGTGAATCTTTACGGACAATTGCATTGTGGTTTTATATATCCTATGAATGTATTATTGTTTTAGATAATTCAAAAAAAACTTGGCTTACCTATTCCAGAAAAACTTGTTGATTTTGTACATGGAATTCTGAAGGAGTCTGGGAACGGAAAATATGATGATTAATTTTTCATACAGGTTGCATATATCCAAAATTCAACCGCCAATTTGGCTAATTATAATAGGTTGGTTATACTACGGATGAGCGTGATGCTCTCCACTCCCTGCTGAATCATTTCACTGGCGATGGAATATTATGCAGATATCGGCATAATATTCCATCGGAATGAATACAGAATGATTATTCCGCCGCACCGTAATATTCACATAATGATACAGTTTCCTTCCTTTGTTGTGAAAAGAGTGTATCAAAAAAATATAGTTGCGGACAGATACGAATGATTACGTACTTACCAACTAATATATATAATATCTTATAATATTTGTAAGGAAGTAGCTTTCTCAATTTCAATGGTTTTAAACCAATTTCATTATCGATATTTTCTTTATTATCTAAACATTTCATATTCCTCTCTTGAATTCAACATTCTCACCTTCTTATTTGTAATGTTAAACACCAATTGCTATCCTTCTACCATGTTTTCCTGTCTAATTGCTTCATTAATCAAATTCTGAATCAACTCCATCATCATACCACTTTCAAATATTTTATTTAACAATTCTTGTATTTCAAGCATTGAATTTAACTTTACAATTGTATTTCTTCTTCCACTTCCATATTCAGCAGCTATATCCGCATTCAGAACAACTGTTGCCGGATATGATACTGTACCATACTCAACAAACATCATTCTGTATTTATAATTCTCTATACCTTTTACTTTTAGATAAACCTCAAATTTCTTTTCCTCATTATTTTGTTCCCCTAACTTGTCTTGAATATCCACATGTACAGTTTCTTCACTATTTTGATATAAATTCAAATTAGCTAATCCTGTTCTTTTTGTGTAATCATAGGAAAAAATACGACCACTATATGGCTCAATCTTTCCCTCCACATAACCTTTTGTAACTTCCACTAATTCTTTTAACTTATCCTCAATCACTTTATCCGGAGTAAGTCGATCTACCAAATCAAAATTAAATTCCATTGCCATTTCTATATCCTCCTCATACATCTTTTATCTCACACATAATCGGGAAATGATCACTTATTTCTTTATTAGGATGCATATTTTCATCCATAAGTTTCGCATAACTACACGATGTCAAAATTTTCAGACTTTCCCTTTTAAATTCAGGTAAAATGTCTTTGCTCAGAATAATTTGATCAAACATATACCACATTGGATTATGTAATTTTGCCTGATTATAATAATAAGTTCCTGGTGGGTATGAAAAGTCTCCCATCAAATTCCACATTGGATTATAAAATTTTCTATATTCAACATTGCGTACCTTTCTAGTCGGTCGATCCTCCAAATTCAACTCGGGTAAACCATGAAACCCATTAGCATTCAAACAGCCGTTATCGTATGGCATCTCATTCATATCTCCAATAATAATCGTTTTTTGCGAGTGAATTCTTTCTTCTGCCTTTTTTATATCTTCCATAATCGTATGAATAATTTCAAGACGTTCATCTCCCCCATCCCCATACATGTTGGAAAACAAATGAACACAGCAAATAATATATTGACTTTTTATAACTTGTATTGAATAATAACTTTCTTGAATATCGGGTTCAATGTCCTTATAGTTACACCAAAAACTTATTCTTTTGCAACCAATTGTATTCTGTAAGGTCAAAGAAATTCCTGCTTTATCAAAAAGCATTTTTAACTCTTCTTCGTTGTCTTCATACTCAGCCATAACCAATACATCTATGCCATTATCTATAACCAGATTAACAATATATTCATTCACATTATTACTATGTGTATTCCAAAATAAAATTTTCAAATTGTATCCCCACACTTAAAACTCGATACCATTTTCTTTATAGTCGTCACAACGAATATACAACTTTAGAACAATAGCAGCATTTCATCTATCAACAAGTTTTCCAATATCTTACTTTCCCAGCAGGAATAGTTACATAAATACTGTCATTCCATTTGCAGTTTAACCTACCGGACACTCGTTGTAAGCAGAAATACCTTTAAAAATTTCTTCTTCAATCTTTGAAAAAAGCTTCTGTATATGCTCACGGTCTATTTTACGATCCTGCTTTAATGACTGAATCAACTATGTCTAAGTAACAATTGTTACATTCAGTTGGATGATGAGATCTCTGTACTCAAAAATTTTAATTCTATTGTGCTTACTAATATGTGATTTTCTGTTTCCTTTTGATATTTCTATTATACTACAAAGAACACCTCAAAAGAAGTGGAAAGCCCATAAAAATTGCAAAGTTTAACTCTACCGTCCATTGAACAAAAAAATTCACTTTTTCTTTTCCAATCCGCATTTTGTCGTTCAAATTCACACTTCATTGTATTTTTGTTTAATTTATGATACTATACAAACAGTTGTTAGCACTATCTTGTTATTATAAATAACTTTTTCATTATTATAGCCCCAGAAAGGAAATCACCATGAAAAAACTCTCCACTGCCATCCTGGCGAACCTTATAACCGCGAACCGTAAAAAACTCTCCTGACACAGCAATCTCTTGCTGATGCAACCGGAATCAACCGTTCCCTAATCTCTCGTATGGAAAAAGAAGACTTCTTCCTTCCGCATTAAAAAAGTTTATATTTTTTTAATAGGATCAGCCCCCTTTTATCTCAATGCCATTTAGCTTCTCTAGCTTAACAGCACTTTTTTTAAAATTATTATAACACTGACAACACACAGCTTTTCGTATTTTGTTCTATTTTGGGGCTGGCACTTATTTAACATTTATGTAACATATTTTATGTTTCTTTTTGCATTTTTCTATTGACATACAATAAAAAATGTGCGGTCACCTTGTTGTCCATTGGGACAACAAGGTGACCCCTTAGTTTATAAAAGGAATTGATTCCACCACGAATCATTCTATCCCAAAACCCTGCAAAACTAAGGAGGCACATTTTTATTATGAACCATTATCCGTCAAATGTAAAAGAAAAATTGAATTCTATCATCTTATCCATGGCTGAACATCACTGGCTCTTTTCCAAAAATCCTGGCCACGATTTTACACGCCAGCATCTTGGGAAACTATCTTTTTATGATACCATGCGCCTGATCATAAGCATGGGGAAAGGCAGCACGAATGATGAGATCATGGATTACTTTGACCTGGACCCTGACCTTATCCCTTCACAGTCTGCTTTCTGCCAGCGCCGCAGACAGATTTCCCTCTCTGCTTTTGAATACCTTTTTTCGGAATTCTCATCTTCTTTTCCATCCACTACCGACAAATTCAAAGACCATTGTATTCTCGCCTGCGATGGGTGCCACGTTGTCTATGCTACCAATTCTGATATTATCGAGGACTATAATAAACCCCGGCTTATCGACTATAAAGGTTACAACCACATGCACTTAAATGGTTTTGTTGATGTTATCAGCAAAGCCTTCCTTGATGTCGTCATACAGCCCGGACAGCAGCCGGATGAGCGTGAAGCGCTCCACTCCATGCTGGATCATTTCACACCCGATGGCCCGCAAAAATATATTATAACTGCAGACCGCGGTTACGAATCCTATGATCTCCTGTTCCACTGTGAGCTCAAAAACCTGGGTTACGTTTTCCGTGTAAAATCACCATCTTCCCCAAAAAGCATTCTTTCTTATTATGCATCTGAGCTTCCGGATGATCTTGAAGAATTCGACGTTACGATAAAGCGCTTTTTTACGGATAAAGCCACAAATATTATGAAAAGCCAGTCAGATGTTTACCGCTACATCAATCCCAGTAAAAATACCCCTCATTTTTATGAGCTTCTCAGGAAAAACCACAGTCATCTTTATTTCCTGCAGTTTCGCGTTGTTAAGATCAAAACCGCCGGAATTTCTAAAACAGGAAATCTATTCCCGCCTGATTCTGTACAATTTCGGCATTTTTATCGCAAAC
>OLSP01002973.1_pt1 | contig 12625 bp, 13 predicted proteins | sample 1672941 | NCBI WGS metagenome assembly OLSP01 (sample SAMEA3136739, study PRJEB25190) | human gut metagenome | reverse complement strand
CATGAGACTGGAATTCCAGAAGATGTCGATCCTGACCTCTGTGCTGATGTCAATTGTAGGTTTTGTGGTATCGTACAGCTGTTATGGATGGGGAATCTACAGAGTCTGGAGCGGAGCAATCAGTTATGGTACGATGACCATGTTCCTGTCCTTATCCGGAACACTGTCGGCATCGGTAAACTCTCTGACAGGATTGATCCCGACTGCAATTTCGCTGACCATATCTGCGGGACGTCTGATGGATATCGTGGAGATGCCACAGGAAGATTACAGTCAGGACAAAGCGGTGCGTGAATTCGTAAAAGAGCACCGTGCAGAAGGTATGGGACTGAAGATGGAGAATCTGGAATATACCTATCATAACGGAACGAACGTATTCGAACATGCGACAGTGAAGGCTTATCCGCATGAAATCGTAGCTTTAGTGGGACCTTCGGGAGAAGGAAAGACAACAATGCTGCGATTGATTCTGTCGTTGCTCCGCCCGCAGGACGGAGAAGCCTGGATCTGTGCGGGAGAGAATCATGAGCAGAAGGTAGAGATGTCTCCATCGACCAGATGTCTGTTCTCCTATGTGCCGCAGGGGAATACGATGTTCTCCGGTACGATCGCAGAAAATCTGCGGAATGTAAAACCGGAAGCGACCGATGATGAAATCATAGAAGCATTACAGCTTGCCTGTGCATGGGAATTCGTTGAGAAACTTCCGGAGGGGATCAACAGCATGGTAAAAGAACGTGGAGGCGGCTTCTCGGAAGGACAGGCACAGCGTCTGTCTATTGCCAGAGCGCTTCTTCGGAAGTCACCAATCTTATTGTTGGATGAGGCAACTTCGGCACTGGATGTGGCGACAGAACGGAAAGTATTGAAGAATATCATGACGGATACTTATCCAAGGACATGTATCGTGACAACACACAGACCGACGGTATTAAATATCTGTGACCGAGTGTATGCGATCAGAAAGAAACGTTGCAAGGTGTTAGGGCAGGATGAGATTGATCAGATGGTGAGAGATTTTTAGGGGAGAAAATGTGAATACAAAAAGAAGCTGCGAGTGTGCAGCTTCTCTGTATCAGCCATACCGTTATTGATGAAAATTACCGGTTTCATATATTTTGTTATAAATAAAATTCTCTCCTATGTAGATTAGCGTACAGAATATGTAAATCCAGTCATTTTCAGATCATCAATACTTGTTCCATGATTCAGATGAATACCAATTGTTAAAGGATTAGTTGCAGTACTTGCAAAAGTAAATGTTGCAGTTTTACCAGAACATGAGCAGTTAACGGAAGCATCGTCTGTTTCAGCCTGATCAACAGTATCATTGAATGTAATATTTAAAGTAATTGTTCCATTAAGATTAGATCAGTTTGCCAGTGCCAGTCCTTTTCCACCATTCGTACCCCAGCGATCCCATACGCCCTGATAGGTAACGTTTAAAGCACCCGTAGTAGCACCACTGGCAGCATACACTCCTTCTGAAAGTCCTGAATCTATGGAAACAGCGGGTTTTGTATAATGTTTTGTCATTGTAGTATCCTCCTTTGTATTTTCTGTTCTTATTTTAACATAAAATTGTAAAAAATAAAGAGAAGATTGCCATTTTATGGTAAATATTAGAAAGAAATTATTTAGCAAATGCTAAAATCTGGCGAACTATTTTTATAGATATGCCAAATTTACTTGAAAAGAAAATTTCAGAAGAGTAAAATAAATTAAATTGAAACAAATATTTACGGGCAAAACTATAAGAACATAGTGGCGCAAAGCTATAGGAACCGTTACATAGTCAGCCAGTTGCAAGACGAAAAGGCAATGCTTTTTTCTTCTTGCTTTTTTTCACTCGTATAAACTTATAAATAAGAATACAATTTTAAATGTATGTAAAAGCAAGAGGGAAAGGACTGAAATACAGTGGAACAAAAGACCAGAACCGAATATTCCGTGATGAATGCTTCCGTAGCAATGATTGCACAGTTTCTGGCGATTTTTATGGGATTTATAACCAGAGTTGTCTTCACGAGAACTTTGAGTGAAGGATATGTTGGAATCAATGGATTGTTTACCGATATTCTGAATATTCTTTCCCTGTCGGAACTTGGGGTAGGAACTGCGATTACTTATGCACTCTATGAACCGATAGCGAAAAAAGATATCAAACGTCAGCAGATCCTGATGCGGATGTTTAAAAATTTTTACAGAGGAACAGCCGCTTTCGTGCTGACAGCCGGATTGATGTTGATTCCATTTTTGGATGTATTGATGAAGAATCGCCCGGATGTTGATCATTTAATACTGATCTATGTATTGTATTTGTTGAATTCGGTTGTTTCATATCTTCTGATTTATAAGAAAACACTGGTCGATGCACATCAGTTGAATTATCTGACGGTGATCAACCATAATGGATTCCTTGTTTTGCAGGATCTTTGTCAGATTATTATTCTGTTGCTAACAAAAAACTTTGTTATATTTCTGCTTGCGGCTGTATTGTGTACGTTTTGTGCAAACGTAACCATGTCTAGAAAAGCAGATGAACTTTTTCCATATCTAAAAGAACCATGTAAAGAGCGGCTGCCGGAGGATGAGCATCAGGACATTGTAAAAAATGTGAAAGCAATGTTGATGCATAAGCTTGGAACAGTAGTGGTCAGTAATACAGACAACTTGTTGATCTCAAGTTTTGTCGGAGTAATCACAGCGGGAATATATTCTAACTATTTTCTGATCATCGGTTCAGTGAGACAGGTGCTGGAACAGGTATTTCAGAGTATTGCAGCGAGTATAGGAAATCTTGGCGTGATGGAGAAATCAGACAAGGTACATAAAGTTTTTTTACAGTTGTTTTTTATCGGGCAGTGGATGTATGGAGTAGCAGCAATCTGTCTGTTTGAAATGTTGAATCCATTTGTGGAATTTGCATTTGGGAAAAAGTATTTGTTTGAATGGCAGATCGTACTGGTTTTATGCATTAGTTTTTTGCTAAATGGAATGAGAAGAGCGGTGACAGTATTTAAAGAATCTATGGGATTCTTCTGGAATGATAGATATAAAGCAGTTGCAGAAGCGATTTTAAATCTGGTCATATCCGTGGCGCTGGTAATAAAACTTGGCGTTGCAGGCGTTTTTATCGGAACTATAGTGAGTACACTTCTCACTACAACGTGGGTAGAGCCATATGTTATGTATAAGCATTGCTTTAAACAGCCTGTAGGATGTTTTTTTCTGAAATACATATATCATATTCTGATAATCGTTTTTGTATGGCTTTGTACCAATTATTGCTGCAGCCTGTATAATGGAAGCGCATTTCTGAATCTGTTATACAGAGGTGTTATATGTGCGCTTTTACCGAATCTATTGTTCATATTGATTTACAGAAGAAACGAGGAATGGAAAGAATTATGGAAACTTGTGAAAAAGATTGGAAAGAAAGTATTCAGGATCATAAGAAAGTGTCAGTGATCATTCCGGTGTGTAATGCAGAAAAATATCTGACCGAAGCGATAGAGAGTGTGATTGGGCAGGAATATCAGCCATTGGAACTCCTTCTGGTGGAAAATATGTCACAGGATTGTAGTATGGACATTTGCAGAGAGTATGAAGAGAATTATGAAAATGTGCATGTATATGAAGAAAAAAAAGCTGGGTGTGCATATGCCAGAAACAGAGGAATGGAAGAGGCTGACGGAGAGTATATCGTATTTCTGGACGCAGATGATTATCTGAAAGATTCTGCGAGCATTGGAAAATGGATCGATGCGCTGGAACGAGAGCATGCGGATATTGCAATCGGTAATTATGAGAGGATGTGGGATGGAAAACTGCTTCCGGCGGCAAGTCATGAGGCATTTTCCAGAGAGGACAGAGAATCAGAAGAATTCCGATTTCAGGGATTCTTTTCGACGGGAACACTTTCCTATGTGTGGGGAAGAGCGTACAGGAGCTCTTTTCTGAAAAGACAAAATATTCATTTTTATAATTGCTCCTATGCGGAAGATAAGTTGTTCAATATGGAAAGTTATATAAAACAGGCACGTTATGCATTTATCAATGATATAGGATATGTATATAGAAGAAATGAAGCGTCAATATCTAATCGATACAAACCGGATTCCTATGAATGCTGGCTTAAGATCGCACACAGAACAGAAGCAGAGGTATGGAAGAGTCAGAATCATGCATATGCCGGAATGGTATGTTATACGATCGCATTTGCAGCATTTTTTGATGCAAAAATGGAATATGTAGAGAAGAAAAAGTCACTGCAAGCGACGATAGCATTATTAAAGAAATATAAAGCAGACGAACTTACAGGTAGATGCTTTAAAAATCTGGCACATGGAAAACAGATAAAAGAAATCCATTCAAGAATGTGGAAACTGATGTTAGAAGGTTTTGCCTTTGCTATGAACAGGAAATGGTACAGATGCCTGGCATTAATGATTAAGTTTCTGGTGGACTTGCGGATCGACGAAAGACTATCCGACACAGGACTCAGAGAATAAAGAGGGAAATCCTGTCCGATATGTATAATTGAGAAATGATACTCATATAATGAATTGATAATAAGAAACACGTTTAGTAGAATCGTGGTTAGAGATGACTAACCACGATTCTTTACGTCAAAGGAGCTATTCGTATATGAGACAAAGAGTAAATGATCAATCAAAGAATAAGACACTGAATTTCCTGCGTTATTTTGGACCGGGTCTTCTGGTAACGGTAGGATTCATAGACCCGGGAAACTGGGCTTCGAATATTGCGGCGGGCTCCGGATTTGGATATGAGCTATTGTGGATGGTGACGTTATCGACCATCATGCTGATCATATTACAGCACAATGCAGCACATTTAGGAATTGCAACGGGACTTTGCCTTTCGGAGGCGGCAAGCAGATATATCCAAAGGCTGTTAAAGAATAGTATTCTTCTGTCGGCAATGCTTGCGGCAGCAGCAACTGCGATGGCAGAGATACTGGGTGGTGCAATCGCATTGCAGATGCTGTTCCGGATACCAATAAAAATAGGAAGTATGCTGATTCTTGCAGTTGCCCTTTTATGTGCATTTACGAATGCTTATAAAAGGATTGAGAAGCTGATCATCATATTTGTATCGCTGATTGGATTTTCTTTCTTATTTGAAATAGGAATTGCGAATATCGACTGGGGAGCAGCCGCAGTCGGATGGGTGAAACCTTCGTTTCCAGAGGGAAGTATGCCGGTGATCTTAAGTGTATTAGGGGCGGTGGTAATGCCGCACAATCTGTTCTTACATTCGGAGATCATCCAGAGCAGACAGTGGAACCTGGAAGATGATCCCGTGATCAAACAGCAGCTGAAATATGAATTTAAAGATACATTATTTTCCATGATCATAGGATGGGCGATCAACAGTGCCATGATTCTGATGGCAGCAGCTACGCTTTATCAGGGCGGAAATGGGAGGCAGATCGATGATCTGACAGTAGCAGGAAAGATGCTGTCGCCTTTGATGGGAAATGCGGCGACGGTAGTCTTTGCACTGGCACTGTTATTGGCCGGTATCTCATCGAGTATCACTGCGGGAATGGCAGGCGGAACGATTTTTTCCGGGATCTTTAATCAGCCATATGACATGAAGACAAAAGAGACGAAAGCTGGCGTTTTATTGACGATGATTCTGGCAGCGGTTGTCATCCTGTTTATCAGCCAGCCGTTTAAAGGTCTGATATATTCTCAGATGCTGCTTGCGATTCAGCTTCCGATTACAATATTTACACAGATATATCTGACCTCATCTGAAAAAGTAATGGGGAAATATGCGAACAGCAGACGGTTGAATCTTTTGCTTTTTGGTATTGCGGTAATCGTAACGGGTCTGAATATAGCATTGCTTTTATTCGGTTAAAGCAGAAGCGGCAACATTTTCCTTCTCAGGGAACATCTTTCTGAAGATCAGGCGGATGAATGGTCCGCAGTAGAAGATCTGCCAGAAGAAAGCAACCGGGAAGTTCATGAATGTTGTTTCGCACCAGGTGGCGATTACATTGCTTCCTGCGTTCTTGAACAGGATTGTTGCAACAAGACTCATGCAAGGGCACATGATACATACGATCATAGAAGAGATTGCAAGAGTGATGAAGATTGGTCTGTCCTGTGGTGTGACGATACGGAAAGCAAGCATATGTGCAAGCTTGTCAACAAAGACAAATTCCAGAACGAAAGCAACCGGCCACATGATCTTCAGTTCGCCGAAAGCCATCAGGAATACTTCATTGCTCATTCCGCCCACATTCAGGCAGATATTGTAACAAATCATAACGTAAACCATCAGAAAAGACATCATCAGTGTAAAAATAACATTTTGAAATAAAGTTTTTGGCATAATTTTTGTTCTCCTTTTTATGAAATGATTAAAAATGGGTACAAAAAAGACACTTGTGTTGTTCGTTAATCAAGCATACACTTGTGTCGTTTCCAATTAAACCAAAATTATCTTATTTTTTTGTCCGAATATGAATTATACCGAACGAAAAGCTAAAAATCAAGCATTTATTAAAGAAAGTGCAATTGATTAAAACTCAATTGCCCTTTTAACGGCCTCAATATCTCCCGTAAACAAGATGCTCTCCATTCCAAGTTCTTTACTTGCAATGACATTTTCCACCGTATCATCGATGAAGAAGCATTCACTTGGTAGAAGGTCATATTTATTGAACAGATGGTAATAAATATCGTGTCCCGGCTTTGCCATCTTTAGAGGTGCAGAGAAGACGATGCCATCGAATTCTTTCAGGATCGGATAATCTTCCGTTGCACGTTCTGCAAACCTGGTAGAAGCGTTGGAAAGCAGATAGATCGGAACTCCCCGAGCTTTTAACTCTTTGATGAATTTCCATGTTTCAGGAAGCGGATCGACATACTGGAACCAGTTCTCGAAAAAATCGCGGGCAGTATCTTTCAGACGGTCCGGAAGTTCTGCAATCGTATCTTCGGCATTCTGGTCATAGTCGATAGTTCCGGCATCTAAAGCTACCCAGTTTTTAAAAATGGCATCAGCAAGAATATTATAATCTTCCGGTGTAGAAGCAAATTTCCCCAGGATATAATCTCCTTTAAATTTTCCGATTACATTTCCAAAATCAAAAATAATATTCTTGTATTTCATCTTAAGTTCCTCCCTGTATTTTATACTGCCTGTTTTATATTTTTATAAACACTATTATAGCCTTATAGATAGAAGGAATCAATATATGAAGGATAAATAACATGTCAATATAAGTATGATTAATAGAAGGATGTCAGGTTTTTGTGAGATTGACAATCATCGGGAAAGTGTATATGATTTTCGGTAGGACTGTAAAAGGAAAGAGAGATTATTATGGAAATCAGTATACTTTTAATGGAACAGATCGCAGAACTGTTTCTTATGATCCTGATGGGATATATTATTGTAAAGACAGGATTGTTAAAGGGAGATGACAGCAAAGTCATTTCTAAAATTGTATTATATCTTGTTATCCCGTGTGTGATCATCAATGCATTTCAGGTGGATTATACGAGTGAAAAAGTGAAGGAACTTTTGCTGGTATTTGCAGCGTCGGTATTATTACAGGTTATATTACTGGCAGCAGTGTGGGGTGTTGGAAAGGTAGTGAAACTAAATGAAGTAGAGATGACATCCATCTATTATTCGAATTCGGGCAATTTGATCGTACCGCTGGTGACTTTTATTCTGGGAAAAGAATGGGTATTATACGGTTGTGTGTTCATGAGTGTCCAATTGGTATTTCTGTGGACGCATGGCAAGAATACGATCAGCCGGGAAGGAAAGTGGGACTGGAAAAAGATTGTATTCAATATCAATATGATCTCGGTATTTGCCGGAGTTGTGCTGTTTTTTACCAGGATCAGGCTTCCGGAAATTGTAAATCAGACCTTAAGTTCTGTGGGCAGTATGATCGGTCCGGCAAGTATGATCGTAACGGGGATGCTGATCGCAGAGATGAATCTGAAGAGTATATTTGAAAATGTGAAAGTGTATTTTATTTCATTTCTGAGACTGGTCGTGATACCTGTGATATCATTGATGATTTTAAAGATAAGCGGGCTTGTGAACATACATTCGGATGGAAAGAAATTACTGCTTATCGTATTTCTTGCGGTGATCACACCGTCTGCTTCAACGATCACACAGATGTGTCAGGTGTATGGAAATGATTCGAAATATGCCAGTGCAATCAATGTTATGACGACATTGTTATCCATTGTGACAATGCCGCTCATGGTGCTCTTGTATCAGACTGTGATGTAGAAGAGCGTATAGATGAAAGGCGTGTATTTGTATATAGTTGATGAAGAAAATTATCTGTTTTCTGATTGAAAGCGAACCAAAGGTAAGATACAATGGAGATATGAAGGAGGGGAGCAGAAGATGGCAGAATTACTTACAGCGGCGACACCGATATCCTATTATCTCGTTGCAGTAAATATTATTGCATTTATTTTATATGGAACGGATAAAGCGAAAGCAATGCATCATCAGTGGAGGATCAAAGAGGCAGTGCTGATAGGGATTGCGTTTGTCGGCGGTGCATTTGGTGCGTTTGCAGGAATGATTGTATTTCATCATAAGACAAGAAAGATGAAATTCCGAATCTTAGTTCCAATCGCTATTATCATCTGGCTGACCCTTGGCGGATTTTTGGCAGAACGTGATGTGGTAGGACTGACGAAGACAGACCGGCCAAAGAATGAATACAACGGCACAGAGATCACACCGTATCATAGCAGTGTGGATAAAGATGGTGACGGTACGGATGATCAGACCGATATTTTGAAGAATGCATTGGTTTATGTGAAGAAGCGGCCGGTTTACAAGAGCAGATATTATCAGACCGGTTATCCGGATGACAGATATGGTGTCTGTACAGATGTTGTCGGATATGCGCTTAAGAAAAGCGGATATGACCTGCGGGAACTGGTAGACGAAGATATCAGAACGAATCCGAAGGATTATGATATTGATGAGCCGGATAAAAATATTGATTTCCGAAGAGTAAAGAACCTGAAAATATATTTTGAACATACAGCGGTCAGCCTGACCACGGATGTAAATGACATTGAACAATGGCAGGGCGGCGATATTGTGGTGTTTAAGAATCATATCGGGGTGATTTCTGACAGACGGAATGCGGAAGGGGTACCATATGTGATTCATCATAATGATCCGTATCAGAAGAATTATGAAGAAGATATCCTACAGGAGAGAACGGATATTGTCGGTCATTTCAGAATATCGTAATGGCAAAGCACTGTGAAATATTACCAGATTTCGCAGTGCTTTTTTGGCGCATTTTTCAATATGTCTTTTTAAGACAAATCTTTTAATAATAAAGACTGTTCATCTGGTTTAGCATTCTCAGCAATTACATCACGGACGTTCTGCATACGCATGTCCAGGTCGGCACTGATCTGTGCACAGGCAAGCATCTCATCCTCCAAATATTTTGCTTTGTCAGCCGGGATATCTTTCTTGTAACGAAGTTTATGTTCCAGACTTGCCCAAAAATCCATGGCAATCGTACGAAGCTGTACTTCTACAGTCATGTTACGTTTTCCGTCCTGTAAAAAGATTGGTACACTGACGATCAGATGAAGGCTGCGGTATCCGCCCGGTTTTGGATTTTTGATATAGTCTTTCTTCTCAAGAAGTGTGATGTCATCCTGAGAAAGCAGGCAGTCCGCAAGCATGTAGATATCATCCGGAAAAGAGCAGATGACACGGACACCGGCAATATCATGGATATTTTCTTCAATAGAAGAAAGGGTGAGAGGTATGTCTTTTTTACGGATCTTTTTAATCAGGCTTTCCATGGATTTGACACGGGATTTGATATCCTCAATCGGATTGCGGTCATATTCCAGGGAATACTGTTCGTTTAATACTTTGAATTTCGTCTCTACTTCCATGATGGCACATTGATAATAGGACATCTGTTTCTCTATTGGTTTCATATTTTTATTAACAAAATCCAGAAATTCGTCAGACATCAGACTGTTTCTGACGAAGCGTTCTTTGCGTTGTTCGATAAATGTCTCAAGGGATCTCATGTTGCATTTCTCCTTTCATTATCCAATAATATTTTAGCATATCTGTAGTTGAAATTCTATCAACAGATAGGTGCGTTTATGGGAGAATGCGACAATGTAAAAGAATTGTAGCAAGTTGTACAAAATCAAGTCCAATTGTCGGATATATTCACAGTTAAAATTTTTCGTGGTAAGATAAATAACATAACGTAAGATATAAAGAAATAAATCATAAGGAAGTGTAAGTTTATGAATTCCAGATACAAAGGAATATTTTTTATTACATTATCGGCGTTATCATTTGCATTCATGAATGCTTTCGTAAGGTTATCCGGTGATCTGCCTTCGGTACAGAAGAGCTTTTTCAGAAATCTGGTAGCTTTTTTAATTGCGCTGATCATGATCATAAGAAGTAAGGATGGATTTAAAATCGAAAAGGGAAATCTGAAATATATGATTCTGCGTGCGACATTCGGTACGGTGGGAATCTTGTGTAATTTCTATGCGGTGGATCATCTGGTGCTGTCGGATGCATCGATGCTGAATAAGATGTCGCCGTTCTTTGTAATTATCTTTTCATTTTTATTGCTGAAAGAAAAGATGAGTCCGGCACAGGCACTGGCGGTTGCGGGTGCATTCATCGGAAGCTTATTTGTAATCAAACCGACATTTACGAATATGGCACTGGTACCGTCACTGATCGGACTGTGCGGTGGAATCTGCGCAGGTATTGCTTATGCGATGGTGCGTATCCTGGGGCAGAGAGGCCAGAAAGGTTCTTCGGTTGTAATCTTCTTTTCAGGATTCTCGTGTGTGGTTACACTGCCATATCTGCTTCTGGATTTTCATCCGATGAGCGGCCTGCAAATCTTAACGCTTCTGGGTGCGGGACTTGCGGCTGCAGGCGGCCAGTTTGGAATTACGGCGGCTTATTATCACGCACCGGCGAAAGAGATATCCATTTATGATTATTCACAGATCATCTTTTCGACGATTCTCGGATTCTTCCTGTTCGGACAGGTACCGGATAGGTATAGCGTGCTGGGGTATGTGATCATATGTGCGATGGCGCTTTGGATGTTTGTGTATAATAAGAACCGGGAGTGAGTTTCTATTTAATTCACTAAGCCAGATCCCCGAACCGTAATAAAAGATTACAGTTCTCCATTTAATTATTATGGCATGCGAAACCGCCATAATGCATTAAATAGAAAACTGATTTAATAATTCCTCAATCTTTGCCAGCAATTCCTCCACGGAATGCTTCCGGGACCGCGCACATTCCTGTGCCTGGCATCCGCAGATGATGCATTTACGGTAGGTGCCGCGGGATAACTTCATACCGTCAGTTCCAATGACATCCATATCAAAGAGCCGTCCGAGAGGATGGCTTTCTTCAATTTCAGTAGCAAGCGTCTTGATATCTTCGGCGGGTGCGTCCAATGCCATGATCAGTTCATCACCGGATGGTTCATGGAATTCTTCGGTGTGGAGGGTTGCTATATTGTGAGCAGAAAGAGCTTTTAATAATTCCGCTTTCCCAGAATCAAAAGCTTTCCAGATCTGTTCGTTGGTTTTTACCGGACCCGGGATGTTCATGCAAAAAGACAGGACTGGTTTATCATATTTACTGATCAGTTCGTTCTGGATGCTTACACGCCGGTCGCGGCAGTTCATCATATCTGTGATAGTTACGTTTATTCCGTTCATGGTGAAAGAACTCCTTTCGTATCAAAAGTGTATATTTAAATTGATTTGGCATGTTATTTTCTATGTAATCATTATAAGATTTTACCAGTGGATTTTCCAGAAAAAGAAAATAAAGAATAATTGAAATATAAATATGCATAGTATATACTATGTATATACAAAAAACGAAGGAGGTTGTTTTATGCAGGCACAAGTAAAAACATGGGGAAATAGTCAGGGAATTCGCATTTCAAAAGAAATATTAAAAGCTGCAAATATAAAACTTGATGATATTCTGGATGTGAAGATATCTGATGGAATGATTACGTTAGTAAAACCTTTCAGACATAAGACTTTGGAGGAACGTGCAGAGCGGTATGGAGGAAAGCTTAATCTAAACGGAGAATATGATTGGGGAGAAAGAGTCGGAAGAGAGGGATGGGAATAATGGTCCATCAAGGCGATATTCTAAAAGTGGAAAAAATTAAAAATCCAGTATTAGTTGTGAGTAAGGATTTTTTTAATGAGACAGGAGAAATTATAGGATGTCCGATATTTGATTATAATATAGGGAGCCCTCTTCATATAGAGATAGAGACGGAAAATAGAAAAGGATATGTACAGTGTGAAAATCTTAGAATGCTGGATTTGAATATAAGGGGATTTTCAGTTATAGACAGAATCACTATTAATGATGTAATGGATATAACGGATACAATACAAGGAATATTTGATTATATATAAAAACAAAGGCTGCAGTTGCTACATGGCTGCAGCCTTTTGCGTACCTTAATAAATATTAAGAAAACCCCTCTCTCCGTATCTGGGATTTGATTGGAATTTAATAATGTACCACA
>OLSP01002956.1_pt1 | contig 12676 bp, 9 predicted proteins | sample 1672941 | NCBI WGS metagenome assembly OLSP01 (sample SAMEA3136739, study PRJEB25190) | human gut metagenome | reverse complement strand
CCGGCTCCTCGGAGAGTGTCAGCTTGCCCGCTGCCAGCGTCAGGCGCTCGCGGGTGAATACTTTGCCGCTAGTGAGGATTTCTGTGCCTGCCAGCATGGCGAAGAGCTTCATGGGAGTGATCTGCGTGTCAACCTTCATGGTGCAGGTGCGCTCGCCATCGAAGGGCACGCGCGGCGCTGCGCCGCGGCCGCCCTTTGCAAGCACGCGGGTTGCCGCCATTTCCGTTGTGGTAACGTTGGCGAAATCGACGTTGAGCCAAGGCTGCTTTGTCTTAAAATCCACCAGCGTAAAATCCGCGACCTCGCGGTTGGACATATTCGGGTTTACATGGTTGCTCATGTTGTGTTACCTCCGTTAATTTCTAAATTTTATCCTAAACGGCCAAACGGCCGTGATAGGCGGGTAGGCTGCCTATAGCTTTTTATACCAGTCGTTGGGGTCGAATTCGCCGCCCCAGCCCGCGTAATTCATCGCGTGGATATTCACCTGGTTCAGGTAGCTCTGGCGCAGGAATTGATCGTAAAGCTGATAAACCGTCAGATCCCATACATTGCACATATTGATGCTGTTATGTTGAACGCACAGCGCGGAAATGAGGTTGGGCAGGCTCGCATCCGCCTGCTTCTCCTTCGCCTGCTGCGGTGATTTTTTTTTGGCACGCTGTAGCTTCTCATAGATTTCACGCGCCTTGTCGTTGCGGAACTGTTTACGGTTGGGTTGGGCGCTATCTACATGATTGCGCTGAAGGATACAATCGCATACGTCTTCATAATTCGCTTCATGGATGATGCCCACCGGATGCCCTTCCGCCATACAGAGAAGGGCGCTGTGCGCCTGTGAAAACATATTGGACAAAAAGATAAAAGTGAATTTCCCAGGAGGCGACAATAATAGGCAGAGACCGTCACAATTTAATGGATGCCTGACAAACAAAACCTCTTTAGCCGAACAAAAAGCATATTCACTTTCTTCTTATCTGGGAACAAAAAACAAACCGGCAGAAGAATTAGAAAGATATTGTTCATTTGATCGTTTAGAGGATGGCATGATTTGGCGTGTGCATACGCTGTTACACCAAAGTGTTGAATATTATACGACAAGTCAGTTTGGTATCAATATGAACTCCACGCTTGCGGAATGCAAACAGACATTAGGAGAACTAACGAGCGAAGAAACGCTTAACTGGAATGGGATCAGCCGCCGGTTTGAAAATGATAACTACATCAGCACGATTATTACGAATGAATTTGGTGTCATTGTTGAAATGGACTGTCAGTTAATCTTCCAAATGCAAAACGAGAAGGCGAATTTTTTGTGAAAGGAAATACAGCGTATCGTTTTGCAGGAAACTATACGGGGAAAAAGAAAATTGTGCTGCCAAAAGGGTGCAGCCGGATTGCTTCACATGCGTTTGATGCAGGAGAGTATGGATATTCGCTAAGCCAAAAGCGAAAAAATACAAGAAGCATTACCATCCCGAAAGATGTTTTTGTGGAAGAAAATGCTTTTGCAAACTGCGGTTCTCTTAAAATTGAAATCGGAAGCGGAACGAAGAGAATTACCCAAGGGGCATATGCCAATATAGTTTCAAAAAAAAGCATATCGAAAAAACCGCAGTGGGTTGAAGTAACTCTTCCGTCTTCGCTTGAGGCTGTAGAGGAAAATGCATTTGCTATGCTGAAACCGACAGAGAGTTTGACGGCATACTGGGAGATTTATAACTTTGATGAAACAGAAATACCGGTAAAAATTGATTTTCATCATGTGTTAAATAGCCCTCATTTTACCTATTTGGGAGACAATGCATTTGGGGGGATTATGTTAAAAAGTCTGCCGTCATGTCTTACTTATTTGGGTAAAAATTATACGTTGAGCTCTGGAATTGAAGAGGATAATTATATCGAATCGGAAAAATTGATTTTACCGAGTTCCTTGAAAAAGATTTCATCGAATAGTATTTTTCTGTTTGAGTACACCTATAAGGTGTATTTACCGAAACAATTGGAAATTATTGAGGATAATGCGTTTATCGCCGGTGATGTAGAACAATATAAGATATCCCCAAAGGCATCAAACTTTATCCAGGAAAAAAGTATGGGAAAATGGATTCGCTCGAAAGACGGCTCTATTCTTTATGCAACTGATTACGTAAAATATTATGAAATACCTGAGAAAAGCCGGCAAAAGGCAGATGCCAAAGGTGGTTTGCTAAATAAGTACTATAAGAGAAAGAAATCGGATGTTACTGTAAATGTACCGGAGGGAATTAAAGAAATTCGTGAGATGGCAAATTTAGACTCATATTACAAAGTGTTTTTGCCAAAAACTCTTCAAAAAGTGAACGTGAGAGGAATTTTTTCATCGTATGGCAGCCAGAGGGTATTTCTAGGAAACCATGTGCCGGAATTTACAGGGACAATAGATATTAATGAGGTCGAAAAATTTCAAATTCGTGTAAAAAGAGGACTGAAACAAAAAATGTATGAGGCACTGAAAGGTCATTTGATTATGCCAGAAGAATCAAGAGATTTGAGAAAATATATTACAACTTTTTGACAAAACAAAGAATTAAACTATAATAAAATGTTGGGGGATAATCAAATTTTGAGTTTTAGACCCTGGGCAGTATAAGATAGAATGGAGGAAAAAAAGAAATGAAACAATTGGTAAAGGGAATTGTCTTTGCGGCAGCAGCACTTATGCTTATGCAGGCACCGCAGGCACAGGCAAAGGTAAAAGTAAAAAAGGTAACGGTAAAGAGTAATTATGGAAGTAGTGTCCATGTTGCGGTTGGAAAAAAAGTGAAACTTACAACGACTGTGAAAGTATCACCGAATAAGTCGGCAAATAAAAAAGTTTCCTATAAATCTTCCAATAAAAAGATTGCAACGGTTTCATCATCCGGATATGTGAAAGGAATCAAAACCGGAAAATGTAAAATTACCGTGACATCCAAAAAGAATAAAAAGAAGAAAGCAAAAATTACGGTAACGGTCGTGAAGAAAGTAACATCCGTTGCGATTGAGAAGCCGAAAAATCAGTTATATGTAGGAAACAGTCTGAGTTTGAAAGCGACAGTAAAACCGGCAAGTGGAAGCTATAAAAAGGTAACTTGGTCATCTTCGGACAAAAAGATTGCGACAGTTACAAAAGCCGGTGTGGTAAAAGGAATCAAAGCGGGAAATGTCACAATCAAAGCAACTTCTGTGGAGGGAAGCAAAAAAAAAGCAAGTTTGAAAATGACTGTGATGGCAACCAACAGTGTCGGTATTGCCTCTGTGGAGGTGCTTAGCAACGATGTTGTCCGGGTATCTCTGGATAAAGCGAAGGCATTGACAAACAAACAATTCAAAATAGAAGGAAAGCGCTATTCTTATGGAACATATAACCGCACCTATTCCGTGTTAAATATTCGCAACTATGATAATCGTACCTATGATATTAAGCTGACGGATGATTATAGTGTAGAAAAGGATTCCTATGTCCGTGTCACAATCTCGGATTTGCCGGGTAATGGTGTAAAAACGATGGAAGCACAGGCACTGTTTACCAAATTAAGCGAGCCAAAAGAAGAAAAATGGCTTGGAGTCGTTGGTGATGAGTGGAATAAAACAGTGGATTTAAGCGAGTATGGCTGTGGAAATCTTTCCTATCAGATTACGGGCGAGATTCCGGGAATTACCCGCAAAATTAAAAATAATGAAATCATATTCTCCGGCACATTGACAACTGTGACCGTGGGAACGGATATTACCATTAAGGCAACCGATGAAATGGGAACGAAGTTCACAAAAGTGATTCATGTGTATGTTGGAAACGAATCTGCTATCGTGGCGAAAGCAGAGGATATGACGGTTGTGACCGGCACCCAGTTAGATGCAGTTCCATTTCTTGAGGTCCTTGGCGGCAGCGGTTCTTATAACTATTCTGCAATTTCTCTGCCGGCAGGTTTGAAGATGGATGCGGAAACCGGAACACTTAGTGGTAAAGTGTCCGGTGTTGGCGAATACCGTGTGCAGATTACGGTAAGTGATGAGAAAAATACAAACCGCATGGTTGAAATATCTGCTCTTATCCGGGTGGTTGACCAAAGAAGAGTTGCCGGTCTTGTAGCAGATGAGAAAGGAGCGCCAGTAGAAGGTGTTTCTATCGTCTGCGAGAATTTGACGGATGGCAGCATTTTTACTTCGACAACGGATGAAAAAGGAAATTATGTTGTAAATGTCGGCGAGGGAACCTATCAGATTATAGCTTCGCTTGGCGAAAGAAAAGATGCCGTATACCGGTTTACAATTGGTTCCGGCGGAAGAGAACTTAATTTTACATTATAATAAATTGTAGTAGAAAGGAATTATTTTATGCTTGCAAAAATCGTAAGAGAATGTTATGGCAAAGAAATCAGTGAATGCAGAAAGGAAGAACTTTATCATGCACTGCTTACGCTGGTGCAGAAAAAGGCAGGGGAAAAGGAAGAGAATACAGGAAAGAAGAAACTGTATTACATATCAGCAGAGTTTTTGATTGGAAAACTGCTCAGTAATAACCTGATTAATCTTGGCATTTACGAGGAAGTAAAAAAAGAACTTTCCGATGCCGGTAAAAGTCTTACAGATTTAGAAGAATACGAGCCGGAGCCATCCCTTGGCAACGGTGGTTTAGGAAGACTGGCAGCCTGCTTTTTAGATTCCATTGCGACGCTTTCTCTGCCGGGTGATGGTGTCGGATTAAATTATCACTACGGTCTGTTCCGTCAGGAATTTAAGAACAGAAAACAGATGGAAGAGCCAAATCCATGGATGAATAAGGACAGCTGGCTGATTCGCAGTGACAAATCTTTTACGGTTTCTTTTGGCGGTTTCGATGTGAAAGCATCGTTGTATGATATTTTGGTGACCGGCTACGAGAGCCGGACGAACCGCCTTCACTTGTTTGATTTGGATTCTGTGGATGAAACGATTGTTCATGATGGAATTGAATTTGACAAGGAAGACATACGAAAAAATCTGACCTTATTTTTGTATCCGGATGATTCTGATGACAAAGGCCGTCTTTTGCGCGTGTACCAGCAGTATTTTATGGTAAGCTGCGGTGCACAGCTGATTCTTTCGGAAGCAAAGGACAGAGGCTGTAATCTGCATGACCTTGCAGACTATGCGGCAATTCAGATTAACGACACGCATCCATCCATGGTGATTCCGGAATTGATTCGTCTTTTGATGAAAGAGGGAATCCCATTTGATGAAGCAGCAGAAATTGTAACAAATACCTGCGCCTACACGAATCATACGATTTTGGCAGAGGCATTGGAAAAATGGCCAATGTCGTTTATCGAAGAAGTGGCACCGGCGATTGTTCCGATTATTCAGAAATTAAATGAGAAGATAAACGCACAGTATCACGATGAAAAAGTAGCAATTATTGATGGAGAGAATCGTGTTCATATGGCACATATGGATATTCATTTTTCGCACAGTGTCAACGGCGTTGCCTATCTGCATACAGAGATTTTGAAAAATACGGAACTGCATAATTTTTATACTCTGTATCCGGAAAAATTTAATAACAAAACCAACGGTATTACATTCCGCCGCTGGCTGCTTCACGCAAATCCACTGCTTTCTTCATTCTTATCGGAAACGATTGGAGAGGAATACAAGAAAGATGCGGAAAAATTAAATGTACTTTTTGATTATCGTGATGACAAAGCGGTCTGCCGGAAATTATTAGAAATTAAAGACGCAAATAAAAAAGCACTTGCTTCTTATTTGAAACAGACACAGGGAATCAAATTGTTAGACAATGCGATTTATGATATCCAGATTAAGAGACTGCATGAGTACAAGAGACAGCAGTTAAATGCGTTGTATGCAATTCACAAATATTTGGAAATTAAGGCAGGTAAGATTCCGAAACGTCCGATTGTTCTTTTGTTTGGCGCAAAGGCAGCACCGGCGTACGTTATTGCCAAAGATATTATTCATTTGATTTTGTGCTTGCAGAGTCTGATTGAAAAAGACCGTAAGGTGAGAAAACATCTGCAGGTTGTTATGGTAGAAAACTACAACGTCACAAAGGCTGAAAAACTGATTCCGGCATGTGATATTTCGGAGCAGATTTCGCTTGCCTCGAAAGAAGCAAGTGGTACCGGCAACATGAAGTTTATGTTAAATGGTGCAATTACTTTGGGAACCGAGGATGGTGCCAATGTGGAAATTCATGAGCTTGTCGGTGATGATAACATTTATGTTTTCGGAGAGGACAGTGATACGGTAATTGCCCGCTATGAGCGTGGAGATTACTGCTCAAAAGATTATTATGAAAAAGATTCGGAGTTAAAAGAAGCCGTTGATTTTATTGTCAGCAAGAAAATGCAGAAACTTGGTGACAAGGCGATGCTTACAAGACTTTATAACGAGTTATTGAATAAAGACTGGTTTATGACATTCCCGGATTACAGAGCGTATGTGGCAGCCAAAGAAAAAGCCTATGCGGATTATGAAAACAGGGAAGAATGGGCAAAGAAAATGCTTGTCAACATTTCAAAAGCAGGTTTCTTTTCCTCTGACCGCACGATTTCGCAATACAATGATGAAATCTGGCACCTGTCAGAAGGTACTAAGTAAGGAAGGAATATTTAAATAACCCCATCCCTGGCGTGTGTGGGGGAGAGAAAGATCCGTGCTGGAGTTTTTCAGCCGGATTTTTGTCTCTCTTGGGCTCATGGAAGGATATTTACTTAAAAGCAGGGCAATGGCACCGCTCACAATTGGTGTGGACATGGAGGTGCCGCTTTTCTTTGAGTAGAGAGAGCCGTTTGTTTTGTCGGGAGGGCAGCAACTGATAATATGAGAACCGGGCGCAACGACGTCCGGTTTTTTGATGCAGGAAAACGTAGGACCTGCGCCGGAGTGAGAGGAAGGAATTACATCGGTTCTTTCGGCAAAATCATACGAGCCAACGGTGATAATTTTTCGGGAGTTTCCGGGTGCACTAATAGTCTGTGGGTCAGGTCCCTGATTGCCGGCCGCAGCAACCACGATAATACCGGCATCCCAAAGCTGATTAACTTTGCGGACAAAAGCACTGTCTTCGGGATAGGCATGCCGGTCATTGGTGCCAATGGAAATATTTACAATGCGGATTTTTAAGCACTCCTGATTTTTAAGAATCCACTGAAGCCCATTCATGATGTCATGAATGGTGCCGTTGCCCTTACTGTTTAACACTTTAACCCCAATTAGATTTGCTTGCGGTGCGATGCCTTTGTATTTTCCATGAGAAAAGGTTCCTGCTCCGGCGGCAATCCCTGCAACGTGGCTTCCGTGGCCGTTGTCGTCATAAGGCGCAGGCTTTTGATAGAGAGCATCGTACCATCCGGTGATGCGTGAGCGGTAATCCGGATGCGGAAAAAGCCCGGTGTCAACAATCGCAATCCCGATGCCCTTTCCTAAAATTCCTTGTTTATGCACTGCTTCTGAAAAAACCGCTTTACAAACTCGATTCATCTGCTGACTTCCCCCGTAACTGTATATTGGTAATATATGCATTTTGTGACGAATCGTGTCAATTCAAAAATTTTTCAAATAAATGGTTGACCGTTGGTCATTTTTGTGTTACACTGCATATAGTTAAAGTGACTAATGGTCATTTTTTGAAATTATTTATCAAAAAGTAGGAGGCGTACACGATGGTAATTAAGTTTGGTAAATGGCTTACCAGACACAAAGCAGTTGTCCTGATTATCGCATTTTTATTGTTAATCCCTGCGACAATTGGTTATGTGTCAACGCGAATTAACTATGACTTGTTAAGTTATCTTCCGAATTCCCTTGAGACAGTATCCGGACAGGATACGATGGTAGATGAATTCGGGATGGGAGCCTTTTCCATGATTGTCGTAGAAGACATGGAGAAGAAGGACATTGTGGCTCTCAAAGAAAAATTGAAAAAAGTGAATCATGTGGAGGATGTTATCTGGTATGATGACGCAATGGATATTACAGTTCCGACAGAGATGCTCCCGGATAAACTTAGAGAGGGCTTGTTTAATGGGAACGCAACGATGATGATTGCCCTGTTTGACAATACAACATCGGCAGATTCAACGATGGATGCGATTACCGAAATGCGTGGTATTGTAAAGAAACAGGCATTTATCAGTGGTATGAGCGGTGTCGTCACCGATATTAAAAATCTGGCGATGGCAGAGATGCCGATTTATGTTGTTGTAGCAGCGGTGCTTTCGCTTCTCATTTTGTTACTAACGATGGATTCCCTGGTAACACCAGTTATCTTTTTGCTTGGTATCGGTATGGCGATTGTTTATAACATGGGAACGAATATGGTATTTGGAGAAATTTCCTATATTACTCAGGCGCTGACAGCGATTTTACAGCTTGGTGTAACGATGGATTATTCCATTTTCCTTTTAGAAAGTTATGAAGCCAATAAAGTCAGGTATGACGGGGATAAAAACCGTGCAATGGCACATGCGATTTCCAATACATTTACTTCCGTTACCAGTAGTTCGGTAACAACGATTGCCGGATTTGCTGCACTTTGTTTCATGACCTTTAAATTAGGTATGGACTTAGGTCTTGTTATGGCAAAAGGTGTTATCATCGGCGTTATCGTATGTTTGACTGTTTTGCCGGCATTGATTCTATGCTTTGATAAAGCAATCGATAAAACCACCCATAAGAATCTAATTCCAAATTTGGATGGTTTATCGAAAAAGATTGTAAAGGGATGGCCGGTTGTCTTAGTATTATTTTTAGTTTTACTGGGACCTGCGATGTACGGAAACAGCAATTACGAAATTTACTATGATATTGCGGGGGCACTTCCACAGTCACTGGATTCTGCCGTTGCAAATAAAAAACTCGAAGAGAAATTTAATATGAACAGCACCCATATCGTATTGATGAAAAATGGTATGGCATCCAAAGAAAAGAGTGAAATGTTAAAGAAAATTGAGGATGTGAAAGGTGTTAAATGGGCACTCGGAATTGATTCCTTTAAGGGGGTCAGCATTCCAAGCAGTATGATTCCGAAGAAACTGGAATCTAAACTAAAGAGTGATAACTATGAGATTGCCTTTGTCTGCTCCGACTATAAAGCAGCAACAGACGAGGTAAATTCACAGATTGCTGATATAAATAAGATTGTTAAGAAATACAGCAAAGGTTCGATGGTAATTGGTGAGGCACCATTGACGAAGGATTTGCAGGATGTAACCGATATCGACTTAGTAAATGTAAACTATGTTTCAGTTGCTGCGATATTCCTTATAATTCTCATTACCTTTAAGTCCATTTTGATTCCGGTCATTTTGGTTATGGTAATTGAGTTTGCGATATTCTTAAATATGTCAGTGCCATTTTATACACACGAGTCGCTGCCGTTTGTGGCAAGTATCGTAATCGGTACGATTCAGCTCGGTGCGACTGTAGATTACGCAATTTTGATGACGAGCCGTTATCATAAAGAGCGTGTGGTACGAAGAAAGAGTAAGAAGGAAGCAATCGATATTGCACATAAAACTTCAATTAAGTCCATTATGATAAGTGGTATGTGTTTGTTTGCTTCAACATTTGGCGTAACGATGTCGTCAAGTATTGATATGATTAAGTCAATTTGTACGTTGTTGTCCCGAGGGGCAGTAATTAGTACAATCGTTGTTATTCTTGTTCTGCCGGCGATGCTGACAGTGTTTGATAAATGGATTTGCAAGACCACATGGGATATGCGGAAAATCGATTATTAGTTTGGAGGGACGATGACTATGAATAAGAAATTGAAAAAAACTTTACAATGTACAATGTGTGCTGTGCTTAGTTTTGGTATGGTAGTGTGCAACAGCTCCTTTGTAGAAGCGAAAAAAATCAAAAAACAGGAATCTGTTTATGTCAACGCGGCAGCAGATGGTTCGGTATCCAAGATTACCGTATCGGACTGGCTGAAGGGTGCAAATGAAACAACCGGAACCATTAATGATATTTCCGATTTGAAAAACATCTCGAATGTCAAAGGAGATGAGACGTTCAAACAGAATGGTAAGGACGTTGACTGGAACGGCGCCGGAAAAGATATTTACTATCAGGGTGAATCGGATGAAAAACTTCCGGTTGATATGAAGATTACTTACAAATTGGATGGTAAAGAAATTGCAGCAAAAGATATGCTTGGCAAGAGTGGAAAAGTGGAAATCCATGTCACCTATACGAATAAGTCCAGCCGGAAGAAAAAAATTGATGGTAAAGAAACAACAATTTATACACCATTTGTTATGGTGACCGCAATGGTTCTTTCTTCTGACCATTTTGAAAATGTCGAAGTGGATAATGCAAGAATAGTCAATGATGGTGATAATCAGATGATTATCGGCATGGGTGTTCCGGGAATGGCTGAGAACTTAGATTTGAGTGATGATATGGCAGATAAAATCCCTTCGGATTTTACGGTAACTGCTGATACAAAAGATTTTACAATTGGTAATACATTTACCTACGGAAGTGCCAGTCTTTTGAATGATTTGGATTTAGACGATGTGGATGAGTTAGATGATTTGGAAGAAAAACTGAATGATTTGACTGATGCTTCTGACAAATTAGTTGATGGCTCTGATGATTTGTATGATAATTTGAAATTGTTTGACAGCAAAATGGGCGAGCTTAACACTTCTGTGAAGAAATTCCAGAAAGAAGGCGTAAACCGGTTGGCAAATGGAATCAGCACACTGGCAAAAGGTGCTCCGACATTAGTAAAAGGCGTTACCGATTATGCAAATGGTGTAACAACATTTGCCAAAGGAACCACAAGTTATGTAGATGGCGCAGCAAAAATTACAAATGGATGTGCCTTACTTTACAAATCCGTAAAGGATATTCCAACTCAGATTCAGAGTTTTGATACCGGACTGAAGACCTACACCGGAAGTGTCGACAAACTTGGTTCAAAACAGAATGTTACGGCATTGAAATCCGGAGCAAAAGCGGTTAGTGATGGTGTGACATCGTTAAATACCAATCTGGCAAGTTTAGAAAAAACGTATGAGACTACGGATTTACTGTTAAAGAAATTGAAAGCGACTGGTGCAGATGCAACAACAGTTGCAACGTTAGAGCGGGTACTTGCCGGACAGAAACAGGCAATTCAGGCAATGAAACAGGCAACTTCCACAACCGGTGATTTAAAAGTTGGTGCTGAAAAAGTATCCGGCAGCGTAGCAACAGTAATGGACAGCTTGGATAAATTGTCTGCAAACTCCTCAACTTTGACAGAAGCTTCTACAAAATTAAAAACCAGTATGCCGACATTAGTTTCCAGCGTGAAAACACTGAAAGAGGGTGGCGATACACTGGCAAAGAACAATAAGAAGTTAAAGGGTGCGTCAAAGAAACTTGTGAAATCCGGAAAGACATTGAAAAAGAGCATTAAAACGGTAGGAAGCGGTGTGAAGAAGTTAGACAAGGGAAGCAAATCCTTAAAGAGTGCTGCCGGAAAATTGTCAACAGGTGTTGGTAAACTGGATACAGCGAGTGGTAAGCTGAAAGATGGAAGCAAGAAATTAGCCGACGGAATGAGCGAGTTTAATAAGGATGGTATTGAAAAAATCAATGACACATATGAAGATGATGTCAAAGGTTTGATTGACCGTCTGAAAGCCGTTTGTGAAGTTGGAAAAGATTATAAGAGCTTCAGTGGTCTTCACGGTTCTATGAATGGTGAAGTGAAATTTGTCATTGAGACAGCAGCCATTGAAAAAGAGGACTAGGTGATTTTGTATGGGAAAATTGGATGATAAGAAAAAGCAAAAGAGAGATTCTCTGCTGATGGCAGCATTTACTCTATTTACGCAGAAGGGAATAAATGACACATCCATTTCCGATATAGCTAAAAAGGCAAATATGGCAAAAGGAACATTTTATCTTTATTTCAAAGATAAATTTGATATCCGCGACAAATTGATTGCGGATAAGGCGAGACAGGTGTTTTGCCGTGCATTAGAGGAGATGAACCGGGTGCAGCTGGATTCATTGGAAGACCATGTAATCTTTTTGATTAATTCTGTTATTAATCAATTGAACCAGAACAAAAATTTATTGAAATTTATTTCAAAAAATTTAAGCTGGGGAGTTTTTCAGAAGGCACTTTTGTTGGAGAATAATGAAGATGGTGACAGTTTTTATCAAAGATATTATTTGCTTTTGGATCAGTCAGGAAGGATGTTTCGTAATCCGGATTTGATGCTGTATATGATTGTGGAGTTTGTTAATTCAACTTGTCATAGTGTAATTTTGCAGCAACAGCCGGTGACGTTAGAAGAATTAAAACCGGAGCTTGCCGGTGTGATTTGTGATATCATTCATAGGCAGGAAATTCGATAAAAAAGTCAGACCGTGTCTGTCGGTGTTTCGTAAGCCGGCAGGCACGGTTTTATTTTGCAAAAGATACATGGTTTGTTTAGAAAAATCTATTGCAAGAATTGTTTTCCTGCTTTACAATAGCCAAAAGAGTAGTTAATGAAAGCAGGGGGAATTATCATGAAGAAAAATCAACTGCCAAAGCAGGTATTAAATACGCTTTTGGCATATCAAATAAAATCCGATGATATTTTATGCATGGCAGCCGCTTCCGGCTCCTACGTCCAGAATATTTCCTTCGGCCATTTGT
>OLSP01002953.1_pt1 | contig 12688 bp, 15 predicted proteins | sample 1672941 | NCBI WGS metagenome assembly OLSP01 (sample SAMEA3136739, study PRJEB25190) | human gut metagenome | reverse complement strand
CCGTAATAGGCCCTTATAGGGCCTCGTCAACCCTCCGGCTTAGCCGGAGGGTTTGATTTTCTGGGGGAGAGACGGAAACATCCCCCTCTGTACAGTGAGTACAGAGGGGGATGTTTGCATCAGAAGTCGATGGTGCCGTCCAGAACCCGCAGGTCGTATGGCTCGTAGGTCACGTGGCGGTACTTCTCCACGTCCAGCTTCACGCCGGTCCAATCGGAGTGGATCTCGCCGTTCTGCTTGATGAGGATATCGTACAGAATGTCGTAGGTGATGCCGTCGTCGCCAGTCTCCACGATGGTGGAATAGGGAAGGGTCTTATGGTAGGTCATGTGAAGACCCTTATACTCGAAGTGGAAGCCGTTGCGCATCCGGCAGCCGTCCAGCCCCTTGTAGGTGAACTGCTTCTTCAGGTCCTGAAGGATCTTGTCGTGCTCCTCTTCATAGAGGTTCTCCGGAGTGGTCTCGGTGTAGTCGTAGCGGAACTGGATGGGGATGCGGTAGGGTAGGAAGCGCTCCACGTAATCCGTCAGCTTCTGGGCGGGGTAGTTCTTATACAGCACGCAGTTGATGCGGGTGGGGCAGGCGATGCGGCCCACTACCTCGTCCGGGGACTCCTCCACGTACTTCACCAAATGGCGGGAGATGTTGATGCAGGTGATCTTGTCCCGGTTGCGCTTCGTGAAGGCGATCATCTCGTCGGCGGAGTATTTCTGCTGCACGGGGAAGGTGGTGTTGATAAAAATTCTGTGGGTGTTGGGAATGGCGTCCAGCATCTTCTGGAGGGATCCCAGATCTGCTAAGGGTTCGCCGCCGGTAAAGACGAAGTCACAGCGGGGCGTGATCTCATCCATGGTGTGGATGCTACGGAGAATGGCATCCAGACTGAAGCCGGAGCAGTCGGCATACTCCTTTTTGTTGATGCAGAAGGGGCAGTGATTGTTGCAGTCGTAGGGAACAAAGACGGTGACGGTAGCGCCGCCTTCCCGTGTCTTATAGGGATTGCTCATATTGTTCAAGCCAGCCTCTCAAAATAAGTCGTTCTCAATTAGTCTATACCAAATGGCACAAAAAAGCAAGAAATATCTGCAAAAATAGACTGTTTACTTATTAACAATACTGGAAGCGGAGGGAAATATCGGAGACTTAGGCAATATGAAGAAAATGAAGAGGTGTGAGCGGAGGAGGTGTCATGCTGCGGTGTGATGGATTTCGGGCATGGTGGTGTACATTCACCTATGTGTTATATGATCTGGATTTTGCGGAATATCCTTGCGAAAAATGTTGACTTCGCACAATTTGTGCGTTATTGTAAATATAAAGAGGAAAAACAGGGCCGGAGAAGGGAGCTGACAATGTGGAAAAAACACAAGCACCTGTTCCTGTTTCCTGCGGCGGTGCTGGGCATACTTGCCGTGTGCTGGATATCGGAGCTTATGGAGCTCCTGCGGGAGCGGAAGAAGGAGAAAGAAGAGCCGTAAGAGCCGAGGAACCGATCCTGTAAGCTTCAGAACGGGCGGAAGGGGAACGTTCCCCTTCCGCTTTTTCATTTTGTGGCTTGTAAAAAACGGCGTTTTGTGATATGGTAGGGTAAAAGAATTTGCGGGGGGATCACGGATGAGCACCAGCTTTAAGACCAGTATGTTCGGCGGCTTTGACCGCAGCGATGTGATTGCATATATTGAAAGGACCGGCCGGGAATACGAGGAGCGTGTGGCGGCGCTGGAGGCGGAGAACGAGACCCTCCGGAAGGAGAACCAGACGCTGGAGAATACCCAGCGGGTGACACAGGAGCAGCTGCTGAATATGCAGGAGAACGAGGAGACCTGCCGCCGTCTGCGCCGGCAACTGGCGGATGCGGAGGCCCGGAATCAGGAGCTGGAGCAGCGCTGCGCCCAACTGAAGGTACAGGCGGACGAATACGAGTCTCTGAAGGACCATGTGGCCCAGATCGAGATCAGCGCCCACCGCCGCACGGAGCAGTTCCGGGAGGAAGCCGTGACCCGGCTGCGTCAGCTGGCGGCCCGGCAGCGGGAGTGGTGCCGCACGGCGCAGGCGGACTATGAGCAGATGAATTGCCAGCTGCTGGAGCGCTTACAGCAGGCAGAGCAGACGCTTCGCCAGCCGGATATGAGCAGCTTCCGGCGGATGGAGGAGGGCCTGACGGCGTTGGAAAAGGGCTTGACGGCGCCGGAGAAAGCCGGAGAATAAGACAGACGGGGAGCATTCGGCGGGATGCTCCCCTTTTTGTGGAAAATAGCGATTGACAGACAATGCTCGGCATGATAAGATGGCGCTACAATCCAAGGGGCGCTGGTGCAAGCCGGCTGAGATGAGACGTATCGCCGTCCGGTCCCTCGAACCTGATCCGGGTAATGCCGGCGTAGGAATGCGATCATAGGGATTTTATGTTCCGCATTGCGACGCCTGCATGGCTCGCCATGCGGGAATTTTTTTAGGAGGAGATCCGAACACATGAAAAACAATAAGACCCGTACCCTCTGTGAGGCCGCCATTTTTATCGCTATGGCGGAGATTTTGAGCTTTATCAAGCTCTATGAGTTCCCCAACGGCGGCTCTGTCACGCTGGAGATGTTGCCTATCATCCTGTTCGCCGTCCGGTATGGCTGCGGCTGGGGCGCCGGCGCCGGCTTCGTATTCGGCACCGTGACCTATCTCATCGGCAACAAGTTCTCCATCGACTGGACCACCATCATCTGCGACTACTTCCTGGCCTTCACGGCGCTGGGCTTTGGCGCAGGCCTGCTGGCCCGCCGGAAGTGGAGCGTGTTCTATGGCACCGTCATCGGCGGCGTGCTGCGGTTTTTGGCCCACTACATCATCGGCGCCGTGGTGTGGGGCAAGTATATGCCCGATGAGTTCTTCGGCATGACCATGACCAGCCCGTGGTTCTACTCCCTGCTCTATAACGGGAGCTATATGCTCCCCAGCATCATCCTGTGCCTGGTGGTCTTTGCGGCGCTGTACAAGCCCCTGAAGAAGTATTTCACGGCGGAGGATCTGAAGCTGGCTCAGTGATGACCGGATGACAGCTTTCCGGGGCCGGGGAGACCCGGCTCCGGAAAAACTTTCAGGAGATTTGAAAAAAGTGTTGACAAAACACAGGAAGCGTGTATAATATAGCTTGTTCGTCAGAACACAGCGGGATTGTGTAAAGGTAGCACAGCGGACTCTGACTCCGTATGTGAGGGTTCGAATCCTTCTCCCGCTGCCAGAAAAGAAACAGCCTTTGTCTGAAAGACAAAGGCTGTTTCTTTTCAGTGAAATAAATCCCTTGCGGGATTTGTGAAATGCCTGACCGGCGTGAAATATGGCTTCGCCATGTGAAATGCCTGCTTATCGTGAGGGGATTTATTTCATTTCACTTTCCGCGCAAGCGGAAAATTTCACAATGACCGAAGGTCATTATTTCACATCCGAAGGATATTTCACTTCACAATCCGTCTTTTCTGCTGTATAATCAGTTCAATAAACTTGAATTTGTAGAGGTAAATGAGATGGAAGCCGTGTTTGGAAAAAGCACCTGTATCAATTCGTGGATGCAGCTTGTTAGAAAGGTCCGTTGGAATTTTCCGGGACTTGAAACGGAAGAGCGTATAGAGGAGCATGAACAAACCGTACTGAAGTTCATGAATAAAAAACAGGCATTATGCGTCAAAAGCCAGGGAACAATCATTGGTGTTCTTCTTTTTTCGCGCAGCAAGAACATGATTTGTTGTTTGGCTGTGGATCCTGAGCATCGAAGGCAGGGTATTGCTTCGATCCTCTTGAGAAAAGTGCTGAATGAATTGGATGTAAGCCGGGAAATCACGGTGTCAACGTTTCGTGAAAATGATGAAAAAGGGATTGCAGCAAGGGCGCTGTACAGAAAATTTGGATTTCAGGAAGGCGAATTGACAGAAGAATTTGGTTACCCCAATCAAGTATTTGTTTTGCACCCATAAATTCCAATTTGTCGAACAGAGCAGTCACACTACTTTTGCTTACTTTTACCATGATTCTGCTCCGTTTGGTTACTCTTTGCCATAAAGGCTTTCGGCAATCGCCGGAGGCCTTTCTTTTTATAGTGTAAGTTCATAGCGCAAAAAGCAGGAGGGGACGCAGAGCGTCCCCTCCTGCTTTTTGCGGAGAAAGTGGGGCCTGCCGGGATAAAGGCAGGTCCCTTTTTTCACAATATGCAGTAGGAGGTGAGGCGGATGACGGATGCTAAGCGAGGAGCGATGCTACTTCTTTTGGGACTATTCACGGCGGTTCTCCTGTACCCGGCGCTCCATGAGGGCGGACACATTCTGGTGACGCTGCTGCTGGGCGGCTGGATAAGGGAGGTACGGCTGGGAGCTGCCGCCAGCGTCCTTTGCGGCGGACTGCGCTATGGGGAGCTGGCGGCCGTGGCCTTTGGCGGGGTAGGGCTGCCGCTGGCGCTGGCGATGCTGCTTCGACCGAAGCACTTTCCGCTGTGGTATGTGGTGCAGTTGGTGAAGGGAATCTCGGTGCTGGCAATACTGCTGTCCCTTATTTCGCTTATAGGATGCAAATATGGCGTTATCGTGGAAAATGATGATATAATGAACGTAGTACGGCTGTGGCCGGAGGGGAGAGGGGTTTGTCTTGTTCTGCTGTGTGCCGGACTTTTGCTGTCAGTGGGCAGCATCTGCGCCGCAAGGCCGGTGCAGCGGGTGGGAGAATACTTCGGCATAGCAAAAAAATAGGAGCACGATGGCCCCTTAAACCCTCATCTTGCGTAGAACGGTTGGTTCTCCGCCAACCGCTTCAGCTCCACCTATGCCCTCAGCGCCGCCACGGAGCAGCTCAACGGCTCCTACGTCCAGACGCCGCAGGATGCGGTGGTGACGGAGACAAACCCCGACGCCCTCCAGAACATCCGCATCACGCTCTTCAAGAACAATCAGACCATCATCCTGCAGGAGGGTACGGACTACCGCATCGAGGTGCGGGGCGGCAATGGTCAGTGGTATGAGTACATCTACACCGTGCTGGCCAAGAACTTTGCCGATGACGGCGTCTATCGCCTGACCTTCTACTCCGAGGATGCTGCGGGCAACATAGCGGAAAACACGCTGGACACCAAGAAGCAGGAGATCGGCTTCGGCGTGGATAAGACCAAGCCCAACATGGCCGTGACCAATCTGGAGAGCGATACCACCTATCCTCTGGAGAACCTCACGGTGAGCCTGTCCGCCGGAGATAACCTGCTGCTTCAGTCCGTGGTGGTGTATCTGGACGATTACAGCAAGGCCTACAAGACGTGGACAGCAGAGGAGATCGCCGCCATCGTGGCGGACCAGGGCGAGTTCACCTTCGATATTCCGGGCGATTCCACCGGAGCGCATCAGGTGAAGATCGTCTGCACCGACGCCGCCGGCAAGAAAAAGAAGAACGACAAAGAGAAGTAAGACCTGACCCGGCATAAGCCGACATCAAAGCCTCCGGCCCCGGCCGGAGGGGGCCTTTTTTCCCGTCAATCCCGCCGATTCGTGAAAATGTCAGACACGCCCCTACGTTTTTATTGCAATTCTCCGAAAATAATTATATAATGTGAAATACCTATTGGTATGCGAATGGGAAAGGTCTGCAATATGGAAAAGATCCTGTCTGTATTGGAAAATATCAAAGGATACCTGCCTTTGATCCGTCTGGCGGACCTGCTGGACGTGGCCATCGTGGCGTATTTGGTATATAAGCTGCTGTCGCTGGTGAAGAGTACACGGGCCGCCAACATCCTGAAGGGTGTGGCCATCTTTCTGGCGGCGCTGTGGCTGTCCTCGAAGCTGAACCTGCGGGTGGTGAATTACATCCTCAGCCACATGGTGGAGTGGGGCGTGCTGGCCCTGATCATCGTGTTCCAGCCGGAGATCCGCCGGATTTTGGAGCAGCTGGGCAGCAAGAACATCCGCCTGCTGCGGACGCTGGCACCGGAGAAGGAACTGCCGGAGCTGGAGCGGGCCATCGACCAGACGGTGCTGGCCTGCACAGAGATGTCCCGCACCCGCACGGGCGTGCTCATCGTGTTCGAGCGGAAGATCTTGCTGGACGACGTGGTGCGCTCCGGTACCACGCTGGATGCCTCCGTCTCCAGCGAGCTGCTGAAGAACATCTTTTTCGTCAAGGCGCCCATGCACGACGGCGCCGTCATCATCCGCAACGGGCGGATCCTGGGGGCGGGCTGTATGCTGCCCCTGTCTAAGAATGTGAACCTCAGTCGGGAATTGGGGATGCGCCACCGGGCGGGCATCGGCATGAGCGAGAATTCCGATGCCGTGGTGGTCATCGTCTCGGAGGAGACGGGCTCCATCTCTGTGGCCATCGGTGGGATGCTGAAGCGCCATCTGCAGGCGGAGACCCTGTCCCAGCTGCTGCACAACGAGCTGATGCCCCAGCAGGAGGAACCGGATAGGGCCCGCTTCCCGCTGCGGGAACTGCTTCGGACCCGGAGAAAGGGGGCGCAGAACGATGAAGAAGAATGATGCCAGCCGTAAGGCGCTGCGGATCATCGGTTCCATCCTGGTGGCGATCGCTCTGTGGATCTATGTGGATACCGTCACCTCGCCGGAGGTGACGCTGAAGGTGAAAAATGTGCCGGTGGAATTCTCCGGCGAGGATACCACACTGGCAGATCGTGGCCTGATGCTGCTGTCGGGCTATGACACCACCGTGGATCTGGTCATCAAGGGTCCCCGGAACGAGCTGCATAAGCTGGACCGCAGCAAGATTCGGATCGTGGCCAATACCAGCAATATCAAGGAGGCCGGCAGCCAGACCCTGACTTACGAGGTGGTGTTTCCGGATAACATCCGCAGAGGGAAACTGACGGTGGATTCTGCCAGCATTTACAGCATCACCGTCACCGTGGGCGAGTTGGACAGCAAGGAAGTACCCATTCAGTGTGAAATTGTGGGCAGCGTGGCTGACGGCTACATGGCCGGGGAGCTGACGCTGGATCCGGAGGTGCTGCTGCTGCGTGGCCAGCGGGACGACCTGCTGAATGTCAGCTACGCCAAGGTGCGGCTGGATATCACCGGAGCTGACAAGACGGTGGTGCAGGCGCTGGAATTTGAGCTGTATGACCACAACGATGTGAAGATCGAGAACAGCGCCATCCGCAGCAGTGAAAAGCTCATCGGCGTTACCATGCCGGTGTCGACGGTGAAGGAGGTGCCTCTGCGGTTGAACTTTGTGGAGGCCGTGGGGGCCACCATGGAGACGGTGGACTACACCATCTCTCCCGCCACGGTGAAGCTGGTGGGCGAGAAGGCCCGACTGGATGAGATCGACAGCATCGTGCTGGATACCCTGTATGTGCAGGATCTGGAGGATTCCCAGAGCCTGACCTATACCATCCCCGTGCCGGAGGATGTGACCATTGCCGACGGCGTGGACACCGCCACCGTGACGGTGGTGGTCCGTGGCGTCACGGAGCGGACGCTGACCGTTTCCCGGTTCACCTTTGAGAATGTGCCGGAGGGCATGACCGCCACGGCAGAGACGGAGTCGCTGAACGTGCGGCTGCGGGGCCTGACAGCGGAGGTGAACGCACTGACGGCGGAGAACGTCCACATCGTGGCAGACCTGTCCGGACTCACCGGCGCAGGGGTCCATACGGTGCCGGTGACCATCCGCATCGAGGGCTACGAGAATATCGGCATCAAGGGCTCGTATCAGATGGTGGTGGATCTGAAGGTGGCTTCGGACACCCCGACAGAGCCATAGACATAGCAAAGAGGTGTATAAGCTACCATGACACAGATCGCAACGGTTGAAAAGATATTGCCCGGCGGCTTCGTGGAGATATCCGTCCCCCGAAAGTCTGCCTGCGGCCACGACTGTGAGGAATGCGCCGGCTGCGGCATGACCGGCGCCGCTATCCACGCACGGGCCAAGGACCCTGTGGGGGTCCGGCCGGGGCAGAAGGTGGTGGTGGAGAGCGCCACCCGGAAGATATTGGGTGTAGTGGCGCTGGTATATCTGCTGCCGGTGGTGGGCTTCCTGCTGGGCTACTTCCTGTCGGAGGGACTGGCGGAGGGCGTTCGCTACGCCATCGCCATCGGCGCAGCGGCGCTGGCCTTCCTGCCCAGCGTGGCCTATGACCGCCACGCCAAAAAGACGGAGGCCCTGACCTACACGGTGGTGCGGGAGTTCTGATGTTCGGCTATGTGCGTCCTGCGGCGGATCGGCTGACTCAGGAGCAGACAGACCTGTTCCGCAGCGCCTACTGCGGCCTGTGCCGCACGCTGGGACGGCGGTACGGCCTGTCGGCCCGGATGATCTTGAACTACGATCTGGCCTTTCTGGCCATTCTGCTGGCCGGCGGCAGCGGTTTTTCCTGCGCTCGCCATCGCTGCCCGGTGCATCCCATCCGGGGCTGCCCCTGCGGGGAAGAAAACCCGGCGCTGGATGCGGCGGCGGACCTCAGCGTCATCCTGACCTGGTGGCAGCTGCGTGACGGCGTGACGGATCACGGCTTCTTCGGGGGCCTGAAATACCGGCTGGCCGCCCTGCTTCTCCGCCGCAGCTACCGCAAGGCCGCCCGCCTGCGGCCGGATTTTGACCGGCTGGTGCAGGGCTGCCTGGGAGAACTGGCGGAGCTGGAGCGGGAGAATTGTCCCTCCATTGACCGCCCGGCGGATACCTTCGCCCGGCTGCTGGCCGGTGCGGCAGAGGAGGAGCCGGATCCTGTCCGGCGGCGGGTGTTGGCACAGCTGCTGTACCATCTGGGCCGCTGGATATACCTGACGGACGCAGCGGACGATCTGGCCAAGGACCAGCGCAGCGGCAGCTACAATCCGCTGCCCCTGCGATTTTCGGTGCAGGAGGGCAAGCTGACGGAGGAGAGCCGTCAGGAGCTGGCCCAGACCATGGACCGATCCGTGGAGCGGATGGCGGCGGCCTTCGAGCTGTTGGAGTGCGGCGTATGGCAGCCGGTCATTGAAAGTGTGGTATATGCGGGGCTGTATCAGGTGGGAAACGCCGTTTTGAACGGCACCTTCCATCAGCGGCCCCGGAGAGAGAAATACCCTGAACGAAAGGCAGGACACGGCGATGCGTGATCCCTATCAGGTGCTGGGTGTCCCCAGCACCGCCACAGACGAGGAAGTCAAAAAAGCCTATCGGAATCTGGCCAAAAAGTACCATCCCGATAACTACCACAACGATCCCCTGGCCGATCTGGCACAGGAGAAGATGAAGGAGATCAACGAGGCCTACGAGGAGATCCAGAACCAGCGCAAGTGCGGCGCCTCCGGCAATGGCTACGGAGCCTACGGCGGCAGCTATGGCGGCTCCTACGGCGGCTACGGCGCCAACGGCTACGGCGGCAGCTATGATCCCGCCATCCAGCGCATCCGTCTGGCCATACGTCAGGGGGACCTGAATCTGGCGGAGGAGCTGCTCAACGCCCGCAGTGACCACAACGCCGAGTGGAACTTCCTGAAGGGAGCCGTCTGCTTCAAGCGGGGCTGGCTGGACGAGGCCAAGCGCTATTATGAGACGGCGGTGCAGATGGACCCCGGCAACCCGGAGTACCGGCAGGCGCTGGCCATGGCGGAGGGTCGCTCCGCCGGCTACCGCCCCGCCGGATACAGCCGTGTCTCCACCGACGGCTGCGACGATCCCTGCACCCGCCTGTGCGGTACCATGCTGTGCTGCAATCTGCTGGGCGGCGGTGGCTATTTCTGTTGTATATAAACGGGGACCCCATCCCCTTTGAAGGAGGATAAAGCTGTGGTCAAGAGCATGACCGGCTATGGCCGGGCGCGAGAAACCAGAAATAAGCGGGATATCACCGTGGAGGTGCGTTCCGTCAACAACCGGTATCTGGACTGTACTGTGAAGCTGCCCAGAGCCTATGTATTCGCTGAGGATGCCATCAAGGGCCGTCTCCAGAAGGCGGTGTCACGGGGCAAGGTGGACGTGTTCGTCACCATCGACTCCTCCGCTGCGGACGTGTCCGTGGTGAAGGTGAACGAGCCGCTGGCCCGCAGTTACTATGAGGCGCTGCTGCAGCTGAAGGAGACCTTCGGCCTGTCGGGAGAGGTCACTCCGGTGGAGTTGTCCCGCTGCCCGGATGTCCTCTCCGTCACCAAGGCGGAGGAGGATCTGGAGATGCTGGCTGAGGACATCTGTCAGGTGACGGATGCGGCGCTGGCTGCCTATAACCGGATGCGGAGCGTGGAGGGCGTGAAGCTGGCGGAGGATATCGCCGGCCGGGCCGATACCATCGAGCGCACCGTGGCCCGTGTGGAGGCACAGTCTCCCCAGACGGTGTCGGCCTACCGGGAGCGGCTGGAGAGCAAGATGCGGGAGGTGCTGGCCTCCACCACCATCGACGAGGCCCGCATCCTGACGGAGACAGCCATCTTTGCTGACAAGATCGCCGTGGACGAGGAGACGGTGCGCCTGCACAGCCACCTGTCCCAGCTGCGGGATATGCTGCGGGGGGATGAACCCGTGGGCCGGAAGCTGGATTTCCTCATTCAGGAGATCAACCGGGAGTGCAACACCATCGGCTCCAAGTGCAGCGACCTGACCATTACGCAGGACGTGGTGAACATGAAGGCCGAGGTGGAGAAGATCCGGGAGCAGGTGCAGAACATCGAGTAAGGGAGCGTTCTATGGAGCTGGTAAACATCGGATTCGGCAATCTCATTGCCGCCGGGCGGCTCATCGCCGTGGTAAGCCCGGATTCGGCCCCCATCAAGCGACTCATTCAGGAGACAAGGGACGGCGGGATGCTCATCGACGCCACCTATGGCCGAAAAACGGCGTCGGTGCTCATCATGGACAGCGACCATGTGGTGCTGTCGGCGCTGTCGGCGGAGAAGCTGGCGCCCCGGCTGGGCGTCCGGCTGGAGGATCTGACAGAGGAGGAAGCTTAAGTGCAGAGAAAGGGCAAGACATTCATCGTATCGGGTCCCTCCGGCGTGGGCAAGAGCACCGTGCTGAAGGCGCTGTTTGATCAGCGGACGGACCTGTATTTTTCCATTTCCGCCACCACCCGTGACCCCCGTCCTGGGGAGGTGGACGGTGTCCACTACCACTTCATCCCGGCGGAGGAGTTCCACCGAATGGTGGAGGAGGACGAGTTTCTGGAGTATGCCGAGTACGTAGGCAACTTCTACGGTACTCCCAAGAAGTACGTGGACCGTGCCATGGATGACGGTCGGGACGTCATTCTGGACATCGAGATCCAAGGCGCCAACCAGATCTGCGCCAAGCGGCCGGAGACGGTGCGTATCTTCATCGCTCCCCCCTCATGGGTGGAGCTGGAGCGGCGGCTCACCGCCCGTGGCACCGACAGTCAGGAGGTCATCCAGAGCCGCCTGCTGCGGGCCAAGGTGGAGTTCCAGACGGCCCACACCTACGATTATTTCGTCATCAACGACACGGTGGAGCAGGCGGTGACGGAGCTGGCGGCCATTCTGTGCGCCGAGCACTGCCGCCCGGCGGAGCGTCTGGAGCAGCTCCTGCATAAATAAGTCAAATTACAGCCGAAAGGCAGATAAGGAAGGTCGATCATTATGATGCTGTATCCCGCAATGAACAAGCTGACGGAGTATATCCCCAACCGCTATATGATGGTGAACGTGGTGGCCCGCCGGGCCCGCCAGATCGCCGAGGAGGCCGAAGCCACCGGCCAGCATTTGGACGAGAAGCCGGTGACGCTAGCCATCCATGAGGTGGCTGAGGGCAAGTTCGACGCCCACACCATCGACACGGAGATCGAGGAAGACTGAGGGAGGGATCGTCAATGACGCAGATCGCCAAGGTCGCTGTGGCGGCGGCTACCTACGCCATTGACAAGCCCTACGACTATCTGGTGCCGTCCGGTATGGAGCTCTCCGTGGGCTGCCGGGTCACGGTACCCTTCGGGCGGGGCAACCGCACCGCCGAGGGCATGGTGCTTCAGCTGCGGCAGGAGGTGCCTGCCAAGCCCCTGAAGGCCATCCGCAGCCTGCTGGATCAGGAGTCGGTGCTGTCGGAGAAGGAGATACGGCTGGCCCTTTGGATGCGCCAGCGGTACTTCTGCACCTTCTACGATGCCCTGCACACCATCCTCCCGGCGGCGGTGTGGTATCGCTACCGGGAGATCTGGAGCCTCTGCCCCACGGCAGGGAAGGAGGGCCTTACGGAACGGGAGCAGGCGGTGTGCCGGATGCTCTCCGACGGCCCGCAGGAGCGGGAGACCCTCTGCACCGCACTGGGGGAGGATATCCCGTCGGTGCTGTATCAGATGAAAAAGAAGGGACTGGTTTCCGTGGAGACGGAGACCAGCCGCAAGGTAAAGGACCACATGGTGGAGCTGGCGTCCTTAGCCGCCCCGGCGCAGGAGGTGCTGGAGCGTCTGGAGCGCCGCCGCCGGTCCGCCCCCCGGCAGTATGAAGCTGCGGCGTTTCTGGCCAAGTGCGGCGAGACCACGGTTCACGACCTGTGCTATTTCACCGGCGCTACCCGCCAGACCCTCCGCAGTCTGGAGAAGCAGGGCCTCATCGCCCTCCGTAGCCGGGAGGAGTACCGCATCTCCCCACGGGAGTACGGTGTCCCGGCGGAGGAGATCACCCTGAACCAACAGCAGCAATCGGCCTATGACACCATCCTCCGCCAGACGGAGACGGGCCGGGCCGGGGTGACGCTTCTGCAGGGCGTCACCGGCAGC
>OLSP01002931.1_pt1 | contig 12770 bp, 8 predicted proteins | sample 1672941 | NCBI WGS metagenome assembly OLSP01 (sample SAMEA3136739, study PRJEB25190) | human gut metagenome | reverse complement strand
ATTAGCGAGCATTAGCACCACAAAGGTAACAAATAGATATTGAATAAGCTACATTTGCTTCTCCTTTTATAGTAACAAAGGCACCCTTCTGACGAGGAGTGCCTTTGCTTTGTAGAGATAGCGGAGCTGTAGAAGCTATCGCTTGACGATGCGGTGGAGCGTCGTCGTGCCGTCTGCGAGGGTTACTTGTAGGAGGTAGCTACCGACTGCCCACGAGGAGGTGTCGATAGAGCGATCCGCTAGCACGCCTTTGGAGAGACGAGTGCCGTCGAGCGTGTAGAGCTGGTAACTACCCGTCAGCCCATTTGTCTGAATCGTCAGATGATCCGTGCAGATCGTCGGGTAGACATGGATGGCATCAGGTGCGGTAGACAGAGTTTCGACAGCGGAGGTCAGACCATTCTCGTAGAGTGGCTTGACGCTGTACTCCTTGCCCGTGGCATTGGTGACTGTGTAGCTGAGGTCTCGCGTACGTCCTATCTCGGAGCCGTCGGCATAGATGATATACTCCTTGACTACGGGCCACTGCGCTGGATGGAAGCCGCGAGCTATCGTCCCAGTCACATCAATAGGTGCGCCAGGCTCTCCATCGTCTATCATAAACTCGATGGCAAAGGCTCCGCTCTTTATGGGGAGGGACCGATCAATGTCTGCTGGCATCCAGTAGTGCGTGTCGAAGGAGAGGACGTTGTGATGACTGCTCCACTCGGTCACAGGCGTTGGATCGATCATAGCTACATCACGTGTGAAGTCGGTGCGTGTCTGGATCTTATAACCCACGATGAGCATCTCCTCTGGTCGTATCACCTTTGGCGTAAAGCCTTGTACCCAGAGCCACTTCTTCTGCTCAAACTTATCTCCGACAGAATAGTTTATAGTTGTCGTGGCATCGTCTGCGATCACTTCGTAGCAATCCTTTTCTGCGCCAGCGGAAATCACATTTATGTTCTGACCATTGCGTACGAAGAGTGTGTAGGTGTGCATACGAGGTGTACGAGCTGGGATAAAGCGCATCGCAGCTAGGCGAGTCGCTCCTAGAGAGGTGAAGTCTCGTCCATCGTAGCGGACGCCGAGGTAGACCTCTTTGTACTCAGGATTTAAGCCTGGATACTCTAGAGGAGCAACTGCCTGAGCCTCTCCTTCGCTAGATAGTGTGAGCTGAGAGATCAGCTGACGATTGACAGGCTTATGCCAGGTGAGGGTCACTTGGCTTCCCTCCTTCTTCTGATCAAACTGCGAGACACCCGCTAGGTCTGAAGTGAGGAAAGAGATATGACGAGGAGCTGTGTAGTGCTGTGTAGCTTCTCCTCCGATGGTATATTGGTAGCGTAGCGTGTAGGTCACGATACCGCTCTCATTACCTGCCTGACTATCTGTATAGTGTCCCGTGTTAACGGGTAGACGCTTTAGCTCCTTGCCATTGCGCAAGATCTGCACCTCAGCAGTGACGCCCGTAGGCAGGGCTGTCATCGGTTGCCACGATAGAGTTACCTGACCATCTTGATAGACGCCTTGTAGTTTCGTCACAGGAGCTATCAGCGTAGCGCCAGGCTTGTAAACTCCATGCAGCGTCATCGCTGTGCCATCTCCCTTAGGGTCTAGTATCTTGGCGAGCGGTTGTAGCTGCTGTGAGTTATCTTGCGTGGATCGTGCCCAGTGCTCACTCAGCTTGCCATACATATTCTTGCCATTGATCCCCTTATCACACTCAGCAACTCCTCCTGAGAGGGTCCCGATGAGTAGCCCCTTATCATTAAAAAGTCCCGAACCTGAGCTACCACCTTCAGTTACGCAGTGCCCATTCTCCGTCTTGGCATAGCGCACCGCAAAGTGTGCATCACGTGCACCAGCATTGTCATCCGTTAGCCAAGTGCCATTTGTGAGAGGCTCGGTGATAGTAGATATCTTCATCACATCACCACTAGGGTGGTGGAGTCCCTTAGCAGTAGGCTCTAGGGCGCCAGAGCGGTCCCATCCGTTGTAGTAGACTCCGTAGTAGTCAGGTATCGGCGTTAGCGTCTCCACGAGTAATGCGTCGCTCCCGTGATCCATCGGCACAGCAGCTAGACGCTTAGCCCCACTGATGGAGTAAGCCTGCTCGCCGATCCACTGATTGTTGGCACACTCGGGACGCTCATAGTGGAAGTTAAAGACCCACTGACGAAAGTCCTCTTCAGTCGCATTGATGACCTTGCCTGTCAGAGGACTCTTGGCGAAGGTACAGTGGTAAGCGGTCATAATGAGCGGACGCCAATCCTCGTTGCTGTTATTGACCAAGGTGCCACTACAAAAACCAATGTTACCATCTAGTACAACGAGTATCTGAGCGATACCATTCTTGACATCTTGCATATCAGCACCCTCAGGGCAGTTGACATTGACATTGCAGACTCCTGATGCTCCCTCGCCAGAGATGTTGTGCGGAGCGGCAACTGACTCAAAGAAGTAGCCGAGCTGCTTCAGACGTATATCGGCCAAAGCTCCCGCAGGCTCGTACTGTATGACCAGCGAACTGCCCGCAATGGGGTTGGTGCCGAAGATCCCTCCATCGGGATTGCTCTCACTGGTGAATGCTCCCAGAACCTGCTTCCTAGCGGGATCAAAGAGATAGAGCCGGTCGCCAGGTTGCAGTGCTAGCTCCTCAAACGAAAGCGACAAGCCCTGCGCATCAGGCGCTGTGAACTCTAGGTGATAGACACTCCGTCCCTGGACTATCTCATGGGTTGCCTGCTGGTAGAAGTCTTCCGAGAGCGGTAGCATGCGTCCCACGATCAGCGGTGCACCATCGTCCACCTGATGCCAATGCCCTGCTGAGCGCAAGTCCTGAGCATTGAATGGAGGCACGATTTCGACCACACGATGTGATTGAGATGTCATCACAGGGGCTCCTCCGAAGGATATTTGCGCCTGCGCCAAGGTAATACAGCAGAGCAAGCAAAGCGTTGCTAAGCGTATTTTTCGAGTAATACTAATCATAGATATACTGTTTTTGATGCTGTAAAGGTACCCTTTTTCAACAACATAGATCTCAAACAAAGATCTGAGCGACATAGTGGACGATCGGTATCAGTATGGAGGTAAAGACCCCCATAATACCAATAGCCAAGCCACCGATAGCACCCTCTAGAGCTCCCATCTGAATGGCTACCGAGGTGCCCACACCATGCGCTGCAGCACCCAGTGCCAGCCCCTTAGCGATGCGGTTCTCTATGTGGAGCCACTTAAAGAGTGGAGGCCCTATTACGCCCCCGATGATACCTGATATAACGACCACCACAGCGGTCAAGGCGGGAATACCGCCCGACTGCTCAGAGAGTGCGATGGCGATAGGAGTCGTGACCGAGCGGGACTCCATCGAGTAGGCAATCGTGTCGCCTGCGCCTAGCGCATAGGCTAGCCCTACGGCACTAAGTATGCCGATCAGAGAGCCTACAAAGAGCGAGACCATAATAGAGACAACGCGCCCACGCAGGTACTTAGACTGCTCGTAGAGGATGTAGCCTAGAGAGACGACCGATGGCCCTAGGAGGAAGTCGATCAGCTGGCTCCCCTCCTTATACTCCTCATACGATGTATCCGAGAGGTAAAGCATTAAGATGAGCAAGCCTATGGTAACGATCAGAGGGTGCAAGAGTCCGATCCGCACTTTGCGGTATAGAAGCAGGCTGAGTAAGTAGATCCCTATGGTGAGTGGCAAGCAGTAGACAGGCTTGCTCAGGAGTAGTGTGACGAGGTCCATCATGCGTTGTCGTTAGGTATTTCTTCTTTATGATGCCGCTCGAAGCGGTGCTGCATACGTCCCACGACCACCAAGACTAGTGCCGTGCTGACCACCATAGAGATCACGATGGCAGCCCAATATTGCTTGATAAGCTCCACTTGGGTGATCAGCCCCACACCAGCTGGTACGAAGAAGAGACCCATATTGAGGGTGAGAAACTTAGCGACGCTGTCCACCTTGTCAGGCTTGATCAGCTTCGTCTCTAGAGCTAGAAAGAGCAGTATCAGCCCGATCACACTCCCAGGTAAAAAGTGCCCGATCATCATACCGATCAGTTCACCCACGGCAAAGAAAAAGAGCACCCAAAAGCATTGTATGAGAGACTTCATCTCTATAAAATCATGATTAACTCAAAGACTTGCCTGCAAAGGTAGTGAATTAGAGGTTAGAAGTTAGAGGTTAGAGATTTTTCTAGTAGCTCTAGTGTTTCTAGTGGCACTAGTACCCCTAGACTTCTTGGTGGTACTAGTCAGACAGTGGATCCTTCCCTACCGAAAAATCCAAAATAGCGACGTGGAAAAAGAAAAATCCCTACATGGGCGTACAAAATTCTCCACGTAGGGACAAAATGAAACTTCGGAAGAATCAAATGAAACTTCGGAGGAATCGTTTCGCCCCTACGTGGAGAATAAAAAATAGCCACCGAGGAAATTCCAATTTCCTCGGTGGCTATTCTGTTATTGCTTGAATCTAATCCTCTGAGACTACTGAGTCATTCGGCAGTCTCTGATGAACTCTTATGGGATTAGTACCTGTATCACCTCAGTCTCACCAGCTGCGACAGCCTGTGCAGTGACGAGATAGCTGCCTTGTGGCAAGGTGACTAGCTCACCACGGTCGATGGGCTGGTGGTAATATGTCTGACCATCTATGGTAAGGATGGTCAGCATAGCTAGATCAGCTAGTGTCGTGATACCCTCGGAGGTGATAGCTATGCAGTGGCTCTGTGCAGGTGCAATCACGGCATTGTCTAGCTTAAATAGCGCATTGATACGTGTGTAGCGCTGTGGCGTCAGGCTGGTGCTAGAGATCTGCTCGCCATTGGCGGTGAGTCGGTCTATCGTGTAACCATCTTCGGGCTTGACGATGAGGTCGATCTCCTGATCTTTATTGACCTTGTGGTAGCCTATGTGCGTAGGGAGCGTGCTCCATACAGGTTTGATCACGTTGCCCTGCTTGTCAGCGAGCTGGATCTCACCATGTGTGGTGGGAGCGACCTCTACGTAGACCTGATCACAGCCAGAGGCATCTCCTGCGGTATTCACGCGCCACCCCTTGATCGTTGCGATTGTTGGGTCAGCATGCTGAGCATCATTGTCGGGATTGCTCTTGTCATCGGTAATGTAGAGGCTGTAGGGCATCTGGAGTGTGACACCCTTGGGATAGCTACAGAGAGAGGCGTATAGATCATTGACATCACAAGCTGTGAGCTGGTTGCCGTAGGCTTGTAGCATCTGAAGCTGTGGCTGATTAGATAGATCGAGCTTGGTGAGCTGGTTACCATTGCAGTATAGTGTGGCTAGCTGCGTAAGCTTCGAGAGGTCGAGCTCCTTGAGCTGATTGTCATTGACGAGGAGCGTCTCGATCTCGGGCTGGTTGGCTAGGTCTATCTTGGAGAGCTTGTTGTCTCCGAGTGCTAGTGTGTGCAGTCCCGTGAGCATAGATAGGTCTATCTCAGAGAGCTGATTGCTCTGTAGGTCTAAGTAGCCAAGCTTGACACAAGAAGATAGATCAATGCTGGTAAGCTTATTCGCCTTGGCGTCTAGCTTTCGTAGACCTGTGAGCTTAGATAGATCTAGCTTAGAGAGATTGTTCCCGTAGCATAGGAGCGTATCTAGCTGAAGACAGTGAGTGAGGTCGAGCTCGGAGATCTCTGTATAGGCAACATCGAGGAGGATTAGATTAGGACAGTCCTTAAGATCTATGGAGCCGATTGGGTTCATATAGGTGTAGAGTACCTGTAGGTCAGGCTGTACGATCTTGAGACTGGTGAACTCATTGTCCCAAATCCCCTGACCTGGATAGCTCGATAGATCGGCTTCGATGATTGGTCCAGAGACCTTGATATAGTCTCCTAGAGCCTTTCCGTCGAGACGCTTGGTCGTCTGCCCGATGATGTTGCGCTCTGGTATACCGTTACCCCAGTCAATGAGGATCTCAGTGCCCTCCTGCGGAGCTACTAGTGCAAAGGATATATCATGTCCTACCTTGGTGCCCATCTGCATCATAGAGGGCTTGGTGAAGATAGGCTCTACGTTGGTAGGATCTTGGGTGACTACAAATATATGCTCCTTGATGAGTGTGCCGTTCACCTTGACTCCGAGGTACTCCTTGCCCTCAGGTATCTCATCAATCTGAACGTAGAGCGGCGTACCTGCGAGTACATTCTCACCGATAGGCTGGAGCGACTGATCTGTGTCTATCATACGCTCTAGGAGTGTGACCCTGCCCTCTGTCTGAGTAAGTATCACAGAGACACTGTCACACTTTGTTTTGCCATCGCCCTCGACATCTGCCTTCCAATTGTCTTTGATAAGACCTGCATCAGAGGTCTCTGCGTTAGACCCTTTGAGTAGTAGATTAAAATTATCGCCATATGGCTTGCGTGGATTATCCCACATAGAGCGTAGCATATAGTTGATGGCACAGGGTGTCATCGTAGGGTTAGAGCGAATGTCTAGATATTGAAGCTGATAGCAAGCGCTAAAATCGAGGAAGGTAAGCTGATTACTATGAGCTGTGAGGCGACTCATATAGGGCGCCTGTGTGAGGTCTAGTAGCGTGATCTGATTACCTGCACAGCTTAGAGTGGTTAGCTTCGTGAGCATGGACACATCAAGGGTCGTCAAGGCGTTGCTGTCACAAGCTATACTGGTTAGTTTAGTATTTGCAGATAGATCTAGGTTCGAGAGCTGATTCTTGTTGCAGAAGAGATTGGTCAGCTCAGGATTGTTCTTAAGGTTTAGTCTAGAGATGTGGTTATAGTTTATCTCTAGCTTATATAGCAAGGGTAGCTTGGTGACATCTAGCTCAGAGATCTCATTGTGAGAGATGGATAGCGAAGAGAGCTTGGGGTAGTTGTCATCGATCTCTAGATCCATCAGCGAGTTATTATCTAGCGATAGCATCGTAAGCGCAGGCAGAGAGACGGGGTAAAAGTGACTGATATCACAGTCGTTTGCAGAGATGCGCTCTAGGGTTCTGCTCCCCTCAGGTACGAGGACGGAGCCGAGTCGTGGATTCCCAGAGATGTCGATAGCCTCTAGGCTTGTATAGGAGCGTAGGTCTAGGACTGCGAAGTCATTCTCCTTGAGGTTTAGGTTTTCTAGTGGAGCATCTTCGTTGAGTGCAAAGTTGTCCTTTGTCAGCTTATTCTTAGAGAGGTCTAGATACTTCAGCTCTGTCTGTCCTGTAGCGACAAAGGAAGTTATCTCTAGCTCTGTAGCCTCTAAGCTGGTGAGACTAGAGAGGATGCGGATGGTCTTTCCCTTGACGCTTCCAGAGACTTTGGCAAAGTATCCAGAGCCGTTTGGGTCAACGTTGTAGCTTTCGGTATTGCCATCTCCCCAATCGACGATGATGGGGGTGTCATAAGACTTGGTCTTGGGGTAGATTGTTATCTCAGAACCAAAGGCTTTGTCACTCTTGATCTGTATCTCAGGCGTTTGAGCCGTAAGTAGGTTTACTCCGCAAAGAGACAGCAGGAGGAAGAGTAGAAGGTTGGTCTTCTTCATTCTGTTTCTGTATTTAGTGATTTGTATTATAGGGGGGAATTGTAATTAGGATGTGGAATGCAACAGGCTACTTGGACTTGCTGCTGTAGTAGTCGCAGGTGAGGCGCTTTGCCTCGGCGAGGTCGGCCTCTTCGTCACCCGTGATGCCGACGCTCTGGGGCGAGGGTATCTTGATTTCGGTGCCGAGGGGTATGTTGTCGGGGTCTTCGATCTGCTCCTTATTAGCAAGGTAGATGTAGATCCAGTACTCACTACGACCTAGGTAGCGACGTGCATAGCGTGCTAGATAGTCGCCAGAGCCGAGTGTCACGGTGGTGAGGATCTCTGGCTGGGCGGTCGTGTCGGCAGGCGCTACGATGCTGTCGCTGGGTGTGATGGAGTCTATCGTTGGAGCCACCTTAACGGGTGCCGTAGTTCTGGGAGGGAGCGTGGTGCGAGGCACTGCGTCTCTTGTCTGCCACAGACAAAGAACCACAGCAACAACGACCATTAGGAGAACAGCGCCTAGCGGGATGACGATCCAAAGCCACAGCTTGCGATTCGTTCGCTCTAAAGGGGTGGACTCGCTCTCTTGTGGCTCCTCTTTTTGATAAGGTGGCGGCGTGGCAACGACGGCTTCTGTCTCGTTGCTTTCGCTAGTTGGTATGGGGGGGGGAGGTGGTGGCGTGGCGGGCATTTCGGCCTGGGGTTGAGGCGTCCAGGCGGGCGGAGTACTTGCGGGTTGAGGTGCGACTATGCGCTCGGCGATACGGCTGGAGATGGTAGACGGGTAAGCCTTCTCCAGGCTCTCGGCTGGGCGCTCCTCGACATCTGGCCATTGGATGCCCTCCTTGAGGAGGGTAGGAGCAAACATCTCAAAGGGCTTGTTGACCTGCCGGAGCAATTCGTCAGAGGGGGTGAAGGCATAGCTGATCCCGCTTTGATCTCCTTCACTTGCGATGGGCTGTGGAGCGAATGTGCCTAGGGGAGTCCACTCAAGGGTGTGACCTAGTCGCTCGTGCATCTCAAAGAGCTTCGTGACACTGCTGTAGAAGCTCTGAACCGTCTGCGGTATCTGGGTCGCCCCTTTTGCTAGAAGTTCGCCAATCTCCTCTGTAGAGAGCGGTTGCTCTTGGTTGGTGATGCGTGGCGTGACGCTCGGGGGCATCAAGTATCGCTCTCCACTAGGTAGTAAGGCGATGGTGGCACTGTGGCTCTCTGCGAACCATAGACCGACGCTGCGCATATAGCTGGTGCTCCCCTGAGTGAGTCGCCCGATGAGTAGCGAGGTGAGTTCGCTCCATAGTTGCTGGCAGGTGGTCCGTGCCAGCTGGCTCTGCTCGGCGACTTCGAGGAGCCATTGTTCGGTCGTAATCATAGGATGAGATGCTCTGGAGATGTAGTCGCAATGAGGTCGTATTCCTCTACGCCTGTGATCTCGGCTCGGTAGAAGGAGCCGACACGGAGCGGGCTGTCGCTGCTGAGGATCCCTTCGCCATCCACTTCGGGAGAGTCGTACTGTGTGCGGCCGACGTAGTAGTCTTCCTCTTCACGGTCAACGACTACCTCCAGTGAGGTGCCAACCTTACGGCTATTAATGCTGGCAGAGATGGTCGCTTGGAGAGACATCAGAGCATCGTACCGCTCTTGCTTGATCTCTGGGGGTACGTCGTCCTGATAATGCTTGTAGGCATAGGTTCCCTCCTCGTGTGAATATTGGAAAGCCCCAAGTCGCTCGAAGCGCATTTGGCTAACGAAGTCGAGGAGATCGGCAAAGTCTTCGTCCGTCTCCCCTGGATGCCCCACCATCATCGTGGTGCGCAGGGCGATGCCAGGCACTTGCTCGCGGATCCGCTCCAGCAGGGCGACAGTCTCCTCACGGCTGATCTGCCGACGCATCAGCTGAAGCATATGATTGCTGCTGTGCTGGAGTGCCAGGTCGAGGTACTTGCAGATGTTGTCATGCTTCACCATCACATCAAGTACTTCGAGGGGGAAGTGATTCGGATAGGCGTAGTGTAGTCTGAGCCAGTGAACGCCATTCACCTGAGCCAGGCGGTCGAGTAGGGTGGCAATGGCTTGCTTTTGGTAAAGGTCTACACCATAGTAAGTGCTATCCTGAGCAATGATCTGAAACTCTCGACAGCCTGTGAGAATGCGCTCCTCGACCTCCTGGACGATATCCTCCATAGGACGGGAGTGGTGACGGCCAGTGATGAGCGGGATGGCGCAGTAAGAGCAGGTGCGGTCGCACCCTTCGGAGATCTTGATATAGCTGTAGTGTCGTGGCGTGACGCTAGGCGGAGGTGTACGATAGGATAGTGGCGTGGCATCGTCTGCGCTGAGTGCGGGACCTAGGTCGGTGATGAGTTGCTTCCAGTCATACTTGCCATAGATCTTGTCCACTTCGGGAAGCTCGGAGGTTAGTTCCTCACGAAAGCGCTCGCCAAGACAGCCCATCACATAGATAGCCCGAATGCGTCCCTCTTTCTTCGCCTCAATAAGGGAGAGGATCAGGTTTATCGACTCCTCTTGAGCAGCCTGTATGAAGCCGCAGGTGTTGACTACAGCTATCTCGCCAGTCAGCTCCTCGGGGTCGTGCCGTAGCGTGTAGCCGTACTGAGCGAGCCGATGCATAAGCGCATCGGAGTCGACGAGGTTCTTAGAGCACCCTAGACTGATGACATCGATTTGGTTGGCAATCATCGCAGAGCTGCTACTAGACTAAAGCTCATCGCCAAAGATGGAGTCGACAAACTCGCGCTTGCGAAAGACCTGCAGATCCTCAATCTTCTCGCCTAGTCCGATATACTTGACAGGTACCTTAAACTGGTCGGAGATGCCGATGACGACACCGCCCTTTGCCGTTCCGTCGAGCTTCGTGATAGCAAGCGCAGAGACATCAGTGGCTGCGGTAAACTGCTTCGCCTGCTCGAAGGCGTTCTGACCCGTAGAGCCGTCAAGCACAAGGAGTACTTCGTGTGGAGCGTCGGGGACTACCTTTGTCATGACACGCTTGATCTTAGAGAGCTCATTCATTAGGCTCACTTGGTTGTGTAGACGACCAGCCGTATCGATGATGACTACATCGGCATCCTGAGCCACAGCCGACTGTAGCGTGTCGAAAGCTACCGAGGCGGGATCTGACCCCATCTTCTGCTTGATGACTGGCACGCCGACACGCTCTCCCCAGATCTCTAGCTGCTCGATAGCGGCTGCACGGAAGGTGTCAGCAGCGCCTAGTACAATGCGCTTGCCCTGCTGCTTGAACTGATAGGCGAGCTTGCCGATGGTGGTTGTCTTGCCCACACCATTGACCCCAACGACCATGATCACATAAGGGTGTGCATCTGCGGGGAGTGTGAAGCTCTCCCCGTCGGTCGTACCATTTTCCGCAAGGAGAGCGGCCACTTCGTCACGCAAGATGCCTTTGAGCTCGCTCGTGTTGACATACTTGTCCCGAGCCACACGCTCCTCGATACGCTTGATGATCTTGAGCGTCGTGTCCACGCCCACATCACTCGTCACGAGTATATCCTCTAGGTCGTCGAGGATCTCATCATCGACCTTGCTCTTGCCAGCTACGGCACGAGTCAGCTTGTCTACCATCGAGGTCTTGCTCTTTTCTAGACCTGTGTCGAGTGTCTCTTTTTTCTTCTTTGAGAATAGTCCGAATAGTCCCATAGTTGGTCTCTTTCTTCTAAGTTAAATGATTAGTCCATGCGAGACTTGTAGTCCGAATAGTCAAAGCTACGGAGCGTCTCCACCGAACCGTCAAGATGACGAAGTGTGATGGCGGGATGCTGTACGCCGTTGAACATGTTGGTCTTGACCGTCGTGTAGTGTAGCATATCCTTGAGGACGAGCGTCTCACCGATCTCCAGCGGATGGTCAAAGGTCCAATAGCCCATATAGTCGCCACTCAGACAGCTGTTGCCTCCTAGGCGGTAGCTGTGCGTGCCTGGCTCTAGCGTGTCGCATTGTGTCGCTCCCTCCACGACTGGGTGGTAGGGCATCTCGAGACAATCTGGCATATGACAGGCGAAGGAGACGTTCATAATCGCCGTCTTGATGCCATCGTTGGTCACAATGTCCACCACCTGAGCGTAGAGGTCGCCCGTCTGCCAAGCGAAAGCACTGCCTGGCTCCATAATAATTCGCAGGTTCGGGTGGCGCTCACGGAAAGCTCGTAGCAGCGCCACCAGATGCTCCGTATCGTACTCCCGATGCGTCATCAAGTGTCCGCCACCTAGGTTGAGCCACTGCACCTTATCTAAGATAAAGCCAAAGCGCTTCTCGAGACGCTCTAGTACTAGCTCCAGCTGCTCATCATCACCCTCGCAAAGAACGTGCAAATGCACACCTTCCAGTCCTGTCAAAGCACCATCTTGCTCCATTTGTCGCAATGTCTCGGCACTCACGCCGAAGCGTGTCCCTGGCATAGCGGGGTTGTAGATCTCCGTTTTGACAGGCGAATAGGCTAAGTTTAGTCGTAGACCGTAAGAGATGTGCTCGGCGGCGTAAGGCGAGGCAGGCCCGAAGTGCTGCCACTGGGTGGGCGAATTGAGCGTGATGTGACTGCTGTAGCGTACGAAGTCTACTATATTATCCTCGCTGTAAGCTGGCGAGTAGGCGTGTACTGGTGCTCCCATCTCTTCGTAGCCTAGGCGTGCTTCCCACGGCGAACTAGCCGTACTGGCGTGGATGTACTCCTTAAATATGGGGAATGTGCGCCACAGGGCGTACGCCTTGAAGGCTAAGATAATCTCCACGCCCGCCCGCTCTGCTACGGACTGTATCAGCGCGAGGTTACGCCTCAGGAGAGACTCCTCTAGGAGGTAGTAGGGTGTGGTCATCTTGTGGGGTTGCATAAGGAGCATTGTACTTAATCTCCTGCAAAGGTACTAAATAGCAAGTGTAGCACCAAAAAGCGCACACTCCACATGCTCTAGTTAGCTTCGACAGTAGTCTCGCCCCGTATCAGTAGACGCGGTAGGCGTTACTAATGCCTGGAGCTTGCTTGAGTGCTGCGCAGAGCTGCTCCACTTGCTCAGCTGAGTGCACCTCTAGCCCCACCTTTCCTCCGAAGATGCCGTCTTGCGTCTGAAGTTGTACAGAGGCGATATTAATCAGGAAGTCTTCGGTAATCACCTGCACGATCCCGTTTAGGATACCCTTAGAGTCGATACCCTCGATCATAATCGAGCCCGTGAAGAGGGTTGCGCCCTGATCTCCCCAGATGGTCGAGAGTAGCTTGTTGCCCGTGCTACTCTTAA
>OLSP01002926.1_pt1 | contig 12782 bp, 12 predicted proteins | sample 1672941 | NCBI WGS metagenome assembly OLSP01 (sample SAMEA3136739, study PRJEB25190) | human gut metagenome | reverse complement strand
CGAGCTCAAGGGCATCGCCGAGAGCGGTTACCGCGTGATCGTCAACACGAACGACGATGCGCAGCAGTCCGTGCATCATATCCACGTGCACGTGCTGGGCGGCGCTCCCATGAACTCGGGCGATCCTTCGGCGAAGTAATATTCTGACCTGCGAATACGCTTCGATCGAGGTCGTCTTGCCGTTGTCCGGCAGACGGCCTCGACGCTTGTTTTCGGTGAGCGGCGCGCCGCTGGCCGATACAGGCCTCCGTTTGCCCGCGGAGCTTTCCGCCGCCACCTTAGAATATATGCTTTAGGAATACCGAAGGAGGCAGGTCGTTGAACGTACTAGTCATCAATGCGGGGTCATCTTCCTTGAAGTACCAGCTGGTCAACGTGGAGCAGCAGGAGCTGCTTGCGAAGGGCATCTGCGAGCGGGTAGGTTCGGCCGAGGCGTTCCATAAGCACGGCCTCGATAAGAACGAAGAGGTCATCGATGCCAAGATGGCCGATCATGACGATGCGATGGCGCTCGTCCTCGAATCGCTGACGAGCGGGCCGACGAAGGCCATCGACTCGCTCGACGAGATCGACGCCGTGGGCCGCCAGCGTGGCAGCGGCCTGGGCGGCGGACACGACGAGCGGGAGCAGACCCTGAACCAGCTGCTGGTGGAAATGGACGGCTTCGGCTCCAACGAGGGCGTGGTGGTGCTGGCTGCCACCAACCGTGTGGATATTCTGGACCCGGCGCTGCTGCGTCCGGGACGGTTCGACCGGCAGGTCTATGTGGGGCTGCCGGACATCAAGGGCCGGGAGGAGATCTTGCAGGTACACGCCAAGAACAAGCCCCTGGCGGAGGACGTGGATCTGAAGCAGATCGCCCGTGGCACCGCAGGCTTTACCGGCGCCGATCTGGAGAACCTCCTCAACGAGGCGGCCCTGCTGGCGGGACGGCGCAGCGAGTCCTTCATCACCATGAAGGATCTGCAGGAGTCCATCATCAAGGTCATCGCCGGGCCGGAGAAGCACAGCCGGGTCATCCCGGAGAGGGAGCGGCGGCTGACAGCCTATCACGAGGCGGGACACGCCGTGGTGATGCATGCACTGCCCGATCTGGACCCGGTGCATCAGATCACCATCGTTCCCCGGGGCGAGGCGGGCGGCATGACCATCTATCTGCCGGACGAGGATCGGTCGTACCTCTCCCGCAGCTATATGCTGGACCGCATCGCCGGGCTGCTGGGCGGCCGGGCGGCGGAGCAGCTGGTGCTGGGGGATATCTCCACCGGGGCGTCCAACGACATCAGCCGTGCCACGCAGCTGGCCCGGAAGATGGTGGGCACCTACGGAATGTCGGAGCAGCTGGGCAACGTGGCCTTCGACGCCGGACACGACGAGGTGTTCATCGGCAAGTCCATGGCCCAGACCCGGCCCTACTCCGAGAAAACGGCGGCGGAGATGGACGGCGAGATCCGCCGCATCATGGACGACGCCTACGCCCGCTGCACCGCCATTCTGGAGCAGTACCGGCCCCAGCTGGTGGAGGTGGCGGAGTATCTGCTGGCCAACGAGACCATGACGGCAGAGGAGTTCGAGAAGGTATTCCGGACGGAGTGAGGCATTGACAGCGCCTTGCTTATGGGGTAAAATAACGGGGTATCCGCCTCCGTAGCTCAGCTGTATAGAGCGACCGCCTCCTAAGAAAAAGGATATCACGCGCCAAATGATTTTTTAAAATCTGAACTTTGGTTCGAATGACATCGTGATTTAAGCGTTTTTCTAATATTGGGGGCATGAACAATTTTTTAAAAACAGCCTTCAAAGGCCGAAAATCCATTAGCAAAAAGGCCATTTTTCTAATGGATTTTCGCCTCTGAATATAAACCGGGACCTTGACCGGAACGCAAAAAGCCGCGTAAAATCAAGGAAATTTCATAGTTGTCTCCGTAGCTCAGCTGGATAGAGCGTCCGCCTCCTAAGGTTGCGTTACAACGGTCACCTCAAAAAAACTAAATAAGGGATTGCAGTTCGACTTTGGTCGGGCTATAATCATATATCAGACACGTCCATATAGCTCAGCTGGATAGAGCACACGCCTCCTAAGGTGTTACTTTATCACTTGCCTTTTCAAAAAAGGCAAGTGGTAATACAAATACAATTTAATAAATGTCGCTATAGCTCAGCCGGATAGAGCGACCGCCTCCTAAGCGGTAGGCCGGAGGTTCGAATCCTCTTAGCGACGCCACAAACAACGCCGAAAGCCTTGATTTTACAAGGTTTTCGGCTTTATTTTTTGTGTGCCTGTGTTCTTGCATAGATGACGAATTAAGGCTGTTTTTTGCTCATGTTTTGCGTGTTCATATTACCATTACCCTCAATTAGCTTGCTAATATAATTAGCAGGAGTTTTCGATTTTTGCTAATCAAAATCGCTTTCCTGCTAATCGCTCAAAAAATCGTGCTAAAAATCCTGCTAATTGAAAAGAGTGCTCATAACAGTTCGAACTTGTTTTACCCTGTACCTTTTTATCCCCTTTTTATTCTGTGTTAGGGTTTCCCTGCCACGCACATTTTTCAAAATGACCGGATTATTATATAATCAACGCAGGAGGTTACACTTATGAAAAACAAAAAGTATTACATCGCTCTCAATGACCATGAATATGCAGAAATCATTTCTTCTCTTATAAATAAACGCAATTCGCTTATCCGGCTTGGCAAATATACCGATGGTGTTGATGAAGTCATTATGAAAGTAAGGAAAGCGAAAAATAGAAACTTTCAAATTCCCTATATATAAGGAAAATATCAAATCGAATAAGTAATTCAAGTTGCACCGTGTCGTTCAGTTACGATACGGTGTTTTCATTCAGCCACCTTTTCCTATTCAGGATCAGGTGGCTTTTTTTATTTTTTCAAAAAATTTTTTTATTTTGCCTTGCCGATTGGTTTCTCCCAGTGGGAATTAGTGAAAGGGTTATTTCTTAACTCCGATTAGGAGCAACTCTTTCGCTGTTCCTTGACAACTGAATATATAGGCACATCGGACTTTAGTTCTGATGATGAGCCACCTTATCGGGTACGCCAAGACCTCTGATAATAGAGCGAGCGAGAATCCCCGGTAAAAGTGTCAGGCTGCACCTGATACGGCGATGACAGTCAAAATGATAATGATACTTCTCTACGGAGCTGGCGGAGAACCCGGCAGAGGTGAAATTCCTATGACACGGTTTCGCAAACCGTGACCGATGTGCTTCCCACACAAAGCAACAGCTTTACGCAGGGGGTGTTGAAAACAAATACTGCGTTGATACATAGCCGTCTGAACACAGCCGGCTATAAATCTATCGAAAGGAGGAAAGCCAATGCCAAACTGTAAAACCATTGCTATCTGCAATCAGAAGGGCGGCACAGGCAAAACGACCACAACGGTCAATTTAGGGATAGGGCTTGCAAAGCAAGGTAAAAAGGTACTCCTTGTAGACGCCGATCCACAGGGCGACCTCACGACCTGTCTCGGATGGAAAGATAATGACAGTCTGCCGACGACCATTACCACTAAGTTATCCGAGATAATGCGTGAAGAAAACGGAAACCCGAATTTCGGTATTCTGCATCACGAGGAAAATGTTGATTTGCTTCCCGCAAACCTTGAACTGTCCGCTATGGAAATTATGCTTGTAACGACTATGAGCCGTGAAACCGTTTTGAGAACCTATCTGAATAAGGTAAAGAACGATTACGAATATATCCTGATCGACTGTATGCCTTCCCTCGGTATGGTAACTCTGAACGCTTTAGCGGCGGCAGACAGCGTAATCATTCCCGTTCAGGCTCAGTATCTTCCCGCAAAAGGAATGACACAGCTTATGCAGACCATCGGGAAGGTCAAGCAGCATATCAATCCGAGCCTGAAGATTGACGGTATCTTACTGAATATTGTAGATAACCGAACAAACCTTGCGAAAAGCACGGCGGACGCACTGCGGCAGAATTACGGCGGCGTGATAAAGATATATCACTCAGCCATTCCTATGGCAGTAAAAGCCGCAGAGGTAGCGTCGAAAGGTGTCAGCATATATAAGTATGAACCGAACAGTCCTGCGGCGAAGGCTTACGCTGAATTGACAAAGGAGGTGTTAGCCGATGGCAGGAAGAAAGAGCGACTTCACTCTGCCGACGCTCGATGACCTGTTCTCTACACAGGAAATGAGAGATGATGCGAAACTCGCAAAGATCCGGGATATTCCCTTAGAGCTGATTGACGATTTTCCCGACCACCCTTTTAAAGTGCGTGACGATGAAGATATGATGCAGCTTGTTGAGAGCGTCAAGGAGCGTGGGGTTATCACTCCGGCAACAGTCCGTCAGAAAGAGGACGGCAGATATGAGCTTGTTTCCGGTCACAGACGAAAAAGAGCGTGCGAGCTTGCAGGCTTTGAAACGCTCAGATGTGAGGTTGTTGACCTGACGAGAGATGAAGCGACCATCTTAATGGTGGAAAGCAATTTCCAAAGGTCGCAGATACTTCCCTCAGAAAAAGCCTTCGCATATAAAATGCGTTTGGAAGCTATGAACAGGCAAGCGGGCAGACCGAAAAAAGAAAATTCGACACCAGTGGTGTCAGATTTTGAACGGCAACGAACAAACGAGGTTTTAGCAAACGAAGTTGGCGAAAGCCGTGAGCAAATTCGCAGATATATTCGCCTTACCAATCTTGTTCCCGAACTGCTTGACCTTGTGGACGAGGGCAGAATGAAAATGCGACCTGCCGTTGAGATTTCTTTTCTTGACGAGGACTGTCAGCGTGACTTGGTTGACGAAATCGACCTGAACGACTGCACCCCGTCCCACGACCAAACAATCCGTATGCGAAAGATGTTTGAAGAAGGAAAGCTCACGCCTGAAGCCATACAAGCCATTATGTCGGAGCAGAAACCCAATCAGCGAGAGAGAATTGTGCTGAGCGGGGATAAGGTAAGACAGTATATCCCGAAGAATATTCCCCTTAATCAAACGGAGGATTATGTCTGCAAGGCTTTGGAGCATTATGCGAGCTATTTGAGAAAACGGGCAGAGCGTGACGCAAGGTAACAGGAGTAACATATTCCGTTTCCCCTTCCTCACACTCTAACCCCTAAGTACAAGCTAACCTACCGAAGAAAGATATATAACTATCTCTCAATATATATCTATCTCCATAACTCAAAGCTATCTCAAACAAATCGCATCATTTCCACTTGAAGGAGGTGGTTGCTAAAATTAAAGATTACCCTGTTCGCACCTTTGTCAAATTGCGGAGAACTTTCTACAATGAAGGCGAAAGGAGCGAAACAAAATGAAAAACAAAATCTTATGCTTTAGCTTGGTTCTCATTTTCCTTGCCTTAATGTGCGGATGTAACGCAGAAAAAGCCGATGTTTTGGAAAACTCGGATATAGCCGACTGTTCTTCTTCGGTGAGTAATACGGAAACTTCCGATGAAACGGATACGACCGTAGAAAGTGAACCTGAAAAAGCAACAGAAACGGCAATAACGACTTCGGAGCCGGCTTCGGAAATAAACGAGCCTGAAACTGCTCCGACAGAGAACAAGAAACCCGTAGAAACCGAAAAAACGGATATTCCAGCCGCACCAAAGACAGAAACAGAAACACCAAAGCCCGAAGCACCCAAACCGACCGCAAGCGAAGAAATAAAAGAGCCGGAAAAGCCTGTCCAGCCGGAAAAAGAAGCTCCGACAGAACAGCCTACGGAAGAAGTAAAGCCAAAAACAGCTTACGACTACGAGTTTGACATTGAAGCAATCCGAAACGACCTCATTTCTCTCGGCTGCTCTATGGGACTTACCCATATTACAACCGATGACGGAATGAAGATTACACCGGACAATGCTTCGTGGGCGACGCCTGTTACGGCTTCCGAGTCGTTTCAGGGAGAACGCCTGAAAAGAAAACTTACGGACTATGTGCAGTCAATGCCGGATATTATCACCGCTTACGGCGGCGCACCAATCGAATATTTCACGATATATATTGAACCGCTTGGAAGCGGCAACTACCGGATATATTTCCTGTACTGAGTTCGTGAGAACCTACCCTCTGCCCGAAAAGACAGAGGGCTTTTTTATACCCAAATCAAGAAAGGACGGTTAAACCGAAATGAAAAATTTTGCAAAATCCAAAGGAAAGCGCATAACCGCCGCACTCCTGTGTGCCGTTATGTGCATTATGTCCCTTCCTCTTTCTGCCTTTGCTTTTACAGCAGAGGAAGGAAAAACCGTGGACGCATACTACGGCGACCGCTATTTAAGTTCGGACGGCGACTATTACTATTCTCCTGAAAGTCATCAATATATTGCCTATGATGAGAATGGCAATACGAGCCTTCATTCTGCGAGCGGAGTCCACAGAAGAACCAAGCTGATGATTAAGGACAGCAGCGGTTCCCGACAGATTATGTGTATTGAGTCCGGTATTGACTATAACGCCGGCGGAACCTATAGCAGCGTAAACGGCAAGAACAGCTCATATTTTCAGAACCTGCCGACAACGGCACAGTACGGAATTATGCTGACTTCCGTGTACGGCTGGCGACCGGGTACAACAGCACCGATCAGCGGGACAAATGAGGATGATTTTTCATACGCTACACAGACAATTCTGTGGGAATATCAGCAGCAGCTTCGCACCTCTCCTACCACACTGAAAGCAAACAGCTACGGTATTCCTGCCGACACCTACTATCAGTGTATCAAAGGCAGACCTGCCGAGAAGTGTTACAACTGGCTTCTTACGCAGATGCAGAACCACGCAACCATTCCGAGCTTTGCTTCCAATAAGAGCAGCTCTGCAACCACCTATACGCTGAAATACAATCAGGCGGCAGACAATTACAGTCTTACGCTGACCGATACGAATAATACGCTGTCGGATATTAAGTTCAGCGCAAGCGGTATTACCGTTTCAAGAAGCGGCAACAAGTACACCTTCACTTCAAACAAGATGATTGAAACCGCCGTGAGTGTTACGGCGCAAAAGAATGTACCCGGCATTGACGGAAACTTCCTCGTTTGGGGATACCCCGGAAAGCAGACAATGATGTCGGGTGCGGAAGATCCGGTCGTATTCTATCTCAAAATCAAGACGGAAACCACCGGAGTCGGTCATATTGTGAAGCACTCCGAGGACGGAAAGGTGGCTAACATTAAGTTCAATATTGCCGGAAACGGCGTGAATCAGACCGTCACCACAAAGGCGGACGGCACAGTGGATATTGAACTTATGCCCGGCGTATATACCATTACGGAGCTGGCCGAGGACAAGTATGAGCCGCAGAATGTGCAGAGGGTTACGATTGTATCGGGAAACACCTCAACGGTCACATTCAGCAATACACTCAAGCGTGGTGACCTTCAGGTAATCAAATCCTCCGAGGACAATCTTGTGGAGGGCGTTACCTTCCACCTTTACGGCACATCTCTTTCCGGTATTGCCGTTGATGAGTATGCCGTAACAGATAAGAACGGTGTTGCAACCTTTATGGAAGTCCTGATTTCAGGCACAATGCCCTACAACATCGAGGAAGTGGACACAGCTATCCGTTATGTAGTCCCTGCTAATCAGACCGCACCTGTAAAGTGGAAAGAGGTTACTACCCGCAACTTCACAAACATTCTCAAAAAGTTTACCGTGACCGTGACAAAGAGCGACCGTGAGGAAGGCACCGCACAGGGCAACGCTTCTCTTGCCGGAGCTGTTTACGGCATTTTTAAGGGAGAAACCCTTGTGGACAAATATGTTACGGATCAGAACGGTCAGTTTACCACAAAGGAATATGTCTGCGATAATGACTGGACGGTGCGTGAAATTACCCCGTCCGAGGGTTATCTGCTTGATACCACAATCCATAAGGTTGGTGCAGAACCGCAGCTTTATACGGTGGAACACAATCAGACTGCAAACGATGTGAACGAGCAGGTCATCAAGGGCAATATCGCCATCATTAAGCATACCGACGATGGAGAAACCAAGATTGAAACGCCTGAAAGCGGTGCAACCTTTGAAATCTACCTCAAATCCGCAGGAAGCTATACCGCTTCTGAGGAAGATGAGAGAGATATTATCGTCTGCGACGAAAACGGCTTCGGACAGACAAAGGATATGCCTTACGGCGTATATACCGTTCATCAGACCTCCGGCTGGGAAGGCCGTGAGCTGATGAAGGACTTTGATGTGTTCATTGCTCAGAGCGGACAGACCTACCGTTACCTTATCAACAACGCCAATTTTGAAAGCTATATCAAGGTAGTCAAGGTGGACGCAGAAAGCGGCAAGACCATTCCTTATGCCGGAGCAGGCTTTCAGATTTACGATCCGACAGGAAATCTTGTCACAATGTCCTTTACCTATCCGACGCCGACAACAATCGACACCTTTTTCACCGATGCAAACGGCTGTCTTGTGACACCGGAGAAGCTCGAATACGGCAAAGGATATTCTCTTGTGGAGGTTCAGGCTCCCTACGGATATGTTCTCGACAGCACTCCTGTGTACTTCAATGTAACGCAGGATAACGCCACCGAAGAAAGCGGGGTTACAGTGATTAAAGTGGATAAGCCGAATATGGCGCAGAAAGGCACAATCACCGTAGAGAAAACCGGCGAAGTGTTCTACGGAGTAAGCGTAAGCGGCTCGGAGGATGCCGAGGTAATCTATCAGCCGATTTATGAAATCGCCGGACTTTCGGATGCGGTTTATGAAATCCGTGCAGCCGAGGATATTATTACTCTTGACGGAACAGTACGCTTCACCAAGGGCGAGGTTGTGGATACCGTTACTACGGGCGAGGACGGTTTTGCCAAGAGCCGTGAACTCTATCTCGGTAAATATGAAGTTCAGGAAATCAAAGCACCTTATGGTATGGTGTTGAATAATGAAATCCATACCGCAGAGCTTGTGTACGCCGGACAGAATGTTTCCGTGACTGAAACAGCCACCTCTTTTGTGAATGAAAGACAAAAGGTTGAAATCAGTTTGAAGAAAGCGCTTGAAGTGAATGACCTTTTCGGTATCGGACAGAACGGCGAATTGAAAAACATCAGCTTCGGTCTGTTCGCCGCAGAGGAGCTTGTATCTGCAAGCGGTACTTCTATCCCTGCTGACGGCTTAATTGAAATCGTTACCCTTGATGAAAGCGGAAACGGTACAGTTAAAACCGACTTGCCTATGGGCGGCTACTATGTGAAAGAGCTTGCCACCGATGAGCATTATATCCTCTCGGATACCAAGTACCCCGTAACCTTTGAGTATGCAGGACAGGAAACCGCAAAGGTTGAGCTTGTGGTCAATGACGGCGAAGCAATCGAAAACGACCTTATCTACGGCTCTGTTTCCGGCAAAAAGGTCGATGAAAACGGCGAACCTCTCGGCGGTGCGCTGATTGGACTTTTTAAGTCCAATGATACCGAGTTTACAAAGGAAAACGCTTTGATGACTGTCATTTCAAAAGAAGATGGCAGTTTTTCTTTTGAGCAGATTCCCTTCGGTATTTGGTATGTAAAAGAAATCGAGCAGCCGACAGGCTTTGTCCTGAATGAAACCGTATATGAAGTGAACATTGCCGAAAATGAACAGGTTGTCGAAATCGAAATCGTAAACGAGTTCGTGCGTGGCAATATCACGCTTACCAAAGTGGACGCAGACTTCCCCGACAACAAGCTGACCGGAGCAACCTTTGAAGTATATCAGGACAACAACGCAGACGGAAAGCTGGATGACGGCGATACGCTGATCGGTACTCTTACCGAAAGCGAAGCAGGAATTTATGAGATGAAAGACCTGCTTTACGGTCACTATCTCGTAAAGGAAAGCAAAGCCCCGGACGGCTTCCTGCTTGATACGGGCGTCTATTCCGTATTCATTGAAACGGACGGTATGACCTATTCCGTCGAAAACAAGGCGGGCGTCGGCTTTATCAACGAAGCAATGAAAGGAAACCTGAAAATCGTCAAGACATCTTCTGACGGCAAGGTGGAAGGCTTCTCCTTCCGTATTACCGGAGCAAACGGCTATGATGTAACGCTCGAAACCGATGAGAACGGCGAAATCTATATCGAGGGACTCCGTATCGGTGAATACACCGTCTCCGAGGTAGCCGACGAGGTATCTGCGCCTTACTCCCGACCTGCCGATAAAAAGGCAAATGTTATGGTCGGCTCCACAACGATTGTGGAAATGCACAATGTTGTCATTGACACTCCGAAAACCGGAGATAACAGCAAGCTCGGTTTGTGGCTTGCCCTGCTTGGCGTTTCCGCTGCCGGTATCGGCGTGACAGTCTATGCAGACGTTAGAAAAAAGAAAAAGGAGGATGCTGAATAATGGAACCTAAAACAATTATCGCAATCGTTTTGGTCGCCTTTATCGTAGGCGGCTTTATCTTTCTTCAGGTAAAAAACAGAAAGAAGAAATAACCTACAGGGGCGGATGAAATACTCCGCCCCCTTATTCTTTTTAAGGAGGAGTCTATGAAAACAATGAAAACAGTTGAAAGCCGGGTTTTGGAAATTCTTCGGGACTGTCCCGAAACGAGAAATGAGGATATGCTGCTTTTCTACCGTTACTACAACCGCTTTGCCGACTATCTTCGTGCAGGCGAACTTCCGCTTGAAGATTTGGCATATAACTACAAGGCATACGGACTTCCGTGCTTTGAGTCTATCCGCAGAGCAAGGCAGCGTGTGCAGTCCCTGTTTCCTGAGCTCTCCCGAAACAGTGTCAACGAACAGGATGGTTCTGTTGTAATCGTAATCAACATTAACGGAGGGTAAGGCAATGGGCAAGGAAAAACGAATGATCGGAGATTATACGGTACTTAGCTCGGTCAATGTAGGAGAAAAGGAAATCATCATTGCTTCCAATGAGCAAAGCACGGACGGCGAGAAATTTTTGTGCGGCTTTGTGGAGCGAAACGACCTTTTTGAACTGTGCAAGGAATGTGTGGTAAGCGATGACTATATTGATATTGCCCACATTTTCGGGAGCCGTGTTGCCAATGAAGCGGAGCTGTTCAAAGAGCAGGTCAAAAAGCTGGATATTCCCATCACGGTCATTACCGAAGCAGACTGTATTCCCGACCATTATTCTAAAGACATCAACGGCAAGGTTATTGCCATTGATCCGAAGGTATTAAAGCCTGAATTTCAGAGAGCCGACAGACAGCTCTACTTGGTTACAGGCGGTTTCGGTGCTTCGGCAAACAGCCGAGGAAGCGCTGTGTTCTGCACCAATCTTCATACCGGGAAAAACACCCGATATGAACGAATGGATGTTATGGGCGAAGTAAAGCCCGAATGTATGCCGGACTGGGCAAAAGAAAAAATTGCCGCTATGAACCGAAGCCATAAAAACAAAGACAGAGAACGATAAGGAGGTACAGACCTATGAAAGATACAATTACCCTTCAGCAGAAGGTCAAAGTCTTAATCAAGCTCTTTGATGCGAAATGCAGAACCGAAAAGGACTTGCAGGGGCTTTCTATGGAAAGCATTTTGAAAATCCCGAACATCACCATTCAGGATATGACGGTGATTATGGAGCTTCAGAAAGCAACCAAAGCGGGCAAGCTGTTCTCCTACTTAGGCGGTGGTACAGATGAGCAGCAAGCAGAATGACCGCCATATTATCTGGAGCGATATATTCCATACGGTTGTCCTGCATTTCAAAGATATTAAATTCTTCAAAGCCGCCTGTCCGAGAGGCTTCTTCTCTGTGCAGCGTGTCGTGTCCGAGTTCGTGCAGCAGGACAATGTTCTCCATAACCGGATGCAGATTGTCTTTGATGAACATAAAGCGATTTCGCATGATAACCTTATATGCGCCTCGCTGTTTGGAAAACGGCAAATACATTACCTCTATTCCGAGTTCTCTCGCAATGCGCTTTGGATCACGGGTGCCGCATTGAGCAACAATCCGATTCGCCTTTTGCACTATTTCGGAATTACAAACATACATTGATTCTCACCCCTTTCATACCTTCCTACACTAATCCTATCAAAAGATACGTCCCATAAAACGGACTTAATCTTCGGAACGGTATTTTTTAGGGGTGTATTTTTTATTCTTTTCTTTTGCAATCCAATAAGCGTCCTGGATCGCTTTCATCATAACATCCATATCTTCCTGTGCCATTTCACCGCCTGCAAACAAGCCGGTTACTTCCTCGGTAAGCTGTTGAGCCTGCTTTGCACCTCTGGAGCCATATTTCTCTGCGGCTTGTGCGACAAGCATATCGCCATTTCCAAGAAGCTGATCTGTAGTTACATTGAGAGCTTTTGCGAGCTTTTCTGCCGCATCTAAACGAGGACGAGATGTTCCGTACTCATATCTCTGTATCATACGAGAGGAAACACCTGAAATCTTAGCGAGCTGCTCTTGCGTTAATTTGCTTTTTTCTCTCAATTCTTTAAGTCTCTCGTTGAATTTCATAATCATACCCCTTCGTCTTAAAATTTGAATATTTTGAAACACGACATTTATTTCGCAATTTCATATTGACACGACATTAGTGGCGTGCTATAATCTAAAACACGCGAACGACATTTGTGTCGTGTCTATATATTACAACACGACATTTCGTTTGTCAAGTGGTTTTGCAAATAATTCAGGAAGTGAGGCGAAAAAAGTTGAACCGTTCTATATTGCATTGTGATATGAACAATTTTTATGCAAGCGTTGAATGTATGCTTGATGGACGAGTATTACGAGCATCTGAGAGCTGACAATATCGAGGCATTTTCCAAGG
>OLSP01002921.1_pt1 | contig 12794 bp, 9 predicted proteins | sample 1672941 | NCBI WGS metagenome assembly OLSP01 (sample SAMEA3136739, study PRJEB25190) | human gut metagenome | reverse complement strand
GGCGGTGGCGGACGTCCGAATATGGCACAGGCCGGTGGAAAGAATCCGGCTGGTATTCCGGATGCCATTGCACAGGCGAAGACGGCACTGGAAAACATGTTGAAATAATCTATCACTGATAACGTATAAAAGAATATAATAAAAACGCAAAAAACAGGTAAAAATGCGCAATAAAAATGCAATTTTACCTGTTTTTTGCAAATATTTATAGTATAATAACAGTAAATCCACTGTGAAATTTGTGTATATACAACAAAAGGTGGAAACGACATGAAGAAAGGGAGAGACTTTATGAAGAGAAAGAGGTTATTGTCAGCCATGCTGGCAGGAATCTTTGCTGTGTCCATGCTGGGCGGCTGCGCATCGGCGGTACCTCAGGGTGCAACGGAGACCACGCAGGGCAGTGCGCAGGAGACGGACAGGACGAGCGGAACGGTAAAACTGAGAGTGTGGGCAGAGGAATCAACGTATGATGCGTTGAATAAGATGATCGACAGTTTCAAAGAAGAGTATAAGGGGCAGGCAACTTTTGATATCACTCTGGAACAGAATGCGGATTCCGATACGCGTGACAATGTGCTTGGAGATGTGCATAACGCAGCTGATGTGTTTATCCTTGCAGATGACCAGGTGGCTTCTATGGCGGCCGGTGGTGCATTGTATCCGGTTCCGAATGCAGACGAAGTGAAAAAAGCAAATGTGGAGGGCGCAATAGACGCTGCCACAGTCGATGATACGCTTTATGCATATCCCATGACTGCAGACAATGGGTATTTTTTGTATTATAACAAAAAGTACCTGAGTGATTCGGATGTCAAAACCCTTGACGGCATTTTAAAAGTAGCAGAAAAAAATCATAAGAAGTTTATGATGGACTGGTCTTCCGGCTGGTATCTGTATTCGTTTTTCGGAAATACAGGACTGGATTTCGGTATCAATGATGACAATGTGACAAACCACTGTGAATGGAATTCCACCGAAGGGGATATCAAAGGCGTGGATATTGCGCAGGCGATGCTTGATATCAGTTCCAGCAGTGGATTTGAAAATGCGGTGAATGAAGATTTTATTAAAGGTGCAAAAAAAGGCAGTGTAATTGCAGGGGTAAGCGGTGTATGGAGTGAGACCGAACTGAAAAAGATCTGGGGAGATGATATTGGCGCAGCCAAGCTTCCGACCTATACCGTGGCAGGAAAACAGGTACAGATGGCTTCCTTTACCGGCTATAAGCTGATGGGAGTCAGTGCTTATTCGGCAAATCCACAGTGGGCAGCAAAACTGGCAGACTGGTTGACCAATGAGCAGAACCAGACTGTCCGGTTTGAGATGAACGGACAGGGACCTTCCAATACAAAGGCAGCGGATTCGGATGCGGTTAAAGCTTCCCCATCCATTCAGGCAGTGATTGCACAGTCGGAATTCGGAAAACTGCAGCGTGTCGGAAACAGTTACTGGGATGCAAGCATGGAATTCGGGAATACGATGGCAGCAGGAAATCCAAACCACATAAAGTTACAGAAACTGATGGATAATCTGGTCGATGGTATTACAAAATCAGTAGCAGGCTAAGAGGTGGGAGCATATGAATCAGAAAAAGAAATTAAGTACCAAACTTATCATTTTAATTCCGGTATTTATACTTGGAATATTCAGTATCATCTCGAATGTGATGTCTGTTTCCAATATCAGGAACGTTAACCGGAGTGCCGTACAGATTTCGGAAGTATCTTTAAAGAATGTTTCGGGTCTGGCAGAAATCCAGAAACAGACGCAGGACATCCATAATCTGGGACTGTCCCATATCATAGCGGTGGATCTGGATTCCATGATCAAGCTGGTGGAAAAAATCCGCAGTCAGGAAGATGCATTGGAGAAAGATCTGGAAAGTTACAAGACATACGTGACACCGGATACCAAAAAAGAATACAATGACATCCAAAAAAATTACGAAGAATTAAAGTATGAATGTGCCAATGTTATGGCATTTTCCGCAGCAGGGAAAAATGAAGATGCCTATGAACTTGCGAATGGAAAAATCAGCAAGTGTGCAGATGCCATTGAGTCGGATATCGAAAGTATCAAGAAAATTGTAAATCAGGATGCAGATGCACAGAGACAGAAACTGACATCTGCATACCATAGTTCAATCGGAACAAGCGTAGTGACGATTCTGATTAGTATTGCAGCACTTTTTTCAGCAATGGTGGCAGTGCTTCGGTGGGTAATCTATCCGCTTACAAATACGAACAGGGAAATAAATGAGATTATTTCTGGAATTGATAACCGGCAGGGTGACCTGACCCGCAGGGTTACCATTACCAACAACAAAGAAGTGGCATCTGTCGGTGGAGGCATCAATGCTTTTATGGCAAAGCTGCAGGAAATTTTCCGGATGATCAGCAGCAATTCCAGGGATCTTGAGGGTGTTGTAAATGAAGTGCGTGAGAGTGTGCAGACTTCCAACGGAAGTGTATCCGATCTGTCCGCACTGACGGAAGAACTTTCTGCAACGATGCAGGATATTTCCGACAATGCTTCACGGATTAATGAAAATACCGAATCGGTTGCCGGTGAAGTCAAGTCAATTGCAGAGAAAACGATTGAAATCAATCAGTATACAAAAGAAATGAAAGAGCATGCAGAGGCAATGGAACATGCTGCACGTGAAAATATGGATACAACGGGTGCGAAAGTAAATGACATTGTTTCCGTGCTGAGTCAGGCAATTGAGGACAGCAACAGTGTCAATCAGGTAGACAATCTGACAAACGACATCTTAAATATTGCAAGCCAGACAAACCTGCTTGCATTAAACGCATCCATTGAGGCTGCCCGTGCCGGGGATGCAGGAAAAGGATTTGCAGTGGTTGCTTCCGAAATCAGTCAGCTGGCAGCCGCAAGTCAGGAAGCGGCTAACAATATCCAGAGCATCAATGCCATTGTTATAACTGCAGTACATAATCTTGCAGACAATGCAAACGGACTGGTAGAGTACATGAATGAAAAAATCCTGCCGGAATTCCAGAAGTTTGTGGAATCCGGTGGGGCATATCATGACAAGGCAACATTTATCGAAAGTGTCATGGCAGATTTTGAGGCAAAGACGGATTCTTTACAGAATTCCATGGATGAGATTGCAAATTCCGTAAATACGATTTCCCATGCGATCGAGGAAGGCGTCAGTGGAGTCGTTTCGGCAGCGGACAGCACACAGGTTCTTGTATCCGATATGGATAAAATTTCCAAGAAGATGGATGAGAACTTTGCGATTGCAGAGGGATTGAAGAAAGAAACTTCCGTGTTTACAAAGCTTTAAGCATGTGGAAGAAAAAAACTATGCAAATTTCGGAAAAACTATTGACAAATCAGGATATTTTGTTAAAATAATCGATAGTGCAATTAAGATTACCTTACAGTTGATGCACAATATCGCAACTGGAGGGAGGTTAGGAAAGAATGTCTAGTGTAATCGTAAAAGAGAATGAGACTTTAGATAGCGCATTACGTCGTTTCAAGAGAAACTGTGCGAAGGCTGGTATCCAGCAGGAGATTCGTAAGAGAGAGCATTACGAGAAGCCAAGCGTAAAGCGTAAGAAGAAATCTGAAGCTGCTAGAAAAAGAAAATACAACTAATGTATTTAACCCCGCGGGATAACTCGCGGGGTGCTTTTTTGCAAAAATGATCAGGATGAGGTGAACCATGAATCAAAATCTGAAAAAAATGATAAGCTATTACAAACCCTACCGGGCAGTTTTTGCGGCAGACATGTTATTTGCGACACTTTCTGCGGCAGTGGCACTGACCATTCCACTGGTTGTGCGGTATGTGACATCGACTCTGATTTATCAGCAGCCTCAGATGATGTTGCGGAAACTTTTTTTGATTGGCATCGGATTGTTTGTGCTTCTGGCATTGGACTGTTACAGCCGGTTTTTTATCGGAAATTATGGACATGTGATGGGGGCAAAAATGGAATATGACATGCGGGCCGAATTGTTTGGGCATCTGCAGAAGCTGTCTTTTTCCTTTTATGATGATGCAAAAGTCGGACAGCTGATGAGCCGTGTGACGGCAGATTTATTTGATATTACAGAACTGCTGCACCATGGCCCGGAGAATATTATCCTGTCGGTATTAAAGATAGTGGGAGCGTTTGTGATCCTGCTCAACATTAATGGATGGCTTGCGCTTGCCGCGTTTGCAGTGCTTCCGGTTATGTTTGTATTTGCATTTGCGTTAAATAAGCGGATGCGCCGGGCTTTTCAGCAGAACCGTATTAAAATTGCCGAGATTAATGAACAGATCGAGGATAATCTGTCAGGCATCCGTGTGGTGAAATCGTTTGCCAATGAGGCGATTGAAAACGAAAAATTTCGTCATGGAAATGACGGATTTCTTGCGGCAAAGAAGAACAGTTATCATTACATGGGCAGTTTTCAGGCCGGGGTTGGCGTTTTTACAACACTGATTCAGGTAAATGTCATCCTTGCCGGAGGGGTTCTCATTGCAAAGGGAATGGTCACGGTCAATGATCTGGTTACGTTTTTGCTGTATATTGGGGTATTTACTGATCCAATCCGGACACTGGTGGACTTTACCGAGCAGTTTCAGAATGGCTATACGGGATTTGAACGGTTTCAGGAAATTATGAATATTGAACCGGAAATCCAGGATGCAAACGATGCTGTAGCACTGACTGATGTGAAAGGAACCATTGATTTTGAAAATGTTTCTTTTCAGTACAAAGACAATCAGGAGAAGGTGCTTAACCGGATCAATCTGCATGTGCCTGCAGGGGCATATATGGCACTGGTGGGATCATCCGGTGCCGGAAAGACAACGCTTTGTTCCCTGATTCCGAGATTCTATGATGTGACCGGAGGATGTATCCGCGTGGATGGGAAAGATGTCCGTAAGGTGACGTTAAAGAGCCTGCGTGACCATATCGGAATGGTGCAGCAGGATGTATACCTGTTTGCGGGAACGATTTTTGAAAATATACGGTATGGAAAGCCGGATGCGACAAGGGAAGAAGTGATTGCTGCTGCAAAAAATGCCAATGCCCACGAATTTATCATGGCATTTCCCGATGGATATGATACAGATATCGGACAGCGTGGAATCAAGCTCTCCGGAGGGCAGAAGCAGCGGCTTTCCATAGCCCGTGTTTTTTTGAAAAATCCACCGGTTCTGATCTTTGATGAGGCAACTTCCGCACTGGATAACGAGAGCGAGAGGGTCGTACAGGAATCATTGGAGAAACTGGCAAAGAACCGTACGACATTTGTGATCGCCCACCGTCTGACAACGATCCAGAATGCACAAAAAATTCTGGTTCTGACAGAAGATGGGATTGCGGAATCCGGTTCCCATGAAGAACTGCTGGCACGGGGCGGTGTGTATGAAAAACTTTATCATATGCATTATTAGACTGGCTGTGTCACAACTTGCATTATTATAAAAAAACGAGTAAAATAGAATAGATTTTGAAAAAACAAAAAGGAGTGGATTATCATGACCAAAATAGATATTATCTCCGGATTCTTAGGAGCCGGAAAAACAACTTTTATCAAAAAGATGATTGATGAGGCATTTACCGGGGAAAAGATTGTCCTTATCGAGAATGAATTTGGCGAGGTCGGCATTGACGGTGGTTTTTTAAAGGATGCTGGAATCCAGATTACAGAGATGAATTCCGGATGCATCTGCTGTTCTTTAGTTGGTGATTTCGGAAAGAACTTAAATGAAGTCATCACCAAGTATCATCCGGACCGTATTTTGATTGAGCCATCCGGAGTCGGTAAGCTTTCCGATGTTATGAAGTCCGTGATTGATATTGAAAAAGAGCAGGATGTAAAATTAAACGCACTGGTAACGGTTGTAAACGCGCTTAAGGCGAGCAAGCAGATGAAGGCGTTCGGTGAGTTTTTCAACAACCAGATCGAGTATGCGACAACTGTCATTTTAAGCCGCAGCCAGAATGCAACACCGGAACAGCTGGAGTTTTGTGTCAATAAAATTCAGGAATTGAATCCAAAGGCTGCCATTATTACAACAGACTGGGTAAAATTATCCGGAGAACAGATCCTTAAGGTAATGGAAGGACAGGATAATCTGGAGATGAAGGCTCTTGCCGAGGCACATCATGCAAAGGAAGAGGCAGAACATGAGCATGAGCATGAGCACCATCATCATGACCATGACCACGAAGACCATGAGCATCACCATGACCACGAAGACCATGAACATCATCATGACCATGAACATGATGAGAACTGTACCTGTGGCTGCCATGATCATGAGGAGCATGAGCATCACCATGAGCATGATGAAAACTGTACCTGTGGCTGCCATGACCATGAGCACCATCACCATCATCATGCAGATGACGTATTTACCAGCTGGGGCAAGGAGACACCGCACAAATTCGAGCGTGCAAAACTTGAGGAAGTACTTAAGAAGTTTGTCGATTCTGACAATATCCTCCGCTCCAAAGGTATGGTGGAGAGTACCGATGGTACCTGGCTGTACTTTGATATGGTTCCGGGCGAGTATGAGATCCGTGAGGGTGAGCCGGATTACACCGGACGTATCGTGGTAATCGGAACGGAGATTCATGAGGATGAATTACTGAAGACATTTGGTCTTTAAAATGCTGTAAACCCCAATAAAAATGTAAGGAGAGCAATTATGGCACAGGATATTCCGGTATATTTATTTACAGGATTCATGGACAGCGGAAAAACAACTCTCGTAGAAGAAACGCTGTTTGAGAATAACTTCGGTGATGGTTCGAAAGGAATTATCATCATGTGCGAAGACGGCGAGAAAGAATATGACGAAGCAAAACTGGCAACCATCAACTTCAAGCTGGTAACGGTCGAAGAGGAAGAGGATTTTACGCCTGCAAAACTGCAGGAAATCCAGGACACCTATCAGCCAGAACAAATTTTTATCGAGTACAACGGCACCTGGGGGATGGACAAGCTGCTTGAGGCAAAAATGCCGGAGGGCTGGGTGATTGTACAGTCACTGGCAACCGTAGATTCCACGACGTATGATCTGTATATGAATAATATGCGTGCAATGATGCAGGAACAGGTTTTTTCCAGTGATGTGGTTATTTTTAACCGTACAGATGATGATACCGATCGCGGACATCTGCGCCGTACCATTAAGAACATCAACCGGAAAGCACAGATTGTCTATGAGCGCAAGGACGGAACGATTGATGAGCGTCCGGAGGAATTACCGTTTGATATCAATCAGGATGTGATAGAACTGACCGATGCGGATTATGCTATCTGGTACATGGATGCCATGGAAAATTACAAGAAATACGATCGCAAGAAAGTAAAATTCCTGGCTCTGGTATATAATCCGGATAAACTTAAGAAAGGCGTGTTTGTTCCGGGACGGTTTGCGATGACCTGCTGCATTGAGGATGTGACATTTATCGGTTTCAAATGTAAATATGACAGGGAAGAGGAACTTCCGCACAAGTCATGGATTACAATTACGGCAGAGATTCGTGTCGAATTTGCACGGGAATATAAGGGAAAAGGACCGGTTCTTTACCCGATTTCCATCGAAAAAGCCCAGAAACCGGAAGATGAGCTTGTATATTTTTCGTAAAAAAGTCGTTGCGAAAAGTGAAGAAGTCATATACAATAAAGAGGTGTGCTATACACCTCTTTTTGTATTCAGCAGAAAAAGAGAACAGGGATTAGATTAAATTTATTACATACAGGAGGCAGTTTATGTACCCGATTGTTCGAAAAGAAACATTGGCAGATAACATTATCCTGATGGACATCAAGGCACCGCGTGTGGCCAATGAGTGTCTGCCGGGACAGTTTATCATTGCAAAGACAGATGAAGTAGGAGAGCGTATTCCGCTTACGATCTGTGACTATGACAGAGAGAAGGAGACTGTCACCATCGTGGTACAGACGATTGGCGCAGGAACCGAGCGTATGATGGCCTTAAATGAGGGCGATGCTCTCGAAGATTTCGTTGGACCTTTGGGATGTCCGTCCGAACTCTGTGAGGAGGAGAACCTTGAGGAGACCAGGAAAAAGAAAATTGTATTTATCGCAGGAGGTCTGGGAACCGCACCGGTATACCCACAGGTAAAATGGCTGCATGAGCACGGAATTGATGCAGACGTGATCATGGGTTCCCGTACCAAGGATCTGCTTTTTTATATGGATGAGATGAAGGCAGTAGCCGGAAATGTATACGTATGTACGGATGACGGTACTTACGGATTTCACGGAAATGGCTGTCAGCAGTTACAGGCATTGATCGATGAGGGAAAACATTATGATGTATGTGTCGCAATCGGACCGATGATCATGATGAAATTCGTTACAATCCTTACCAAGAAGCTTGAGATTCCTACCGTTGTATCCATGAACCCGATCATGGTAGACGGAACCGGTATGTGTGGAGCATGCCGTCTGATGGTTGGCGGAGAAGTAAAATTCGCATGTGTTGACGGACCGGAGTTCGACGGACATCTCGTTGACTTTGATCAGGCAATGAAGCGTCAGCAGCAGTATAAGACAGAAGAAGGCAGAGCAAAGCTCGCATATGAAGAGGGCGCTACCCATCACGGTGGATGCGGCCATTGCGGAGGTGACAAGTAATGGAAGGATTAGTCAGAGTACCGGTTCGTGAGCAGGAACCAAAGGTTCGCGCTACGAATTTTGAGGAAGTATGTTATGGATACAACGAGGAAGAGGCAGTTGCAGAGGCTTCCCGTTGCTTAAATTGTAAAAACGCACAGTGTATGAAGGGATGTCCGGTTTCTATCAATATTCCGGCATTTATCGCACAGGTCAAGGAGCGCAATTTTGAGGAGGCTTATCATATTATCTCCGAGTCTTCCGCACTTCCGGCTGTCTGTGGACGTGTCTGCCCACAGGAGAGCCAGTGTGAAGGTAAATGTATCCGCGGTTTCAAGGGTGATCCGGTTGCCATCGGTAAATTAGAGCGTTTCGTTGCAGACTGGGCACGCGAGCACGGTATCAAGCCAAAGAAAGCAGAGAAGTTAAACGGACACAAAGTAGCAGTGATCGGTTCCGGCCCTGCAGGTCTGACCTGTGCCGGAGATCTGGCAAAGCTTGGCTACGATGTGACCATTTTTGAAGCACTGCATCGTGCCGGTGGTGTGTTAAGCTACGGTATTCCGGAGTTCCGTCTTCCAAAGGACAAGGTTGTAGCAGCCGAGGTAGAAAACGTAAAAGCACTCGGTGTGGATATCGAGACCAACGTTGTCATCGGTAAATCCGTAAAGATCGATGAGCTGATGGAAAAGGAAGGCTTTGAGGCTGTATTTATCGGTTCCGGAGCAGGACTTCCACGTTTCATGGGAATCCCTGGCGAGCAGGCAAACGGAGTATTCTCTGCAAACGAATTCCTGACAAGAAACAACCTCATGAAAGCATTTGAGGAAGGATATGAAACCCCGATTTCCCATGGAAAGAAAGTTGTCGTTGTCGGTGGTGGTAATGTAGCCATGGATGCTGCAAGAACCGCACTCCGTCTCGGCGCAGAGGTACATATTGTATACCGTCGTGGTGAGGAAGAACTTCCGGCACGTAAGGAAGAAGTACATCACGCAAAAGAAGAGGGAATCATTTTTGATCTGTTGCAGAATCCGACGGAAATTCTTGTCGATGAGAATGGCTGGGTAAAGGGTGTGCGCATCATCAAGATGGAACTCGGTGAGCCGGATGCGTCCGGAAGAAGAAGTCCGGTGGAGATTCCTGGTTCTGAGTATGAGATGGATTGTGATACCGTGATCATGTCACTCGGTACCTCTCCAAACCCACTCATTTCTTCCACAACCAAGGGGCTTGAGACAAACCGCCGCAAGTGTATCGTTGCAACCGAAGATACCGGTGCAACAAGCAAAGACGGTGTTTATGCAGGTGGAGATGCCGTAACAGGTGCCGCTACCGTTATCCTTGCAATGGGAGCAGGTAAGGCAGCTGCAAAGGGTATTGATGAGTACCTTTCCGGAAAGAACAATTAGACAATAACGGATAGAACTGATAAAAGTGGAGACGGCTGCCGCGTAATGTGGCAGCCGTTTTTGTATGAAGAAAAATGTCAGATACGAAGAAGCGTTTGACTTTTTCCTCTATGATGTATACAATAATCTGTAGTAAAAAAAGAGGAGAACCCTAGGATGAAGACATTAATAGATCTGATCACCGAGCAGGTGACAAATGCATTTACCGGTCAGGGATATGATGCAAAATACGGGAAAGTTACACTTTCCAATCGTCCGGACCTGTGTGAATACCAGTGTAACGGAGCAATGGCTGCAGCAAAGGAGTACAAGTGTGCACCATTCATGATTTCGGATAAGATTGCGCAGGCGCTGGCAGAAAACGAACTGTTTGAGAGCGTAGAGTCTGTAAAACCGGGATTTATCAATATGAAAGTAAGTCCTGCCTATCTGGCGAAATATGTCAGCGATATGAAAGCAGATGAGGGAAGATTTGGCTGTGACAAAGCGGCACATCCGAAGACCATTATTGTAGATTACGGCGGGGCCAATGTTGCCAAGCCATTGCATGTCGGACATCTGCGCTCTGCTGTCATTGGAGAGAGTATCAAGCGGATCGGCAAATTTATGGGACATCACATGATCGGTGATGTGCATCTGGGAGACTGGGGTCTGCAGATGGGACTGATCATTGTAGAATTAAAAGAGCGTAAGCCGGATCTGGTATACTATGATGAAAGCTATACCGGAGAATATCCGAAAGAGGCGCCGTTTACCATTTCCGAACTGGAGGATATCTATCCGACTGCCAGCAAAAAGAGTAAGGAAGACGAAGCGTTCCGTGAGGCTGCCATGGAGGCAACCAGCCAGCTGCAGGCCGGCAGACGGGGATACCGTGCACTTCTTGCACACATTCTGGATGTTTCCGTGACAGATTTAAAGAAGAACTATGATAATCTGAATGTCTCCTTTGAGCTCTGGAAGGGAGAGTCGGATGCACAGCCGTATATTCCGGATATGGTACAGATGATGAAGGACAAGGGCTTTGCCTACATGAGCGAAGGGGCTCTGGTTGTGGATGTCAAAGAGGATACGGATACAAAAGAGATTCCGCCATGTATCATCTTAAAGTCAGACGGAGCTTCGTTATACAGTACGACAGATCTTGCTACGATTGTGATGCGTATGCAGGATTACAACCCGGATGCCATTATTTACCTGACGGATCAGCGTCAGAGCATGCATTTCGTACAGGTATTCCGCTGTGCAAGAAAGACCGGACTCGTCGGACCGGATGTGGAACTGACCCATATCGGATTCGGTACCATGAACGGAAAAGACGGCAAACCGTTTAAGACAAGAGATGGCGGCGTTATGCGTCTGGAATATCTGCTTGATGAGATCAATGAGGAGATGCTCAAAAAGATTACAGAGAACCAGAAAGAAAAGGAAAACCTCGATATTTCCGAGGAAGAGGCAAAGCAGACTGCAAAAACGGTTGCTCTGGCAGCAGTCAAATACGGAGATTTGTCCAATCAGGCAAGCAAGGACTACTGTTTTGATATTGAGCGTTTTACTTCTTTTGAAGGGAATACAGGACCGTATATTTTATATACGATTGTGCGTATTAAATCCATTTTAAAGAAATACACTGCAAAAAATTCGCTGCCGGATGCACCGATTCTTGGGGCACATTCTGCAAGTGAGAAGAACCTGATGCTTGTATTGTCACGTTTCAATGCCATGATGGAAAATGCATATGAGGAGAAAGCACCGCACAAGATCTGTGCATATATTTATGAACTGGCCAATGCATTCAACGGATTTTATCATGAGACAAAGATTCTTTCCGAGGAAGATCTTAAGGTACAGGCTTCTTATATCGGTCTTTTGGTACTGACCAAAAATATTCTTGAGACCTGTATCGATGTGCTTGGTTTTTCCGCACCGGACCGTATGTAAATCGGATGTTCTAAAATCACATATAAAACATATAAATGAGTCATAGGGATTTGTCCTTATGGCTCATTTTTTATGGAAAGAAACATGGAGGAAGTGACAGAATGGAGATTACAGAATATCTTCCGGTAGATTTTCGAACGCAGATGGAAGCAGAAACGTTGTGCGGGGCAGAAGAAATCCGGCTTCGGGTCGGACAACCGCTGGAAATTTTATATGGGGATGAGAAAGAAAAAGAGATTGGGCTGCTCACGGAAGCACATATGCGGGAGGTACTGAATTATCTGAGTGGATATTCCGTGTATGCACTGGAAGAAGAACTGCGACAGGGGTATTTTACGCTGGAAGGCGGGCACAGGATCGGGGTTTCCGGGCGGGCAAGCTATGAGAAACACGGAACCTCAAGCTGTATGAAGCTGTTAAGCTGTATCAGCGGTTTAAATATCCGTCTGGCTCACGAAAAAAAGGGGTGTGCATCGGTACTGATTCCATGGCTGTATTGCGGAGAGAATGTATATCATACGTTTTTCTTTGCACCGCCGGGGGTCGGAAAAACAACCTATTTAAGGGATTGTATCCGGCTGCTTTCGAAAGGAAATCACCTGCGTGCCGGGAAAAAGGTCGGGGTAGTCGATGAACGGTCGGAAATTGCCGCGTGTTACCGGGGAATTCCGCAAAACGATCTGGGCCCCCGCACGGATGTGCTGGACAATTGTCCGAAGGAACATGGAATCCATATGCTGCTTCGTTCCATGTCCCCGCAGATCATTGCAGTGGACGAACTGGGACTTCCGGAGGACTTTGCTGCGGTGG
>OLSP01002918.1_pt1 | contig 12807 bp, 12 predicted proteins | sample 1672941 | NCBI WGS metagenome assembly OLSP01 (sample SAMEA3136739, study PRJEB25190) | human gut metagenome | reverse complement strand
TAGCACCTGCTCGCCGGATACCAACACGCCGAATACGGCGTCTATCCTGCAGGACAAGCTGGGTGCGCGTCAGGTCGGCGCGTTTGATATCAACAACGCCTGCACCGGCTTTGTCTCCGCGACCGACATTGCGGACAGTTACATTAAATCCGGCAAGGCAAAGACCGTACTGGTTGTCTCGGCGGAAACGCTTTCGCGCATCGTGGACTACACCGACCGCTCGACCTGCATTCTGTTCGGCGACGGTGCCGCTGCGGCCGTTTATCAGGCGACTGAGGACGAAACGGTCGGCATTCTGTCCACCTTCACCGCGGCAGACGGTTCGGGCGCAGAGTACCTGCACATGGAAGCCCTGCCGGTCGAGGATCCGCTTTCCGATAACCGCACGGTGGACCCGAAGGCGCGTTTCCTGAAAATGCAGGGTGCACCGGTCGTGCGCTTCACCGCAAGAGCCGTACCGCTTGCGATCGACACCGCACTCAAGCGGGCGGGCGTCACCGCAGAGGAAATCGACTGGGTGGTGCCGCATCAGGCGAATCTGCGTATTCTGGATGTTATTGCACGCAGATATCATCTGCCGAAGGAGAAGATCTACGTCAATATGGACCGTTTCGGCAATACCTCGTCGGCAAGCGTGCCGATCTGCCTGAACGAAATGCGTAAAAACGGCCTGCTGAAGGAGGGTCAGACGATTGTCTGCACCGGCTTCGGCGGAGGACTTACTTATGGCGCTTTTGTGCTGAAATTGTAATTACAGTACAATATTCAATAGAAATGTACGATACCAGATATTCAGTGTAATAACATTTGGTTACATTTCGTGAAAAGTATGCTATAATAACTTGATAGATTTAGAATTACAAGAAATTACCTGTATAAAAGGGGAGAATGACCTATGAAAACCAAGATCACAGAACTTCTCGGTATCGAATACCCGATCGTGCAGGGCGCTATGGCGTGGATCGCGGAGCACCATCTGGCTGCTGCGGTTTCCAAGGCAGGCGGTCTGGGCATTATCGCGGGCGGCGCGGCTCCGGTCGATTACATCCGTGAGGAGATCCATAAGGCGCGTGCCATCACGGACAAGCCGCTCGGCATGAACATCATGCTGCTCTCCCCGAATGCGGACGATCTGGCACAGCTGGCCATCGACGAGAAGATCGAAGTGCTGACCACCGGCGCAGGCAATCCGGGCAAGTATATCGCGGACTGGAAGAACGCAGGCATTAAGGTTATGCCGGTCGTTGCTTCGGTTGCACTGGCAAAGCGCATGGAGCGCGCAGGTGCAGATGCGGTTATCGCAGAGGGTATGGAAGGCGGCGGCCACATCGGTGAGCTGACCACCATGCCGCTCGTTCCGCAGGTCGTAGACGCACTGAGCATTCCGGTCATCGCCGCAGGCGGCATTGCAGACGGCCGCGGCATGGCAGCTGCCATGATGCTCGGCGCTGAAGGCGTACAGTGCGGCACCGTGTTCCTCGCATCCAACGAATGTTATATCTCGGATAAGTACAAGGAGCTCGTCCTCAAGGCTACCGACATTTCGACCGTTGTTACCGGTCGTCCGTCCGGTCATCCGGTGCGTTCGCTCAAGACCCCGATGGCGCGCAAGTGCCTCGAGCTCGAGAAGCAGAACACCAATGCCTCCCTTGAGGAGCTTGAGAAGGCAACCGCCGGTTCGCTGCGCAAGGCCGTGCAGGACGGCAACTATGAGGAGGGCACCTTTATGTCCGGTCAGATTGCGGGTATGCTCAAGGAGCTGCATCCGTGCGAGGAGATCCTCAAGGGCATGACTGCACAGGCAGAGGATCTGCTTAAGAACGCTTACAAGAGATTTGAGTAAGAGTGGAGAGTGAAGAGTGGAGAGTGAAGAGTTGCGAAAACTCCTCACTCCTACCTCCTAATTCCTCCCTGTCTATAGAATGGAGTAAACAATGAGCTTAGCAATCGTAACCGGCGGTTCCCGCGGCATTGGCGCGGCAATCGCGGAAAAGCTGGCGCAGGACGGCTTCGACGTCCTCATCAATTGTGCGTCCTCGGTCGAAAAGGCTGAGGCTGTGGCGGAGAAGTGCCGTGCGCACGGCGTCAACGCTTATGTGAAGAAGTGGGATGTTGCGGACTATGACGCCTGCAGCACCGCGCTCAAGGAAATTAAGGAAGAGATCGGCGTACCGTTCGTTCTCGTCAACAATGCGGGTATCACCCGCGACGGTCTGATGGTCCGCATGAAGGAGGACCAGTTCGACGACGTTATCCGCACCAACCTCAAGGGCGCATTCAACATGCTCAGCCTGTGCGGTGCGATGATGATGCGTGCCAAGCAGGGCCGCATTATCAACATCACCTCGGTTTCGGCGTTCACCGGAAACTACGGCCAGATCAACTACACCGCTGCCAAGGCGGGTATGGTCGGCATGACCAAGACCGCCGCCAAGGAGCTGGGTGCGCGCGGCATTACGGTAAACGCGGTCGCTCCGGGCTGGATCGCCACCGAGATGAGCGACAAGGTGCCCGAGGACATCCGCGAGAACGCCAAGAAGCAGATCGCGCTCGGCCGTTTCGGCAAGCCGGAGGAGATCGCAGGCGTGGTTGCCTTTCTGGCCTCCGACGCTGCAAGCTATATTTCCGGCCAGACGATCATCGCTGACGGCGGACTTTATTAAGGCATCACCGGACAATTCGCCTGCGGCACTTTGCGGTAATTTTCCGCTCTGATGCCGGCCGCAGTTTCTTGTGCAGGCTCCGGCCGCACTGCTGCGCTTTTTGCAATACACAAAGTATTGCTGCAAACCCGCGCCTAATCAGAACGCAAAATTCCTGCGCAAATTGCTCTTGCCGAATTATCCGGTGATACCTTTTGGCTGCGTGGAATAAAAATTGCGATTAGATAAATGCGTGATATTGGAATGAAGGAGCAAATATATGGAACGTGTAGTAATCACCGGCATGGGTGCTATCACTCCGGTCGGCAACGATGTGCCGTCGTTTTGGGAGTCGCTCAAGACCGGCAAGTGCGGCATCGGTCCCATCACCAAGTTTGATGTATCCGATTTTAAGGTAAAGCTGGGTGCAGAGGTCAAGGACTTCGACCCGACCCAGTATATGGAGAAGCGTGATGCGCGCCGTGCAGATGCAAATGTGCATTACGCAATGGCGGCAGCGATTCAGGCTGTCGAGCAGGCAGGCCTCAAGGAAGGCAATTTCGATCCCTATCGCACGGGCGTTATCTTCGGCTCGGGCGTAGGCGGTCTGCACATTGCAGAGCAGGAGGTCCCGAAGCTGCTCGAAAAGGGTCCCGGCCGCGTTTCGCCGTTCGCTATCCCGGAGATGATCGCCAACATCGCGGCGGCGTATATCTCCATGCACTTCGGCTTCAAGGGCGAGAATTTCTGCCCGGTTTCCGCGTGCGCGACCGGCAACCACTCTATCGGTGAGGCAATGCGCGCCATCCGCCACGGCTATCAGGATGTCGTTGTCTGCGGCGGCACCGAGAACGGCATTATCCCGATCTCGATGGCAGGCTTCCAGAACATGAAGGCCGTTCACATGGGCGAGGACCCGACGGCGGCTTCCATCCCGTTTGACGCACGCCGTTCCGGCTTTGTCATGGGCGAAGGTGCAGGCTGTCTCGTACTCGAGAGCCTGACGCACGCACAGCAGCGCGGCGCGACCATTCTGGCAGAGGTGGCAGGCTACGGCGCATCCGGCGATGCATACCACATCACCAGCCCGTCTCCGGACGGCGAAGCAGCGGCGCACGCCATCCGCGGCGCCATCGAGGATGCCGGTCTGACCCCGGCTGACGTTGACTATATCAACGCGCACGGCACCTCGACCCCGCTCAACGAGAAGTACGAAACCATCGCCATCAAAAAGGCGTTCGGCGACGAGGCTTACAACGTAAAGGTATCCTCCACCAAGTCCATGACCGGCCATCTGCTGGGTGGCGCGGCTGCGGTTGAGGCCATTGCCTGCGTTATGGCAATCCGTGAGGGTATTGTACCGCCGACTATCGGCTACAAGGAGCCGGATCCGGAGTGTGATCTGGATATCACCCCGAACAAGGCGGTTGAGATGCCGATCAATGTTGCCATCTCCAACTCGCTCGGCTTTGGCGGCCACAACGCCTGCATCCTTATTAAGAAAGTGTAACAAGCTATGGATATGAAAGAACTGAAAGACATTGCCCTCGAGCTGATGGACGCGCTGGCTGCAAAGAAGCTGGGCGAGGTCGAGCTCGAGCTGGATAACGCAAAAATCAAGATCAAGGCAGCTGAACCGGCTCCCGTGATCGCTGCAGCATCGGTAGCAGCGGCGGCACCCGCAGCGGCGCCGGCGGCAGCACCCGCAGCGGAGAGCGCAGACGCGGCACCGGCAGAGGAGCAGCTTCCGGCAGGCACGCAGGTCAAGAGCCCGCTGGTCGGCACGTTTTATTCTTCTCCGTCTCCGGACGAACCGCCGTTCGTGCTGGTCGGTCAGCAGGTGAAGGAGGGCGATACCCTCTGCATCATCGAGGCGATGAAGATCATGAACGAGATCAAGGCACCGTGCGACGGCAAGGTCATCCGCATTATGGCGCAGCCGGGCGATATGGTGGAGTATAACCAGGTGCTCTGCGTAATCGAATGACGCTTATAGGGGGCTTCACAAGCCCCCTATATACGAAAACAGGTTCCGTGAAAACCTGTTTTCGATACCCGAATGTCGCCGTCCAAGACGGCTGGGTCGGGGGGTAAAAACCCACGCACATGTCGCGGGTTTTTACGAAGCGCAAGGCGCTTCCTATTTCATGCGCAATGCAAAGCATTGCGGTTTTACCGCATAATTAGTGCTGTATTGCGTGTTTTACTTGCATTTTGTAAGGAGAGGGATTATAATATGCTGAACAAAGAACAGATCATGGAGATCCTTCCGCACCGTCCGCCGATGCTTCTGGTGGACGAGATCCTCGAAATGGACGAGAACCATGTAGTCGGTGCGCTGCACCTGACCGGTGACGAGTTCTTCTTCCAGGGCCACTTTCCGGGCAACCCGATTATGCCCGCGGTGTTCCGTCTGGAGGCGCTCGCGCAGGCAGGCGGCGTAGCGCTGCTGTCCCTGCCCGAATTCAAGGGCAAGACTGCGGTCTACACCGGCATTGACAAGGCGAAATTCCGCGCAATGGCAAAGCCGGGCGATACCCTTCGTCTGGAAGTCACCTTCACCAAGCGCCGCGGCCCGATGGCAGTAGCTGAGGGCATCGCCTGGGTCGGTGACGAGAAGGCCGCCGAAGCGGAGATCAAATGCATGGTCATCAATGACTGAGGCGGGAGAGAGCTAATCGAATGTTTCAGAAGGTACTCATTGCGAACCGCGGCGAGATTGCGGTCCGCATTATTCAGGCCTGCCGTGATTTAGGCATTATCTCGGTGGCCGTTTACTCCGAGGCTGACCGCGAAGCGCTGCACGCGCAGATCGCGGACGAAGCGGTCTGCATCGGTCCGGCCCGTGCGGCGGACAGCTACCTGAATATGGATAATATCATTTCGGCGGCGCTGGCTTCCGGCTGTCAGGCCATTCATCCGGGCTTCGGCTTCCTGTCCGAGAATCCGGATTTTGCCGAGCGTATCACGCAGGCCGGTCTGGCGTTTATCGGCCCGACTGCGGCAACCATCCGTCTGATGGGAGACAAATCCGAGGCAAAGCGCAACGCGATCGCTGCAGGCGTTCCGGTCGCGCTCGGCACGGACGGTCCGCTGCGCGATTTTGACGAAGCCATCTCCGAGGCCGAGCGCATCGGCTATCCGGTCATGCTCAAGGCGGCATCCGGCGGCGGCGGCAAGGGCATCCGCGTGGCGGAGAGCGTCAAGGACCTCAAGGACGCGTACGACAGCGCCTCTGCAGAGGCTATCGCCAACTTCGGTGACGGCCGCCTGTACATGGAAAAATATATTCACAATCCGCGCCATATCGAGGTGCAGATTCTGGGCGATAACTACGGCAACGTGGTGCACCTGTTCGAGCGTGAGTGCTCGGTGCAGCGCCGCCACCAGAAGCTGATCGAGGAAAGTCCGTCGGCTTTCGTCACGCCCGAGCTGCGCGAGAAGATGACCTCGGCGGCTGTTGCGCTGGCAAAGCGCGTCGGCTACCGCAACGCGGGTACGATCGAATTTCTGGTCGATAACGACCGCAATTTCTACTTCTGCGAGATGAACACCCGTATTCAGGTCGAGCACCCGGTCACCGAGGAGGTCACCGGCGTAGATCTGGTCTGCGAGCAGCTTCGCGTGGCGGCAGGCGAGCCGCTGTCCTTTAAGCAGGAGGATCTGACCATCCGCGGTCACGCCATCGAGTGCCGCATCAACGCGGAGGACCCGTCGAGAAACTTTGCGCCCTGTCCGGGCACACTGGTGTCCTTGCATCTGCCGGGCGGTCCCGGCGTGCGCGTGGATTCCGCGGCTTATCAGGGATATAAGATTCCGCCGTTTTACGATTCCATGATCGGCAAGCTGATCGTCTACGGCGCCGACCGTGAGCAGGCCATCGTTCGCATGCGCCGTGCCCTCGCGGAGATGCTGTTTGAGGGCGTTGTGACCGCAACCGACTATCAGATGCACATCCTGTGCTCGAAGGCGTTTGTGGAAGCAAACTTTAATGTTAATTCCATCGCAAACGGCGATTTTGACTAAATCATTTATTATGGTATAATAGATTTAGCACAAGTATAGTTGAATCCGAAGAAGTTTGAGCAATCTGCAGATTTTTGCAATCCGCAGACTGTTAATCTGCAGGATTCAAGAGGTGATACCGCATGATTGTAAACAATCACGCGGTATTGATCTTAACAGTGAAAGGGGAGTTACGCATGGGTCTGATCGACCTGTTTCAAAAAACACGCGAGACCTCTATGGAAATGAAACCGCAGGAGGACGAAGCGGCCAAGGTCGTAACCTGCAAGGGCTGCGGCGCAGAACTGAAGGCGTATGCCTACGGCAAGAATCTGTATGTGTGCCCGCACTGCGGACGCTACGGACGACTGCTCGCGCGCACGCGCATCCGTCAGATCGCGGATAAGGACAGCTTTGAGGAGCTGTACGCCAATCTGGCACCGGCGGACCCGATCCACTTCCCGGGATACGCAGAGAAAACGGCAGAGCTGGCTGAAAAGGTCGGCATGCCGGACGCAGTCAAGACCGGCGTGTGTAAGATCGGCGGCGTAGAAACCGCCATCGGCGTGATGGACAGCCACTTCATGATGGCCTCGATGGGTTCGGTCGTCGGTGAAAAACTGCCCCGCCTGTTCGAGTACGCGACCGAAAAGGGTCTGCCTGTCGTGCTGTTCACCTGCTCCGGCGGTGCGCGCATGCAGGAGGGCATGTTTTCGCTCCTGCAGATGGCAAAGGTGTCTGCGGCGGCGCGCCGTCACTCGGACGCCGGACTGCTGTATATCACCGTGCTGACCGACCCGACCACGGGCGGTGTTACCGCGTCGTTCGCCATGCTGGGCGATATTATCCTCGCGGAGCCGCGCACGACCATCGGCTTTGCCGGCCGCCGTGTTATCGAGGGAACCATCGGTCAGACCCTCCCGGACGATTTTCAGTCCTCGGAGTTCTTGCTATCGCACGGTTTCTGTGATAAAATAGTTCCGCGTAATCAACTCAGAGAAACGCTGGAAAAACTCTTGAAGCTGCACTGCGGCTCCAAGTCCAAGAAATGGCAGGTGTGGCGTCGTGATTAACAAACCCGCAAGTGAAAAAATGCGTATCATCCACGATACCAAGCGCCCGATGATCACGGATTATATCAATGAACTGTTCACCGACTTCACCGAGCTGCACGGCGACCGCTATTTTTCGGACGACCATGCCATCCTCGGCGGCGTTGGCTACTTCAACGGCACACCGGTGACGGTAATCGGCCACCGCAAGGGCCGCACCATTGAGCAGAATATGGACGCCAACTTTGGCATGGCGCACCCGGAGGGCTATCGAAAGGCCCTGCGTCTCGCACATCAGGCGGAGAAATTCCATCGCCCGGTCATCAACTTTGTTGACACCGGCGGCGCATTCTGCGGCGTTGGCGCGGAGGAACGCGGTCAGGGCGAGGCCATTGCCCGCTGCTTGTATGAGTTTATCGAGCTGAAAACGCCTGTTATCTCTATCGTGACGGGTGAGGGCGGCTCCGGCGGCGCACTGGCGCTGGCGGTGGCAGACCGTGTGCTCATGCTCGAGAACGCCCTGTATTCGGTTATTTCGCCGCGCGGCTGCGCGTCTATTCTCTGGAAGGATCCCAAGCGCGAGGCGGAGGCAGCGGACACGCTGCATATCACCGCGCAGGACCTGTACAGCTTCGGTATGATCGAAGGCATCATTCAGGAGGGCACATCCTCCGCACAGCTTATCCGCAATGTGGCGCGCACGCTGCGCGACCAGCTTGCCGAGCTGGATGCTGAGCCGGACATCGACACGATGCTGCAGAAACGGTATGAAAAATTCCGCAGAGTCGGAGTTTTCAGAACAATAAATCAAGAAAGTAATGAAGGAGTGTAAATCCCATGTTTGAAAAGGTATGTGAAATCCTGGCAGACAAGTTTGACGCTGATGCTTCCACCATGACCATGGACACCAAGGTTAAGGAAGACCTGAACGCAGACTCTCTGGACGTTGTAGAGCTGATGATGGATCTCGAGGAGAACTTCGGCGTAACGATTTCCGACGAGGAAGCTGCTAAGATGAGCACCATCGGTGACATCGTAAACTACATCGAAGCAAACCAGTAAGGCTTTGCTTCGATTGAAAGGCCGTTGGCCTTTCAATCGAGGGGGACGTACCGAGCCGTTGGCTCGGATACGTCGTTGCGCCTCTCAGCGCGTCCGCCGAAGGCGGGCACACTGAGAGGCTTTCTTGTAAAAATTCCGAGGCACATGTCCTCGGAATTTTTGCGTTTGCGGGCAAACGCGATTGAATCGCGCCATGGCGCGAAAAAGCCACTGTTCACTGAACAGTGGCTTTTTTGTAATTCTCAATTCTCCATTACTGAGCCGAAATGGTAACAGTAGAGGTGGCGTTATCCCAATCCACGCCGAAGCCGAGTGCGTCGCCAAGGTCGCGCAGCTTGAAGTAGTTATTGCCGCCGATGGAATAGGCGGTCAGATTCAGCGGCTTGCCGTCGAGGTAGACAGCGGCGTTCGTGAGCGTGGCAGCCTTATTGCCGGCAGGCAGGGCAGCCTGCTCGCCGCCGACTGCGGTGTAGGCGGTTTTGCTCGTCAGGTCGATGCGCTGCTGGGCGGCGTTCCACTTTACCTCAAATTCAGAATCCAGACCTTTAAGCGCTTTTGCGAGGTCGCGCAGCTTGAAGTAGTTGCTGCCGTTGATGGTGTACGCAGCCAGGTCAGCCTTTGCGCCGTTGAGAGTTACCTTGTGGGTGGAAACCTTTGCGGTCGGGTTGGTGAGTTTACGCAGGGAGGTGAGGGTGTCCTGCAGGGAAGCGCGGGCGGAGCGCACCTCCGGCACATTGTACGAGCTCTCCCAGAAGGAGTAGTGCTCCCAGGTCATACCCTTGGTGAAGGCAACCTGTGCGGCACTTAGCTCGTGATAGGTCACGCTTTCACCGTTGAGCGTACAGATATGGTTACCGGTATCGTCGTCGATGGCATCGGTATAGGTCAGCGCGGTGACGATCTTGCGGCCCTGCTTGGTCAGATATTTGACGGGGAAGCCGTTCATGATCTCATGGCCGTCCACGAGATAGGCTTTCGTGCCGTCAACATAGAAATCTGCACACGGCGAAACATCCGTGCCGAAGTTGCTCACGCCCTCCGGAATATTCAGCGCGTAGATTTTCCCATCCGCATACGAATACATATGCTGCCCGTCCAGACCTGCGCCGCAGTACAGCTCGGGCGTGCCGTCGCCGTCCATATCCACCAGCTTTGCCATGGAAAGTCCGGTCAGCAGTCCCTTGAAGCCATCGTCCGTGCGGGCGGCAGCCTTGCCATACTTATTCTGCAGGGTGGTGATCTGATTCAGATACGCCTTAGCACCCTGCGGAGACAGGGAACCGAGGTCAGCCGCGCCTGCGGCGCCGACTGCCATCGCGCCGGTCAGTACGGTGCAGAGCATTGCCTTTCCGATTTTGTTCATAGAGATTCTCCTTCCTTTTATCAGACGCTTGCATCTTTTCTTTATTGTACGGCAGGAGTAAGCCTGCGTCAACCGGAAAACATGGGGAGATTTCTCAGTCCGGTAAAATATTTTACAATTTAGAGCGGATATATTGCCGTAATTTTGACGATAAAATAAGTGGAAAATGAACGAAAAAACGGGTATAATAAATTCTGTACGAAAATAATCCCGCTGATGGAGGAATAGAATATATGATCCGTAACGATTTACGCAACATCGCCATCATTGCGCACGTTGACCATGGCAAGACTACTCTGGTCGATCAGATGCTCAAGCAGGCTGGCGCTTTCCGCGAAAATCAGGTGGTAGAGGAGCGTGTCATGGACTCGGGCGACATCGAGCGTGAGCGCGGCATTACCATTCTGGCAAAGAACACCTCTGTACATTACAAGGGCGTAAAGATCAACATCGTAGATACCCCGGGCCACGCCGACTTCTCCGGCGAGGTAGAGCGTATCCTCAAGATGGTAGACGGCGTTGTTCTGCTGGTTGACGCAGCAGAAGGCCCGATGCCGCAGACCCGCTTCGTGCTGCAGAAGGCACTGGAGTTCGGTCACAAGATCATTATTGCAATCAACAAGATCGACCGTCCGGACGCTCGCCTCAACGAGATCGGCGACGAGGTTCTCGAGCTGCTGCTCAACCTTGATGCGACCGACGAGCAGCTGGACAGCCCGATCGTTTACTGCTCCGGCCGTGCAGGCACCGCTTCCATGTCCCCGAACGTGGAGGGCAAGGACCTGACCCCGCTGTTCGAGCAGATCCTCGAGCACATTCCGGCGCCGCATGTTGATACCGAAGGCCCGACCCAGATGCTCGTTTCTTCTATTGACTACAACGAGTACGTTGGCCGTATCGGCATCGGCCGTATCGAGCGCGGCTCGATGAAGGTAGGTCAGCAGGTTACCGTCTGCGACTACCACGGCAACACCAAGCCGTACAACGCGAAGCTGGTTACCCTGTACTCCATCGAGGAGCTGGGCCGTCAGCCGATCGAGGAGGCACAGGCAGGCGAGATCGTTTGCTTCTCCGGCATCGAGGGCGTAACCATCGGTGAGACCCTGTGCGATCCCGAGCACGTTGAGGCTCTGCCGTTCGTTAAGATTTCCGAGCCGACCGTTGAGATGACCTTTATGGTCAACGACTCTCCGTTCGCCGGCAAGGAAGGCAAGTTTGTCACCTCCCGCCACCTGCGTGAGCGTCTGTTCCGCGAGCTGCTCAAGGACGTATCCCTGCGCGTAAACGAAACCGACACCACCGACGCATTCCGCGTTTGCGGCCGCGGTGAGATGCACCTGTCCATCCTGATCGAGAACCTGCGCCGTGAGGGCTACGAGTTCCAGGTTGGCGCACCGAAGGCACTGCTCAAGGAGATCGACGGCAAGACCTGTGAGCCGATGGAGCGCATGATCGCGGATGTTCCGACCGATGCAGTCGGCGCGATCATGGAGAAGATGGGCGCTCGTAAGGGCGAGCTGGTTTCCATGAACCCGAAGGGCACCGACCGTATGCGCCTGGAGTTCATCATTCCGGCACGCGGCCTGTTTGGCTACCGTACCGAGTTCCTGACCGATACCAAGGGCGAGGGCGTTATGTCCTCCGTATTCAACGGCTATCAGCCGTACAAGGGCGATATCCAGAAGCGCACCACCGGTTCTCTGATCGCGTTTGAGGCTGGCGAGGCTGTCGGCTACGGCCTGTTCAACGCACAGGATCGCGGCCCGCTGTTCATCGGCCCCGGCACGATGGTATACGAAGGCATGATCGTCGGCGAGAACCCGCGCGGCGAGGACATGGCTGTAAACGTCTGCAAGAAGAAGCAGCTGACCAACATGCGTGCATCCGGCTCGGATGATGCGCTGCGCCTGATTCCGCCGCGCCAGATGTCCATCGAGGCGGCACTCGAGTTCATCTCCGACGATGAGCTGCTCGAGATCACTCCGGAGAGCATCCGTATGCGCAAGCGCGTTCTGTCCAACACCGAGCGTCTGAAAAAGACCAAGGGCGGCAAGAAGTAATTGTGGCTACGCCACAATTACGTTTCTGTGCGGATTTTATGCACAAAAGCACTCATTTCACCCTGTTATCAAAAAATAAAGATATATAAAGGAGAATTCCCACCATGGCTATCAAGGAAGTTCTGCACACTGATCTCGCACCGGCAGCAGTAGGCCCGTACTCTCAGGCAATCGCTGCAAACGGTTTCGTATTTACCTCCGGTCAGGTTCCGATCGACCCGAAGGCGGGCAAGATTGTAGCAACCACCATCGAGGAGCAGACCGAGCAGGTTATGAAGAACCTGCAGTGCGTTCTGGCACAGGGCGGCGTGTCCTTTGACCGCGTAGTCAAGACCACCTGCTTCCTGTCCGACATCAACGACTTTGCTGCATTCAACGGCGTGTACGCGAAGTATTTCCCGGAAGGCGCTCCGGCTCGTTCCTGCGTTGAAGTAGCTGCTCTGCCGCTCGGCGCTAAGGTTGAAGTTGAGGTTATCGCAGTTCAGGGCTAAAAGCTAACCCTAAAAGACTCGAAACGTATGTTTCGAGTCTTTTTTGTGCAGTAATGGAGAATTGAGGATGGAGAATGGAAAATGAACGTGGAATGAAACGTGTTATCGTATTTTTATCCGGAATAATCGTCA
>OLSP01002906.1_pt1 | contig 12866 bp, 10 predicted proteins | sample 1672941 | NCBI WGS metagenome assembly OLSP01 (sample SAMEA3136739, study PRJEB25190) | human gut metagenome | reverse complement strand
AGAGCAGCTGATTTGTAATCAGCAGGTTATCGGTTCGAGTCCGATCATCGGCTTTTTGGACCTTTAGCTCAGTTGGTTAGAGCAACCGGCTCATAACCGGTCGGTCCTGGGTTCGAGTCCCCGATGGTCCATTTTTTTACTTGAAATACTCGATAATATATGTTATAATATTCAACGATCTGGCCTAGTGGCTCAGTTGGTTAGAGCGCCGCCCTGTCACGGCGGAGGTCACGGGTTCGAGTCCCGTCTGGGTCGTTTCTTTTAAAAGAAATTATAATTTTATATGCTGGTATGGCGGAATAGGCAGACGCAAGGGACTTAAAATCCCTCGGGGGCAACTCCGTGCCGGTTCAAGTCCGGCTACCAGCACTTTTGTGTGAAGTCTGATTTTGGTGGATGCTGAGATTGGATTTTTTTGTTGTTTTATAAAATATAGCATTTTTGAGTGGAGCAAAGGAGCGTTTGTTCCACTTTTTATTCATGACAATAGAATGCTCGCAGAGCGTGCATTCTATTTTCTGTCACAGGAATGTCAAAAAGCCGTCCGAAAGAAAATAGCTTCTATTCGGACGGCTTTTTATACTAATGATACCCGTTGTGAAAATGTTTGAAATTCATATAAGCTGCTTTTTAATGTAGCGTCCAGGCTTCTGCACAGATCGGTGTGTCAGCATTGACAGTAATGGTTCCGCAGGTACGGTCATCAGGCAGCTCCCAGTAGGCAATGACGGTATCCTGTTTAGCAGAAAGCTCCAGAATGCCGCGGTCAGCGATCAGATGAAGCTCTGTTAAGCCGGCAGGAAGCTGGGTGGCTTTATCTGCACATGTAAAGATACCGGTTGCTGCATCATAGGCGCAGACATTTCCTAAAATGGAGAAGGAAACTTTGCCGGTGCTGCCAAGGGATACGTCAATGCCAACTGCTGCAGGAGAAGTCAGCTCTGCCTGGCAGGATGTGGTGTCAGCTGCGTGGAAGAGTGTGTTCGCTGCTTTTTTTGCATCAAACCATTCATGAACAGGATGCTGTGCAAGAATCCATTCACCATCCTGCTTGATCAGCTCAAGTTCACGGGGCAACGTCAGCATGCCGGTATAGAGACGTTCCGGATTCTGGGTGCGCAGCCACTGAATCAGTACGATGCGGTCAGGTGCGTTATTATAGGTTTGTCCGGCATAAGCGAGTTCTGTATAGGAAGCACGTTTGCCGGCGCTGTAGTTGGTAAAGCGGAAGCCGTCAAAATCGCCGATAAAGTATTCACTGGAAGCAGTATAGAAAATCCATTTTTCAGTGCCGTCCGGCGTAGAAATCGGGCGCAGATCGGGACATTCGTTGGCAGTTTCAAAAGTCAGTTGCTGAGTGATCTCCCAGTGGAGCATATCTGTGGAACGAAGGATGGCATATTCCGTGCCTTTTAAGTAAAGGGACATGATAAATGCTTTGGATTTTTCGTGCCAGTAAACCTTGGGGTCACGGTTGTCTGTTTTGAGAAACGGAACAACTGCTCCCGGAAGCTTCTGCAGAGTGAGACCATGATCGGTGCTGTATGCTGTGTGCTGGGTGTAGTCTTTTCCCTCGCTGCAGGCGCTGTCATGGCTGCCGCCGGCTGCGGTATAGAAGAACAGGAGTGCATCCTTGGGAAGGCTTCGATAGAGGTTGCTGTCAGCAGCTGCCTGAATTTCATCCCTGTGCTCGTTTGTCAGACCGCAGCCGGAGAAGATGGTTCCCTCTTCATCCGGAAGCATGGCAACAGGAAGCCGTGTCCAGTGGAGCAGGTCGGTACTGGTGGCATGTCCCCAGCTCATATTGTTCCAATTGACACCGAAGGGATTGTGCTGATAATATAAGTGATAGGTTCCATTGTCGTAAACAAGACCATTTGGATCGTTGATCCAGCCTGCGTTGGCTGTAAAGTGGACAGCCGGATGCACTTCGCTGGAGACAGGAAGATCGTCAGTCTGAGTAACTGCGTCTTCAAAACCTGCAGGAAACTCTGCAGACAGGGTCAGCGTGCGTCCCATCCATTCAGAAACCGGCAGAGGGGAAAGATATTCGTAGGAATAGGTTCCGTTGTCTGCAGCGGCTTCTCCGAAAGGAAAATAAACACATAAAAGAAGCTTTTCGCCGTCAAAAAGTTTCAGGACCCTGGTATCTTTCGGGTGGGATACAACCGGAAGACAGAGAAAAGGATGCTTAATTGTAAGCTGCATATGGAAATCCTCCAATTTTTTTCTTCATCATAAAATGAATGGCGGAAAAAAGTCAATATGGGAAGTGTGGAAAGTACTGTGGGATATCACAGAAAATTGTGAAATAGAAAAGAAGGGTAGAAAACAGGATGAAAACAAAAGGCAAATCCGGTGTTATGGATATGACGCAGGGAAATATGGCGATGCTGATCTTAAGCTTTGCATTGCCGTTGATGTTGGGAAATGTATTTCAACAGTTTTATACGGTGGCTGATACGGCCATTGTGGGAAAAATACTTGGAGTGGATGCGTTGGCAGCACTCGGCACTGTAGAGTCGATAAACTGGCTGGTTCTGGGGACCATTCAGGGAATCACCCAGGGCTTTGGCATCCTTGTTTCCCAGCAGTTTGGTGCTAAAAAAGAGGAGGCGCTTCAGGAAACCATTTTTCATGCGTCCTTTCTGGCAGTAGTGGCGGCGATTTTATTTACCGTTGGTATTCTGATCGGATTACCTGGTTTGGTCGGGATTTTACAGGTTCCTGTTGATATTCGCCCGATCTGTCTGGACTATTTGTATGTGCTCTTTGGCGGTATTCCGCTGATGATGCTCTATAATTTTACTGCGGCTATGCTGCGGGCGTTTGGAGACAGTAAAACACCTCTGACAGCATGTGTTATCGCAGCGCTGTTTAATATTGCGCTGGATTTATATTTTATCCTGGAGCTTGGCTGGGGCGTAAAGGGTGCAGCGCTTGCAACCGTGATCGCCCAGACCCTTGCTTCTGCATATTGTCTGTGGAAGCTGTGCCGGATCGAGGTGCTTGCAGAAAAAAGGAAGGCCGCCAAATGGAGACTTCATGCCGGACTTTGCGGGAAACTGATCTATCTTGGACTACCGATGGCATTTCAGAACCTTGTGATCGCCATTGGAGGCATGATCGTGCAGACTGTGGTAAACAGCTTCGGCGTTGCATTTATCGCAGGCTACACGGCGACGTGCAAGCTTTATGGTATCCTTGAGGTGGCAGCGACCTCCTATGGCTTTGCAATGGTTACCTACACGGGTCAGAACCTCGGTGCGGGAAAAACAGACAGGATCAAGGAGGGAACCAGAATCGGTGTTTTGATCGGTGTGCTGACTTCCTTTGTCATTACCGGACTGATGTTTCTGTTCGGACGAAATATTCTGGGACTTTTCATCTCTTCAGATGCAGCCCAGGGCAGTCAGGCTGCGGTGGTTGCATGGCGCTTTTTGCGGATTATGAGCAGCTTCTTATGGGTACTGTATATTTTACATATCGTCCGCAGCGTGATCCAGGGAATGGGAAATACCGTGATTCCGCTTGTATCCGGAATTTTTGAATTTATCATGAGAACCGGTGCGACGCTGATTTTACCAGTGCTTTTTGGAGAAAATGGAATTTTATTCGCAGAGGTGCTGGCATGGATGGGCGCCGATCTTGTGCTGATTCCGGGATACCTTTATATGCGAAAAAAGCTGCTTTCGGGCAGATCGGACCAAGGTGATGTTCAAAGCGCAGTTTGAAGTTCTGAGAAAGAGAAAAACCAGCCCTACGGCGGGAGGTTCTGACAGGAAGCTCCTGTGCCGCAGGGCTGGTTTTTTTCAGCATCGGTTCTGCTGGTAGTAGCTTAAGAAGTCCGCAATTTTGTCCGCAGATTCCTTAAGTACCTCGATCCGGGGCAGATATACGACCCGGAAGTGGTCAGGCTGCTCCCAGTGGAAGCCTCCGCCATGGATGAGCAGGATTTTTTTGTCGCGCAGAAGATCGAGGGCAAACTGTTCGTCGTTGGTGATATGGAACTTTTTGACGTCGAGCTTCGGGAACATGTAAAAGGCTGCTTTCGGTTTTACAACGCTCAGTCCGGGAATGTCCTTTAATGCCTGATAAATGCACTCACGCTGCTCATAAATCCGTCCGCCAGGCGTTAAATAATTGCTGACGCTCTGGTAGCCGCCGAGGGCAGTCTGGACGATGGACTGCGCGGGAACATTGGAGCACAGGCGCATATTAGAGAGCATGCGGATGCCTTCGATATAGTCCTGCGCGATGGCTTTGTTGCCGCTTAAAATCATCCATCCAATTCGAAAGCCTGCGATCATGTGGGACTTGGACAGACCGCTGAAGGTGACACAGAACAGATCGGGAGCCAGGGATGCGATGGAAATATGCTCGCCGCCGTCCATGACCAGTCGGTCATAAATTTCATCGGAAAAGATGATCAGATGGTGCTGACGCGCGATTTCCACGATTCCTTCCAGAACTTCCTTCGGATAAAGCGCGCCGGTCGGATTGTTGGGATTGATGATGACGATCGCTTTCGTGTGGCGCGTGATCTTTTTTCGAATGTCGGCAAGGTCAGGATACCAGTCTGCCTGCTCGTCGCAGAGATAATGGACGGCTTTGCCGCCTGCAAGCGTTGCGCAGGCAGTCCAGAGCGGGTAGTCGGGGGAAGGGATCAGGATTTCATCCCCGTCGTCCAGCAGGGCGGACATGCTTAAATTGATCAGCTCGCTGACACCGTTTCCCGTGTAGATATCCTCGATGGTGACGTTGGGGATATTTTTTAGCTGTGCATACTGCATGATTGCTTTGCGGGCTGCAAACAGTCCCTTAGCGGGAGAATAGCCTTCGCATTCCGTCAGCTGCTGGCGCATGTCGTAAATGACTTCATCGGGAGTGCGGAAGCCGAAGGGGGCGGGATTGCCGATGTTCAATTTTAAAATCTGAACGCCGGAGGATTCCATCCGTTCCGCTTCATCGACAACCGGACCGCGGACATCGTAAAGAACATTGTTCAATTTGGAAGACTTTTTAAACAGCGTCGGCTGGGAAGCAGACGGAACGGAAAAGTCTGAACCGTCCTGACGGGAAGAAGATTTCTTCTGAACCGAATCGGAACGTTTGGAGAATGCAGAAGATTGAACTGAACCTGCGGCGGAGGAACCGTTGACCGTGTCTGGATGAGGACAAAAATTGAACTCGCTCGAAAGCTTCGTACCGCCTGAGTTCAATTTTTCTGAACTGAAATCCTGTGCAGAACCGGTGCGCCCTGCCAGCCAGTCTGCATCGACCTGGAGGGCATCTGCAAGAAACTGCAGGATCTCAGCGCGGGGCATGGTTTTGCCGTTGACATACTGGCTGATGTGGCTTTTGCCGAGCTTTAAATTCTGTTCTTCCGCGAGATGTAAAAGATCAATCGGTTTCATTTGCTGCTGATTCATGGATTCCTTTAAACGGGATGCAAAAAGTTCATAGGCTATGTTTGACATAGAAGGCTCCTTTCCTACAAACAATAGAATGCACGCTCTGCGAGCATTCTATTGTCATGAATGATGCTTGAACATAGAGTTCAAATTATGAATATAAGTTTAAAAATAAAAAGCAATTTAAATTGAATAAAAGTTCAAAAAACAGAATACGGAATGATCCATAAAAACCGGATACTGTTGAATTGAATTATAACATAAAATTGAAATGGTTCAAGATAAAAAGCGAAAGTTAAAAATTAAACAAAGGGAACATTCGCAGAAAGATTTGCAGGCAAAAAGTCTTTGCCTTTTGGAATGAAATTTGTTACAATACTAACGATATCAGGTAAACAAAATTTGCTGTAAGAAAGTAATACAGCCGGAAAATCTGCCGGTGTCTTTTGAAGAAGACAGGTAAGTCTCTCCGAAGGGAGCCGAGCGGCAGAAAGACGGAAACGATCGTAACAATTATCGTGATGATCCTTATCAGAATAAGGATAAACCATGGTGGTCACAGGACGATCCGGATCATGAAGAAAAGAATTGCCAGGAAGGGAATTTGTCTTTCAAAAAGACAGGTTCCCTTTTGTTGTGCGAAATTTCGACGATAGAGCAGGTGCAGTTGAACGAAACCGGTGCAGCGGCGGTACGGCAGTTTTTGACATCAGAATAGATTGCAGACAGGAATAAAGTGATGATAAAGGGGAGTAGACTGGGATTTTCCTATTTCTGGGACGGGGAGAGCATTCCGGTATTTGAACAAGCGAATATAGAGCTGAAAGAGGGCGAATGGACGGCGATCCTTGGATGCAACGGCTGCGGAAAGTCCACGCTTGTGCGTCTGATGAATGGATTGCTGCCGCTTCAGAACGGTAATCTTTCTGTAAACGGTATAAATGCAGGAAATCATGCAAATAAATGGGAACTGTGCAAGATATGCGGCATGGTATTCCAGAATCCGGATAATCAGTTTGTTTCTTCTGTGTTGGAAGAGGATATCGCTTTTGGTCTGGAAAACGCTCAGGTTCCGGAACGGGAGGTTACATCGAAAGTGAAAGCTGCGCTGGAACTGGTCGGGCTGGAAGGGTATGAAAAGCGTTCTCCGTCGAGCTTGTCCGGTGGGCAGAAACAGCGGGCGGCACTGGCGGGGGTGCTGGCGTTGAACCCGGAGATCCTGATCTTTGACGAGGCAACTTCCATGCTGGACCCGAAAGGACGCCGGGAAGTACTGGCAGAGATGAAAAAGCTGCGCGATTGTGGAAAAACAGTTGTTATGATCACCCATGATGTGGAAGAGGCTGTGTTGGCAGATCAGGTGATTTTGATGGGATGTCCCAATGGACAGAAGAATCCGAATACCGTCCTTGCACAGGGGAGTGTGCGGGAAATTCTGACGGACAGCAGACTGTTGATACAGGTGGGAATTGTACCGCCCATGGCAGTTCGGATGTATGAAGATTTAAAACTGGCGGGAATTGAACTGAACCGATGCCCGCTGACGAAAGAGGAGCTGGCAGAAGCGCTATGCAGATGGAAGTCAGAAAATTAACAGTTGGATATGGGGCAGCCTGGGTGCTGGATCAGGTCAGCCTGCAAATCGGGGCAGGGGAGTTTGTCGGGATCGTCGGGTGCACCGGCTGCGGAAAAACCACGCTGTTAAAGGCGATGGCTGGACTGTTGGAGGTGCAGGACGGAGAAATTCTGCTGGACGGGGAAAATATTTTTTCCAGACGATTCGATCGGGCAGTTCTGCGCAGAAAAGTAGGAATGGTATTTCAGTATCCGGAATATCAGCTTTTTGCACAAACCGTGGAGAAGGATGTGGGCTTCGGACTGAAATACAGCAGACCTAGCCGGGAGGAAAAACAGGAACGCGTCAGATGGGCGCTGGAGCAGATGGGATTTTCCTATGAAGAAATCAAAGATCAGTCGCCGCTTTCTTTATCCGGCGGAGAAAAGCGCAGAGTGGCGATCGCCGGTGTTCTGGCGACAAAGCCGGAGCTTCTGATGCTGGATGAGCCGCTTGCCGGACTGGATCCGATGGCGCGGGAGATGTTTCTGGAATTTCTGGAAGGACTGACAGGGCAGGGCGTATCAGTTGTAATGGTGTCCCACAATGTAGACGCACTGGCACAGCATGCTGCACGGATCATTGGAATGAAGCAGGGCAAAATTGTAATGGATGGAAGCTGTCAGGAGGTATTGGGAGACAGCAGGGCGCTTCGGACGATCGGACTGCTCGGCAGCGAAGCAGCGCAGACCGCGGAGCTTTTGCGGGCAAACGGTGTGCTGCCGGGCAGCGGGCTTCCCGTTACTTATGAGGCGCTGCGGGACGAGATTATCGGTGCGTTGACTGGGGAAAAAGGAGAAAACAGATGATGCAGATGCCGATGGGGCAGTATCGCCCCGGAAATACATTTTTTCATCGGGCAGATGCGAAAGGAAAGCTGCTGGGGCTGTGCCTGGTGATTGCAGCGGTGATCGTGTCCAAAGGATTGTTTGGCTGTATCGTCGCGGCGGCAGCGGCGCTGACGGTATCGTATCTGGCAGGGATATCCCTGCGGGAGCAGATAAAACAACAAAAAGGGATGTGTCGGTTTTTAGCAGTGATCTTTTTGATGAATGCGTTTTTTTACAGCGGGGAGCATTGCATCTGGAGCTGGTGGATTTTCCGGCTGAGCCGGGAGGGAATCCGGCAGGGGGCGATGGTGGTCGTTCACCTGGTATTGATTTTAGTTTTCTGTATGGTGCTGACGATCACGACAGAGCCGATGGAAATCACGCATGGGCTGGAGGAGCTGCTTTCACCGCTTTCGAAGGTCGGTGTTCCGACGGAAGAAATCGCGATGATTCTGGGGGTTGCAATGCAGTTTATTCCGGTGCTGGGAGAGGAAGCGGAGACAATCCGGATGGCGCAGACTGCACGAGGGGCTCGGTTTGAAAGCAAAAAGCTGACAGAGCGTGCGGCGAGCTTTCTGCCGTTGGTCATTCCTGTGTTTCTGGCAGCGTTTCGTCGGGCGGATGAACTGGCGTGTGCGATGGAGGCGAGAGGTTATCGCGGGCCGGGGCGGCGAACAAAGAAGAAAAAATCACTGCCAAACCGCAACGGGAATGTGGCGATTGCCGCGAGTGCGATTTTTTTGATTATGCAGGTATTCTTGCAAAAATAGAAAAAAGTGCATGAAAAATTCCGTAATGGAATGCAAATCAGAGAAATGAAACCGAAATGAGGAATTACTGCAGCGCAGTCTGAAAAAAGGTGAGGGACTGCGCCGTGTGTAATAGATATTTTTTTCAAGGAGGAGAAATGTTATGTCTCAAATGTCTCAGGTAAAACGCGCAATGATTACGGCTGTATGTATTGCGCTGTGTGTGGTGCTGCCGATGGCGTTCCATTCCATTCAGAATGCAGGGGCGATTTTTTGCCCGATGCATATTCCGGTACTGCTGTGCGGTCTGCTGGTGGGCTGGCCTTATGGTCTGCTGTGCGGCCTGGCAGGTCCGCTGTTATCCAGCCTGCTGACCGGTATGCCTGCGATGGGTTATCTGCCTTGTATGATGGTGGAGCTTGGCGCGTATGGTCTGCTCTGCGGTCTGTTTATGAAATTTGTGCGCACCGGAAAAATTTATGCGGATCTGTACATCAGCCTTGTTTGTGGTCTGTTGATCGGTCGTGTGATCGCCGGTCTCTTTAGAGCGCTGATCTTTTCGCCGGGAAGCTATTCTCTGGCAGCATGGGCAACCGGATATTTTGTAACCTGTCTGCCCGGTCTGGTGATTCAGCTTGTTTTGGTTCCGAGTATCGTATTTGCGCTGATGAAAGCCAGACTCGTGCCGATGCGCTATCCTGCAAAGCACTGAATATTGAAACAGAAATAAAATGTCATGTGGTTCCCCCCAAATGTCAGACACTGCATTGTCCAGAAAATATGAACGAATTTAGAATATTTTTCGTTTGGTTTGCTGATATAGTTGTGGAAGTGCGGAAAAAATAATGTTACAATAATACTGGTTTAAGAGTGACAAAAACGGGGGGACCAACCAGCGAATGAAAAAAAATACAACGAAAGTGATCAAAGAAGCGAACAAATATCTGGTAATGCAGTGCATACAGGCCTTTGAGCCTGTTACGCTGGAAAAAATTGCGGAAAAGACACTGCTGAGTCGTCCTACGATCCTGGAGATCATCAATTCTTTTAAAGAAGAAGGAATTGTAGTAAACGGCGGTTTTCGGGAATCGACAGGAGGACGGCCTCCGCAGTTGCTGTGCATAAATGGAGATTCTGCGTATGCGATTGGAATTGATTTTGAATTTCCGACAATCCGGATCGCGCTTGCAAATGCTAAACGGGAAATTGTGGGCAGACGGAAAATCCTGTTTAAGATAGATACGCAGGCGGAAGAGGTTTTGGCGCGGATGCTCAGGGAGCTTGAGCATCTGCTGGAAGAATTTTCCTCTGTGCGGCCCAGGATCGTCGGGATCGGTGTCGGGATTTGCGGAACGATTCGAAAGACAGAAGGCAGATCCCTGCACATCACGAGAATCCGGGGCTGGGAGCATGTTGAATTGCAGCGGATTCTGCAGGAAAAATTTCATCTTCCGGTTTATGTAAATAATGACGTGCATTTACTGGCGCTTGTAGAAAAGAAGAAGTATATGCGGGAGGACAATTCGGATTTTGTTTATATTGGAATCCGTTCCGGCATAGGCAGTGCATACATGTATCAGAATAAACTGATGGATGGGGTACAGGGCAATGCCGGTTATATCGGGCATACTGTATTGAATGCAGAAGGTCCGATGTGTGTCTGCGGCAATCGCGGGTGTCTGGATGCCTATGCAGGAGAACTGGCATTGAATCGCAGGTATCAGGAACTGACAAATAGTGAAAACGAGTCGTATTATACAATGCGGGATTTTATGAAGCTGTCCCGAAATGGGGATGCAGTCAGCCAGAAAATTTTAAAGGATGCTGCTTTTTATCTCGGGATCACGATTTCGAACCTGATCAAGATACTGGAACCCAAAATGGTGCTGATTGCAAGCTGTGAGCCGTTAAAGGGGACAACATATTGGAATATCATGGAAGAAACCATAAAAAAATATCACATCAACGAGATGGAAACGAAGCTGGAGCTGAGAGAGGCACAGCTTTTAGAGGATGACTATGCATTGGGAGCATGCTGTTATGTTTTCGAATATTTATTTGAAACGCCGCGTTTGTCCCTGGCAATCTTGTGAGGCACAACAATAGAATGCACGCTCTGCGAGCATTCTATTGTCATGAATAAAAAAAGAAAAGCTGTCCTGTGATGAAAAACGGATCACAGGACAGCTTTTTTATCGCAAAGAAAATCCGGCTTCTATAGGATAAAAAACGTTTTGCAGGATGGTCAGGTTTTTGAAAGGCTGGTGCTGCAGGCTTAGTCAATCTTTCCGGCACCAAATTCAGGGAAATCCGAAATCGTGCGTTCGAAGCCTCCGCAGACGTTGGTTGCGCTGACGACGAAAAGAGGCAGCTTTTCATAGCCCTCGTTTATGCATTCGAAGGAGCCGTCGGTTTTGAAACAGGAAACCACGTCTTCTAAGGCGCGGACGGCGAGAGCGGGATTTTGCTGTGCAAGACACCAGATCATCCAGCCGGAGGCAGTTGCCCAGTAAGCACCGTTCTGGTAGGTCTCAGGTTCGACATCGATCAGCAGGCGCTCCCAGTATTGTCCTTTTAAGAGGTGGCGAACCTGACCGCGGTAGACGCAGGCATCATAATTTTTTTCCAGAAAAGAGAGAACCGCCTGTTTTTCGTTCGCAGAGCAGGGAAAGCCGATGTAAAGCATGTACGCCATGCCCCAGATGTCGTACTGATGGCAGTCTTTTGTTGCGGCATAAAAAGCGCCGGCAGCAGGATCAAACAGCAGGGAAAGGGAACGCTCGACAGATTCGGCAGCTTTTGCGAAGCGGTCCGGATTTTTGATACCGTAGGTTTTGCACATGCGCTCCATCATACGGCAGGCACGCCAGTAGAGCAGGGATTCCATATAGAGCGTGCCGGTTTTGCCGATGGTATCGGTGAAGCCATAGGGGGAATGGGGGTTCTGAACGTCGTTGTAGACCAGACCGTGTTCCTCGAGGGGCAGCAGGAACAATCCCTGCTCGAGATCGGCCTCCCATTCGGTAAACAGAGGCAGGAAGGCTTCCGGATCCATCCGTCTGGAAAGGCTGTCTACGGTGAAAATCAAAAAAGGCGTATTGTCGAGATTCGCTTCTCCGACGGGAGCTGCAGCGATTCCGGCGGCGTAAACAGCCAGACCGTCTGTCGTCACCCGGTCTGGCATCCATCCGTCGGCACGGCGGTGACGGACCGCATAGCGGATGCAGTTTACAATATCCTGATCCGGAATGGCGAAACCTGCGTATTCCACCATATAGGAAAAATCGCGGAGCCACAGTCCGTCATAGCTGGCTGTGCCGTCCGGGGTATAAATCACAGTGCCGTCTGCAGCTGTGCGGCGGCAGCCATGGACAAGATCTGAGGCGAGAGCACGTAAATATTGTGTCGTATTTGTGTACATTGGTTGAAGGCTCCATTCTAAAGTGTATTTTTATTACTTTAACATTAAAAGGTGCGGAAGCAGCCGATCGAGCACCGCTTTGTAGCCGTTTGCGTACATGTGCATCCCCTCTACGGTATATTCCGCTTTTAACTGTCCCTTTTCATCCTTGATGTCATCGTTGGCGTCTATGTAGGCTGCACCAACCTCGGCGGCGAGCTCTTTTACCATCTCGTTGGCACGGCAGATACAGTCATTGCTGCGGACTTTTAACACTTCTTTCATGCCTGCGTCGGCGACGTCCGGATTGACCGGATAATAGGCGAGCAGAAACAGCTTTGCCTGTGGAAGATGTTCGCGGATGCCGGAAAGAATGGTGCGGTAGCGGTTGTGCAGAACGTCTGGCGTGCAGGCGGGATCGTTTAAGTCGTTGGTTCCGATGTTGATAAAAATGTAGGCGGGACGGAGCGCATAAACGCAGTCCTGCATGCAGGCGAGCATTTCCGATGTGGTGAAGCCGCCGACACCGCGGTTATAGATGGTCAGCGGAAGGTCGAAATCCGCGACAAATTCCTGGATGGGAAACTGTTCCATCAGGCTGGAGCCTGCAAACAGGATCTGTCCGGGTTTGACGAACTCGTTGAGATAGCGGAAACGCATAACTCGGTCAATTTTTCCCGCATCTCCATGTAGAGCCTGATTCAGTTTGTTGTAAAATTCTATGTCCATGAAAAACCTCCTTAGGATGTTTCGAGAAGCGCGCATGCTATTATTTCATAGGAAAATGCGTCCTATGAAATAATAACGCTCCGCGAGGATGCGCACTCGGCGCAGGGGTAGATGGTTGCCGAGGCAACC
>OLSP01002898.1_pt1 | contig 12891 bp, 9 predicted proteins | sample 1672941 | NCBI WGS metagenome assembly OLSP01 (sample SAMEA3136739, study PRJEB25190) | human gut metagenome | reverse complement strand
AAATTTCCACAATGGTTTTCATGTGAGCGGAGAAGGTGGACAAGCTCTGCTCGATGCTTTGCTCATCGCCGATGTCCGCCAGCACCCGTTCGTAAACGGACACCTCGCTGCGGTCCCCGGCGGGAATATGCAGGCCGCATTGGGTCATCAGGGTCAGCAGACCCAGTGTTTTCAGAGAAACGGTCTTGCCACCGGTGTTGGGGCCGGTGATGACCAGCGTATCAAACGCGTCGCCCAGTTCAATATCAATAGGTACCGCCGTTTTTTTGTCCAGCAGAGGATGCCGCGCCTTCCGCAGACGGATCAAGCCGTCCCGCCGCACCTGGGGGCGAATGGCGTCCATCTTATAGCTCAATTCGCCACGGGCGAAGATCAGATCCAGCTGCACCAGCGCGTCATGATCCCACTGAATGTCCCGCCGGTGGGCGGCGGCATCGGCGGACAGCTCCGCTAAAATGCGGTCGATTTCCGCCTGTTCCTTGGCCTGTAATTCCGCGTATTCGTTGTTGGCCTGCACCACCCCCATCGGCTCCACGAACACCGTAGCGCCGGTGGAGGAAACATCGTGGATCAGTCCCGGCAGATTGCCCTTCTGATCCGCCCTTACGGGGACCACAAAGCGCCCATCCCGCTGGGTGATGATGTTGTCCTGCAAAACCTTGGAATAGCTGGGGGAAGAGATGATCTTCTGCAAAATCTGCCGGCTTTTTGCCAGCGCCGCCCGCATGTGACGGCGAATGTCCGCCAGCTCCGGGCTGGCGGCGTCGGCCACGGTGTTCTCGTCGCTGATGCACCGCCGGATCTTATCCTCCAAGAACCGGTTGCCGTGGATGGACAGAAAAATCTGGTCGAGAGCGGTAGGCTCTGCCGCGTCGGCATTGAAATACTCCTTGGCCCGGCGGGCAGCATACAGCAGATCGCCGATCCGGATCAGCTCCGGGATGTTGAGGCTGCCGCCCCGGTCCGCCCGGTCCAGGGCCTCCGCCACCGGCTTCACGCCGGAAAAGCCCGGCGCAGCTGGGCCGGGATGACCTGCGGAGTCTCCCAAGGCGGTGCGACAGGAGTGCAGCAAGGCTCGATTTCTTTACACATAGTTATCATCCTTCTGTTCGTTATATGGCAGAGCTGTGAATGTTCGGAGGTCGAACTGTTTCACATAAAACTGTTTGATACAGGACTATTATGGACCAAAAAAAGAGGGCTGTCAACCCTCTTTTGCGCCTAGTCCCACCGGCCCAGCCCTGTCAGGATGGCGATGGCGACTTCGGGCTTGTTTGTGACCACGAGTTCCGGGTCGAGCCGGAACAGCTGGCGCAGGTCATCCCGGCTGTCATTGCCCACCGGCCACGGCGCGACCTTGAAGCCGTGGGCGTGGGCGTTGGAGATCAGGTCTTTGTCCCGGAAAAAGGCGTGGTACTCCGGCCCGATGTAGTCCACCGGAAAGCTGAACTGTGCGACGTAATTCACGAAATCGGTCTGGTAGTAATACTGCTGTAAGATCTGGGCCAGATTCATGCCGGGGAAGATGGAGTAGAGGAAATCGAGGCGGTCTTTCAGATAATAAAGAAGGATGCTGTTCTCCTCGTCGAGGCTGTTGGGGTCTTCCAGCAGGGCAGCCGCTTCGCTGAGGGCCTGCGGGCTGGAAAGCTTCTCTGCGAGGGGGTCGGTCTTCTTGAGGCCCAGCTTTTCCCAGAAGGTGGCGGGCTGGACGAGCTGGGACTCGGGGCTGGAGGTCATGGCACAGATGGCCATCTGGGGCATCCGCTCCTTCACCCGGCGGAGAGCGCCGTACTCAAAGGCCGTGATGACGGCCTTTTCTTCCAGTCCCGCGTCGAGGACGGCGTCGATGACCCGGTCTGCGATCTCCTCGTCCCGGTCGAAGTAGGGCTTCAGCTCGATGTGGATCATCTGGAAGCCCTGCGCGACTTCCAGCACCTCTTCGAGGGTGGGGATCTGCTCGCCTGCGTACTCGGGGCCTTTCCAGCTGCCGAAATCCAGCTTCCGCAGCTCGTCGAAGGTCATGTCCGGGATGTTGCCGTGGACGCCGGCCTTGAGGTCGGTGAAGTAGTCATGGGCCACCACGAGGTGACGGTCCTTGGTGAGCTGGACGTCGCACTCGAAGCCGTCTGCGCCCAGCGTCTTGGCCAGACGGAAGGACGTCAGCGTGTTTTCGGGGGCCAGATGGGACGCGCCGCGATGGGCGATGATGAGAGGGCGCATGGGCAAAGCTCCTTAGAAGACAGATTGTTGAAAAAATACTACCGTACATGATACACGTTTTCACAAATTCCGTCAATGACGGCGCTTCACAGGGGGAGAAGAAGGGCGAAAGTACGACTTTTATCGTCAAAACGACGAAAAAATAAGCTGGATTTTAGCACTTTTCACGAGAAAAAACCAAAAATCGGCCCATTTCTCTCCTATCTGTTTCTTCCCAACGGACAATTCCTATGGTAAGATTATAGTGTAATGAATCAAACCTCTCCGTCAGCGCTGACGCGCTGCCCCCCTGAAGAGGGGAGCGGGACTGAGAGGTTATCCCAAACGAAAAGATACCTACGGAATAAGGGAAATGGAGAGTTTTGCTATGACTGAGTTCAAGCCCATCAAGGAAGGCAAGGTCCGCGAGATCTACGACAACGGCGACAGCCTCATCATGGTCGCCACCGACCGCATCTCTGCATTTGATGTTATCTTAAAGAATAAAGTCACCAACAAGGGCAAGGTGCTCACCCAGATGAGCAAGTTCTGGTTCGATTACACCCGCGACCTGCTGCCCAACCATATGCTGAGCGTGGACGTGAAGGAGATGCCGGAGTTCTTCCAGCAGCCCCAGTACGAGGGCCGCAGCATGATGTGCCGCAAGCTGACCATGCTGCCCGTCGAGTGCATCGTCCGCGGCTACATCACCGGCAGCGGCTGGGCCAGCTACCAGAAGACCGGCAAGGTCTGCGGCATCCAGCTGCCCGAGGGCCTGCAGGAGTCCGAGAAGCTGCCTGAGCCGATCTACACCCCCTCCACCAAGGCCGAGATCGGCGATCACGACGAGAATATCTCCTACGAGCAGAGCATCGATGTGCTGGAAAAGCAGTTCCCCGGCCACGGCGAGGAGTACGCCACCAAGCTGCGCGACTACACCATCGCCCTGTATAAGAAGTGCGCCGAGTACGCCCTCTCCCGCGGCATCATCATCGCCGATACCAAGTTCGAGTTCGGTCTGGACGAGGACGGCAATGTCATCCTCGGCGACGAGATGCTGACCCCCGATTCCTCCCGCTTCTGGCCGCTGGAGGGCTACGAGGCAGGCCACGGCCAGCCCTCCTTCGACAAGCAGTTCGTCCGCAACTGGCTCAAGGCCAACCCCGACAGCGATTACGACCTGCCGCAGGACGTCATCGACAAGACCATCGCCAAATATGAGGAAGCCTACGAGATGCTGACCGGCAAGAAGCTGTAAAACTCCCGGAAATTCCGACCACCGCCCGCTTTGGGGAAGACCAGAGCGGGCGGTTTTTGTGTTGCGGTGTTTTACCTCTTGAACAGGGCGGTGGGTGGTGTTACAATAGCACAAGCAACGGGCATATTTTCGGCCCTTTGGTGTAAGAAAAAGGAAGCCGTGCGGACGGCGAAAGGAAACGATCAAATGGAGATCAGCACGCGGGAGAAACTTTTGCAGACCATCAGCAGGTACATCATCATCACCCTGAGCATCAGCATCATGACCATCGGCGTATACTTCTTCAAGTTCCCCAACAACTTCGTCTTCGGCGGCGTGACCGGCGGCGCAGCCCTTGTGGCAAAGCTTACCCCCCTGTCGGCCTCGGCCTTCTCGTCGTGGGCAAACGTCATCCTGCTCGTTCTGGGCTGGATCTTTCTCGGCAGGAATTTTGCCATCAGCACCGGCTGGGCCACCGTCGTCATGAACGTGGAGCTGGCTGTGTTCGAAAAATATGTCCCCCTCAGCGGCCCCCTGTCGGATCAGCCCATGCTGGATCTGGTCTTCGCCATCGCCCTGCCTGCCATCGCGTCGGCACTGCTCTTCAATGTGGGCGCCTCCTCCGGCGGCACCGATGTCATCGCCCTTATCCTGAAAAAATATACCCATATGCAGAACACCGGCGAGGCCCTCTTCATCACCGACCTTGCCATGGTGCTGGCAGCCTGCTTCGTGTTCGACCTCTACACCGCCCTCTACTCCTTCGTGGGTCTGACGGTGAAGAGCCTTGTCGTCGATGCAGTGCTGGAACAGATGAAGATGTGCAAGGCCATCCTCATCATCTGCGACGACAAGGACCCCATCTGTGACTTCGTCATGCGCAAGCTGGTGCGCGGTGCCACCTACACCCCCTGCTACGGTGCCTACACCGACCGCCCCCACTACATGATCTATACCACCCTTACCCACCGCGAGGCCCTGCAGCTACAGGCCTTTATCCACAAAGAGAACCTCAACGCCTTCATCTCGATGCTCAGCACCACCGAGGTGTTCGGCAAGGGCTTCAATCACGCATAAAAAAAATAATCAGCAGGATAAGCACATCTGTGTCATTCCTCGGAGAGGAATGATGCAGGTGTGCTTTTTCTTTGTTCTGCTTATTCAGCTCCGCCCGCAGCAGCTTGGTGTCCTTGCCGCTGAGGACATCCTGTTGTCTTAACGGCATTGCCTGCAAAGGAGGGCTTTTTTGTTTGCGCTCAAATGTGCTATAATAAGAAAAGTATCGTTATTTGGTGAGGAGGCTGGAATCGAATGGACTTAAAGGAGCAAAAGTACGTCTGCACCCTTGCGGAGTGCAAGAGCCTGACCCGCGCCTCGGAGCGGCTGTATATCTCGCAGCCCGCACTGAGCCTGTACATCAATAATGTGGAAAAGAATCTGGGGGCGCCGCTGTTCGAGCGGAATGGCCGGAAATTCGAGCTGACGTGGCTGGGCAAGCAGTATGTGGAAAAGGCTTCTCAGATGCTGGAGCTGGAGCGGCAGTTCGAGGCGGTGATGCGGCAGACGGAGCAGGAGAGTGCCGGGCAAGTGCGTATCGGTATCGCACAGCGGCGCGCCATCTGGTTTCTGCCTGCGGTGCTGTCGGTGTACGAGCGGGAGTGGCCGCAGGTGGATGTGGTCATCCGGGAAGGAAATCTGGCCGATTTGACCATCATGCTGAAAAACCGGGAGCTTGACCTTGTGGTGCTGAGCCAGAGCGATGTAACGTCCAAGATGGAGACTGTCCCACTGGGCATGGAAGATTTTCTGCTGATGGTGTCCGGAGACCATCAGCTGAACGAAAAGGCGGTTCCCGTCGAAGGCTCAAAGCTCGACTTCCTTGACCCGCACCTTCTGAGCGGTGAGACGATATTTCTGAACACCGAGATGCAGAGCGCCCGGCGGGTGGAAGAGAAGATCCTGAAAGATTACAAGGTCAAGCCGGGACGCATCCGGGTGGTACGCAATATGGAGCTTGGCGCACAGCTGGTGGCCGAGGGTCTGGGTGTGGGCTTTATCCGGCAGGGCTATCAGAAGAACATCCACTATCCGAAGCCGGTGAAATACTACACCATCGATAGTTCCAAGTACGGACAGAATGTTGTGGTGGCCTACCGTCAGGATGTGGAGCTGACCAAACCCATGCGAGCGATGATCATGCAGATGAAGGATGCGGCAGAGGAGTATTTGGAGTTCTGATAAACTAAACATAAGAATTCCAAAATGAAGATATAATTTTTTCAAAATGTACAAAGCGCCTCCGATTTGGTAAACTGAAAGTACCAAAAATGGAGGTGCTTATTATGTTGGAGGAAAAACTGGAGCGAAGCGTTGAGCAGAGCGCAGCTGCCCTGACTGCAATGGCAGACGACTTCTTCGACCACCCGGAAGTGGGTCAGCAGGAGTTTCATGCATTTGAGACCCTGACCGGCTGGCTGGAAAAAGAAGGCTTCACTGTAGAGCGTGGTATTGCTGGTATGAAGACGGCGTTCCGTGCCGTCTGGAAGCACGGCGAGGGCGGCCCGAACATCGGCCTGCTCTGCGAGTACGACGCTCTGGCCGGTCTGGGCCACGCCTGCGGCCACCATATGCAGGGGCCGGCCATTCTGGGCGCAGCCAAGGCACTGAAAGATGCAGCCATCGACGCACCGTATACCATCACGGTCTACGGCACACCTGCTGAAGAGACCATCAGCGGCAAGGTCGTGATGCTGGAAAACGGCTGCACCTTTGAGGAGCTGGATGTGGCGCTCATGATGCACGGCGGCCCGGCTACGCAGGTGGATGTCAAGTCGCTGGCACTCAACAAGCTCAAGATCATCTACCACGGTGTCTGCTCTCACGCAGCGCTCAAGCCCGAAAAAGGCCGCAGCGCACTGGACGGCCTGATCCTGGCTTGTCAGGGCGTCGAGTTCCTACGGGAGCATGTTCCCTCGGACGTTCGGATGCACTACACCATCGTCAACTGCGGCGGCACGGCGGCAAATGTGGTGCCCGGCTATGCAGAAGCGAGTATGTATGTCCGCTCCTACAACCGCACGGAGCTGGACGGCGTGGTGGCCCGCGTCAAGAAGGTATTGCAGGGTGCGGCCATGATGACAGAGACGGAAGTGGAGATCATCGAGGAAAAGAGCCTCGATAACAAGATCCCGGTGCTGTCCCTCAACGAACTGGTGATGGAGCAGGCCGAGAAGGTCAAGGCTCCCTGCATCCGTCCGGCCCGCCAGAAGACCGGCTCCACCGACTTCGGCAACGTGATGCGCCATGTGCCCGGCACCTGCATCCGCGTGGCCTTTGTCCCGGAGGGGGCAGCAGCTCACTCGCAGGAGTATCTGGATGCCGGCAAGACCGAAGCGGCCCACAATGCGGTGGTCTACGGCGCAAAGATTCTGGCTCTGACGGGCGCACAGCTCATTGAGAACCCGGAAAAGCTGGAAGCCATCAAGAAGGAGTTCCATGAGAATCTGGCCAAAGAACTGCATGGCCAGAGCTGACGCTTTGGCGCGTCAAAAGAGAGGAGAAAATTATGGAAACGAAAAAGAAGCAATTCAAGATGCCGCATACCTTCGTCATCATCGGCATCATCATCCTGTTTGCGGTCCTGCTGACCTGGATCATCCCGGCAGGCTCCTACACCCGCTTCGAGAACGAAGCAGGCATTAAGGTCATCGACCCCAACGATTTCAACTACATTGATAAGACTCCCGTCAACCCGCTCGAAATTCCTCTGTACATCGTCAAAGCCTTCATCAAACGCATTGATCTGATGCTGGTCATCATGTTCGCAGGCGGTGCCTTCCACATCCTGACCAAGACCGGCGCACTCCACGCCGTGGTTGCCAAGATGGCAAAGATCTTCTCCACCCGCGTCTATCTGTTTCTGCCTATCCTGACGCTGGTGTTCGGCCTCATCTGCACCACGCAGGGCGTCAACCTGTTCATTGCCTTTGCACCGATCATGGTCATGATGGCTTTTGCGATGGGTCTGGACTCCATCACCGGTGCATCCATCATCCTGCTGGGCGGCGCCATCGGTTTCTCCACTGGCCCTCTGAACATCAACACCACCATCGTGGCTCAGAAAATTGCCGGTCTGCCGCTGTATTCCGGCGTGGGATACCGCTTTATCTGCTTTGCTGTGTTCTATGTTATCACGAACATCTACCTCATCCGCTACGCGCTGAAGATCCAGAAGCATCCCGAACTCAGCCCCATGTACGAGATCGACAAGACCAGCGAGTTCCGCAATGCTGCTGACCTCGACTCCTTCGGCAAGCTGGACGCCCGCAAGATCCTCATCATGCTGGTCTTCTTCGCATCCCTTATCCTCATCGTCTACGGCGGCATCAAGCTCGACTGGGATATGTCTGAGACTGCATCTGTCTTCCTCGCACTGGCTGTCATCGAAGGCGTGCTGGGCGGCTTTGGCCCCTCCGCAATTTCCAAAGAGTTCCTTGAGGGTTGCAAGAAGATGCTGGGCGCTGCCTTCATCATCGGCATGGCACAGGCGATCAGCAGCATCATGAACGCCGGTCACATCACCGATACCGTTGTCCACGCACTGGCAAACGGCCTGAACTTCGTCCCCACCATCCTGCTCGGACCCGCCATGCTGCTGGCAAACACCATTATCAACGTCTTCCTGACTTCCGGCAGCGGTCAGGCCGCAGCTGTTATTCCCATTCTGGCACCTCTGGCCGACCTCGTGGGCGTTACCCGTCAGACCGCAATTCTTTCCTTCAACTTCGGCGACGGCTTCTGCAACTACGTCCTGCCCACTTCCACCGCTCTGATGGGTATCATCAGCGCTGTGAACATTCCCTATGACCGTTGGATGAAGTTCATGTGGAAGCTGTTCCTCATCTGGCTGGCCGTCGGTTCTGTGCTGCTGATGATCGCACAGGCGATCCACCTCGGCCCCATGTGAACTGGAAGGCGGCAAAAAATCAGACTATGGCGTCAACGATTAAAGAAATCAAAAATCCTTGGATTCGGACGCTGGCTGAGTATGGTCTCATCACGGTCAGCATCTGGATCATGGTCATCGGCATCTACTTTTTCAAATTCCCAAACCACTTTGCCTTCGGCGGCGTGACCGGCTTTTCCACCGTGTTCAGCCAGCTGCTCCACTGCTCGGCAAGTACCTTCACCACCGTTGCCAACTACGCGCTGCTGGTGCTGGGCTTCATCTTTCTGGGCAAGAGCGTCGGCATCCGCACCGTTTATGCGACCATCGTTATGTCGGTGAGCTTGCAGGCACTGGACGCTCTGGTGCCGATGCACGGTACTCTGACCGACCAGCCTATGCTGGAGCTGGTATTTGCCATTATGCTCCCGGCTGTCGGTTCGGCGATCCTGTTCAACGTCGGCGCATCCTCGGGCGGCACGGATGTCATCGCCATGATTCTGAAAAAGTACACCAGCATGAACATCGGTTCTGCCCTGATGGCAGCGGATGTGGCGGCTGTGGGCCTCTCGTTTGCAATGTACGGCCCCTCCACCGGTCTGTTCTCCATCATGGGTCTGGTGGCCAAGTCGATGGTGGTGGATAACGTCATCGAAAATATGAACCTCTGCAAGTGCTTCAACATCGTGTGTGAGCACCCGCAGGCCATCTGCAACTTCATCATCCACGATTTGAACCGGAGCGCGACCACCTTTGAAGCGCGCGGCGCGTACTCTGACGCCCACAAGACGGTCATCATGACCACCATGCGGCGCAGTCAGGCCATCCGCCTGCGCAACTTCATCCGCCAGCAGGAGCCGACGGCCTTTATCATGATAGAAAATTCCAGCGAGATCATCGGTAAGGGCTTCAGCCCCGTGTAAAAAGGATTTTTCCGCAGCAGGCAAAACGCACAGCCAGTGGTTTTGCCTGTTTTGCACTACCCGGCCGGATGACATTCCGTACAGGAAAACGGGTAAAGCGGAAGAGAAAATGCAAGGCTTCCATGACCAAATGGAATAAATCTTGTGTACAAGAGAAATTTTTGGCGATTCTTAACGAATATTAAGACGGAAGCTATGCCTTTTGTAAGATTGTCCGATTATGATAGAACCATCAGGAGCGGTGCAGAAGAGCGCCGCCCCGCAAGAACGGTATAATGAATGAAGAAACCACCTGCCAAGGAGGAAAAAAGCATGGAGATCAAGAAAGCAGCCACGGCTGGTACTCTGGAATCCAGCGACTGCATGGTGACCGTGGAGCCGGGCGAGGGCAAGATCGATTTCTCCCTCGAAAGCTCCGTCATCCACCAGTACGGCAACCAGCTGCGCAAGGTCGCGCTGGAGACCTTGAAGAATCTGGACATCGATAACGTGTTTCTGCCCACGGACCGTCCCTGGTCCCTGTACGTCATCGGGGCGGCGGTGATGCTGTGGGTCTGGTTCACCCTGCCTATGGTGCTGCGGCGGCTGCCGGTCTTTTTCCGGCTCACCGCCGATGTGGCGGCCATTGGCATCTATGTCTGGCTCATCTCCATCGACCTGGGCGGTAGCCGCTGGTTCCGGGGGCTGGCCCTGCCCATGATCGGCTGGGCTGGGGTGCTGGTCTTTCTTTTGAGCTTTTTGCTCCGGGGCGGGCGGCGCTCCACCCTCTCCGCCATTGCCCTGATCATCGGGGCGGCTGGGCTTCTGGCGATGGGCATTGAATTCTGCATCGACCGGTATTTCCGTGGTGTGTGGCAGCCAGGGTGGTCCCTGATCGTGCTGGCGGTCTGCGTGGGACTCATCATCCCCCTGCGGATCGTCCGGCGGGTGCCCTCTCTCCGGGAGGAGGCCCGCCGCCGCTTCAACCTGTAATTTTAAGGAGGCTTTCTTTATGAACATCTCTCAGATCGTCAATAACCCCCACCAAATCTAACGATTTGGAGGGGGCTTGCGAGAAATCGTAAGCCCTGATTGACTACCCTAAGTGTTTCGAGCACTACGTTACTCAAGAATGTAAGAATAGGCACCGGCGGGCGTGAATCCGAACCTGCCGCACTGCGGTGTGTGATTAAAAGCTCTGAGGGTAAGGAGCGGTGTTGCACACGAAAACCTTGAGATAACATTGGGTACGGATACCTGACGGCCGAAAGGCCGCGTGGCTTTTTCGTTAGCCACAATCAAAGAAGAAGGAGGAAGGCATCATGCCAAACAAAGTGTATGTCATCAACAAGCACGGGCGTCCGCTGATGCCCTGCTCCCCGGCAAAAGCCCGTCATCTGCTGGATGCCGGGAAAGCCAAAGTGAAGAAGAGGACGCCCTTTACCATCCAGCTGGTCTACGGAAGCAGTGGCTACACCCAAGAAGTCATTCTGGGCGTAGACGCTGGAAGTAAGACCATCGGGATGTCGGCATCCACTACAAAAGAGGAGCTGCTCTCCGCAGAAGTAAAACCTCGAAATGACGTGGTGGATTTACTATCCACCCGTCGAGAGTTCCGCAGAGCCCAGAGAAACCGCAAGACCCGGTATCGCAAGCCGCGCTTCGATAACCGAGTCCGCAGCAAGCACAAGGGATGGTTGGCGCCTTCTGTGGAGGTCAAAATCCAAGAGCACATCACCTCAATCAAGAGGGTTTGCCGCATCCTACCCGTGAGCAAAGTGGTCATAGAGACCGCCGAGTTCGACCTGCAGATGCTGAAAGCCATTGCGGATGGAAAGCCCGTTCCGCAAGGTGAGGATTACCAGCAGGGCGAGATGTATGGTCACTACAATGTACGGCAATACGTGCTTTGGAGAGACGGGTACACCTGTCAGTGTTGCGGAGCACACGCAACCAAGAAAAAAGAGGTCCGGCTTCACGTCCACCATCTGGAGAGCCGGAAAACCGGAGGCGATGCTCCCCGCAATCTCATCACCCTTTGTGACAGCTGCCACAAAAAGCACCACGATGGGTTGATTACGGAGGATGACTTCAAAAAGCGTAAGCGTCGCTCCACACGGGATGCCACATTCATGGGCATCATGCGGAAGACTCTGATTCAAAGGCTCCGTGCTGAACTGACGATTCCTGTTGCTGAGACCAGAGGCTACATCACAAAGGCAACCCGAGAGAAGCTGCTTGTGCTTCCAAAGAGCCACACTAATGATGCTCTGGCAATCGCACAGGGGAAGCATGGCTTCAATGTGGGCTACCTTCCGGGAATCTTACAAATCGATAAGATTTACACGATTCGTCCGGTGAGACATCACAACCGCCAGCTGCACAAAGCGACTATCCTCAAGGGAGGCATCCGTAAATCTAATCAAACAGAAAAGTACGTATTTGGGTATCGTCTTTTTGACAAAGTCCAATTTAACGGACAGGACTGCTTCATTTGGGGAAGAAGAACTACCGGAATCTTTACCATTAAAACGATAAACGGGAAAATGATAAAGGACGGTATCTCTTTCAAAAAATTAAAACTCGTAGAAAAATCCACGAGTTATTTAATTGCTTAATTTTAATACACGAAAGGAGGGAACGGCAATTCCTCACCGCCCAATGCTTCACATTGGACGGTGTACCCTTGCCGCAACAATGGAATTTTTATCGAACAAGCCCCTGCTCATTACGGATACCATCCTCCGGGACGCCCACCAGTCTCAGGCGGCCACCCGCATGACCACGGAGGATATGCTCCCCGCGCTGGAAATGCTGGACTCCATCGGCTACTACTCTCTGGAGTGCTGGGGCGGCGCCACCTTCGACGCCTGTATGCGTTTCCTGAACGAGGATCCGTGGGAGCGGCTGCGGACCATCCGCCAGCACGTGAAGCACACGAAGCTGCAAATGCTGTTCCGGGGCCAGAACATTCTGGGCTACAAGCACTATGCCGACGACGTGGTGGACGCCTTCTGCCGCAAGTCCATTGAAAACGGCATCGACATCATCCGCATTTTCGACGCGCTGAATGACGTGCGGAATCTGGAACAGGCCATCAAGTCCACCCGGAAGTACGGCGGCGAGGTGGAGGCCACCATGAGCTACACCGTCTCCCCCATTCACAACGAGGACTACTTCGTGAAGCTGGCCAAGACGCTGGAGGACATGGGTGCCAGCGCCATCTGCGTCAAGGACATGGCCAACCTCCTGCTGCCCATGGACGCCTATTCCCTCATCAAGCGGCTGAAAGAGACGGTCTCCATCCCCATCCACCTCCACACCCACAACACCACAGGCACCGGCGACATGGTGAACCTCATGGCGGCCATGGCCGGCGTGGACATCGTGGACACCGCCCTCTCCCCCCTTGCCAACGGCACCTCCCAGCCCGCCACGGAGTCTCTGGTGGCCACGCTGCGGGGCACCGTCCGGGACACCGGGCTGGATCAGTCCAAGCTCAGCGAGGCGGCGGCCCACTTCCGCAAGGTGGCGGCCCGTCTGCAAAACGAGGGGATCCTGGACCCCAAGGTGCTGCGGGTGGACACCAACACCCTGCTCTATCAGGT